>Ga0172381_10007061_pt1 | contig 11169 bp, 11 predicted proteins | sample Leawel6488metaG_FD_119754 | JGI IMG/M metagenome (GOLD analysis project Ga0172381, IMG submission 119754) | Leachate microbial communities from a municipal landfill in Southern Ontario, Canada - Leachate well 64-88 metaG | ecosystem: Engineered > Solid waste > Landfill > Unclassified | place... | reverse complement strand
TGAATCTTATTGTGAAATTCCAGTACGCTTAGTAGACGATCCGTTGACTGCTGAAGTACGTGGTACTGGTATTATTTTGGAAGATTTGGAAAAGTATAAAAACCTCTTGATTTATGAAGAAAAATCCCGTTAAAAAAATTATATTTTTTAGTTTAATTATAATTATTGGATATTTTTCATTCTCTGCTTTTACTAGCCATAGTTCAGCCGCTCAGAGTGGTATTATGGCTAGTTTGTTTAATCCCTTTCGGGAATATATTTTGAAAGCCACTGATGGTATTGCTAATTTTTTTTCCGGTTTTTTTAATTATCAAGCAATTAAAGAGGAAAATGATCGTTTGATTTTTCAAAATCGTAGTTTGAAGTCATTGCTTAATAGTTTTGTGGAGTTAAAAAATGAGAATGAATCTTTACGCGAGGCTTTGAAGATTTCTGAAAAACAAAAGTTAAGTTTTATTTTGGCTGATGTGATTAGTCGCTCTCCTCTTAATTTTTCTCAAAGCTTCATGATTAATAAAGGTACGGCCGAGGGTATATTGATGAATCAGGCAGTGGTTTGGGGTGGACAAGTTTTAGTAGGAGAAGTTAAGGATGTTAGTGAGGATACGGCAAATATTAGGAGTATTAATGATAATGAGTTTAGGACCTCGGTTTTTGTAGGAGAAAAGAGAATTGAGGCCATTTTTAAAGGTCAGGGATTAGAAAGAGCGCAATTGGATTTGGTTTCTATAAAAGAGGATATTAAAGCCGGTGATAGAATTATCACTTCTGGCTTGGATAAGAAAATAAGCAGGGGATTTTATATTGGTGAGGTAAAAGATGTGAAAAAGACAGGAGGTAAGGTTTTTCAGGAAATAATAGTGGAATTGGCTTTTGATTGGAGTCAATTAGAGCAAGTTCTTATTGTTAAATGAAAATATTTTTTCAAATTATTTTCGTAATATTTTTGGCTATTTTGCAGGTTTCTGTTATACCACATATTTCTATTTTTGGAGTGAAGCCAAATTTGATATTAGCGGGTTTTCCCGCACTTTTTTATTTGAGTAGTTTTTGGGAAATATTGCCGGCTGTATTAATTGGCGGACTATTTTATGATTTAAGCGATTTTTATCTAGGTGCATACTCTTTGCCATTTTTAACCACGTTTTTATTATTATGGTTTTTAAGTAGAAAGTATATTTCCGGTTCCCATTTTTTAGTTTTAGGTATTTTAGGAACAATCATTTTTAATTTTCTTTTTTTAAGCTTCGGTTATGTTTTTGGGATGGATCATTTTTTTGACTATTTTCTTAGTTGGAGACATTTAATAGAGATAATTCTTAATGGAATTTTGGCTGTTCTTTTTGGTTTGGCCGCTTCTTTTATAAAAAATAGAAAATCATGAAATTTAATTTTCGTCGCTATAGAAAAATATCAAGAAAGAATAGTTTTCTGGAACCAGAAGAAGTGCTTTTTAATAGAGAAGCTCTCTCGCGTTTAGCGCCGGAAGAAAATATTCAAAAATTAGAAGTAGAAGTTGGAAAGTGGGGACTAAAACTTATTTCTTATTTAGGAGCCCTTCTTTTTTTAGGTAGTTTATTTTTTATTTTTTATTTTAATGTCATCAAGGCTGATTATTTTAAGGCCTCGGCTGATAAAAATTCTTTGAAATATATTTCCGTGCCAGCTGAAAGGGGTTTAATTTATGATCGTTTTAATAAAGCCCTTCTTTACAATAAGCCAGTTTTTGATTTGGTTTTCTTCCCTAATTATTTGCCCGTGGAGGAAGAAAAGAGAAATGCATTATTTCTTAAAGTGGAAGAAGAGATTGGATATTCTATAGAGGAAATTAAGAAAATTATTAGTAGTCAGCCAGGAGCTTTTTTAAAGAGTTTTGTTTTAAAATCTGATTTAACCAATCAAGAGGTAATTGGTTTAGAGAGTGCTTTTGTCGGTTATCCGGCTATTCAAGTGATTAGACAGGATATTCGTGATTATGACTCTCCTTTGTCTTTTAGTCATTTGCTTGGTTACTTGGGTAGAGTTTCAGCCGATGATTTAAAAAAAGACCCTAAGTTGTTGGATTTTGAGAGAATTGGAAAGGCTGGTTTAGAGTCTTTTTATGAGAGCGAATTACGCGGAGAACCTGGGCAAATTACGGTTTTAAGAGATGCTTCTATGCAAATTCTTGGGCAAAGCACCGGAGTGCAACCGATAGCAGGGGATAATCTTTATCTTTCTATAGATAAAGAATTTCAGGAATATCTTTATAATCGTTTAAGACAGCAAGTTTATTCTTTGGGCGGAGAAAGAGGGGCAGTGGGGATTGTAATGGATACTCAGACTGGGGAGATTTTATCCTTAGTGAGTTATCCTGGTTTTGATAATAACGCCTTTAGTATTGGTATTAGTCAAAAGGAATATTCTTCTTTAGTTAATTCTAAGAGTCAGCCTTTATTTAATCGGGTTATTGCCGGTGCTTATAATCCAGGATCTACTTTAAAACCTTTGATGGCTGTGGCTGGATTGGAGGAAAATTTAATTGATCCTAATAAAAAAATTGAAACCCATGGTTTTCTTTCTATTCCTAATCCTTATAATCCTGAAAGCCCTTCCATTTTCCCTGATTGGAAAAATCACGGTTATGTGAATATGTATGATGCCATTGCTCGTTCCAGTAATGTTTATTTTTATATTTTAGGCGGAGGTTTTGGTGGCGTGGAGGGTTTAGGTATTGATAGGATTGCTCAATATTTGGAAAAATTTGGTTTCGATAAATTAACCGGCTTAGATATTGTTGGTGAGAATACTGGTTTTGTTCCTACTCCGGAAAATAAAAAAGATGATATTTGGCGTATTGGTGATACTTATCATGCCAGCATCGGCCAAGGTGATGTTCTAGCTACCCCCATTAGACTAATAACGGATTTAAATTCTATCATTAATGGCGGTTGTGTTTTGAAACCATATCTTGTAAAAAAAATAACTGATAGTCAGGATAATCTTAAAAGTGAAACACAATCCAGTTGTTTTGCAGAAAATATTATTAAAAAAGAAAACTTAGATTTGGTAAAAAAAGCCATGATTGAGACAGTAAAAAGTCCTAATGGTACTGGTAAAACTTTAAATGATTTACCATTTACTTCCGGAGGTAAAAGCGGCACAGCCCAAACAGCCAGTAATACAAAATTAAATGCTTTATTTTTTGCTTTTGCGCCAGCGGAAAACCCTAAAATTTCCATGCTAATTTTAATTGAAAATGCTAAAGATGGAGCATTAAATGCCATTCCGGTAGCAAAAGACGCTTTATTATGGTATTATCAAAATAGAGGATTATAAGGAAATTACAAATTTCCAATGTCAAATATCAAATTTGTTAATTTATGAAGAAATATCAAGAAGAATTAGACAAATGGTTTAAGGAAAACGACTGGAAATATTGGTCGCCTTTATCAATTTTGGCACGCCTTTATGAAGAATGTGGTGAATTTGCAAGATTGGTAAATCATCTTTATGGTGATAAACCAAAAAGAAATGAAGAAGAACAACAGGATTTAGAAGAAGAAATCGGGGATATAATTTATACACTTATTTGTTTTGCCAATTCAAATAACGTGAATTTGGACGAAGCGATAAGAAAAAGCTTTGATAAGGTTATGAAAAGAGATAAGAATAGGTATAATAGAGAAAAGAAATAATTTTAATTTATAATAAACCGTTTTCATTTATATTAAATTTATTAACCATGAAAAAATATTTAACTAAGGAGAAGAAAAAACAATTAGAGCAGGAATTAGAAGAATCTAAAACTTCCAAGCGTTTTGAAATTGGCGAAAGATTAAAAAGGGCTAAGGAAATGGGTGATTTGTCGGAAAATGCTGATTATACTGATGCTAAAGATGCACAACTGGCTAATGAAAATCGCATTTTAGAGCTTGAAGATATTATTCATTCAGCTGAAGTGATAGGAGAGACAAATGATTTTTTTATTGGTAGAGTGCAGATTGGTAGTCGGATTAAGGTAAAAAATGATGATGGAGAAAAAGAATTTAAAATTGTCGGTTCTTATGATGCTAATCCCAGAGAAAATCTGATTTCTAACGAGTCTCCCATAGGTAAAGCATTTATTGATAAAAAAATCGGAGATGAAGTAATTGTAAAAACCCCATCTAGAGATATTAAATATAAAATTATTAGTATAGAATAAAATTTTTAATTTTAAATATGGATACTGAAGATAAAATAAAAGAAATTAGGCTTGATAAGGCTAAAAAACTGGAAAATCTTGGCCGAGAAGCTTATCCTAGTCATTCCGATAGGAATGTGGATGTTTTTGTTGTTAAAAAGAATTTTTGTAAATGGAGTCTTTTAAAAAAGAAAGTAATTATTGCCGGAAGAATTATGAGTCAACGGGGACAGGGAGGGATTATGTTTTTGAATTTACGGGATGCTTCTGGGGATTTGCAGTTGGTTTTTAAAAAAGATACATTGAGTGATTTAAATGTGGCTCAAAATAATCTTGATCTCGGTGATTTTATTGAATGTGAAGGTTGTCTTTTTAAAACGCAACGCGGAGAAAAGTCTTTGTTGGTAAAAAAATGGAAAATGCTTTCTAAATCTTTAAAACCATTACCTTCTGAATGGTATGGCTTAAAAGATACGGAAGAGAGATTCCGTCGTAGATATGTTGATTTGATTCTTAATCAGGATGTTAAGGATAGATTCGTCTTGCGTTCAAAAATCATCCAGCTTATGAGAGAATTTTTGGATAAAAGCGGGTTTTTAGAAGTGGAAACTCCGATTTTGCAGAAATTACACGGAGGTGCTTTGGCTAGACCTTTTAAAACCAAAATTAACGCCTTGAACATGGATTTGTATTTGAGAATAGCGCCGGAGCTTTATTTAAAGAGACTAATCGTCGGAGGGTTTGAGAAAATTTATGAAATTGGACGTAACTTTAGGAATGAAGGCGTGGATCGCAATCATAATCCAGAGTTTACTATGATGGAATTATATTGGGCTTATCAGGATTATGAGGGTTTAATGGGTTTTATGGAAGATTTGATGATTTATATCCTTAAAAAGGCCATGCCAGTCGCTAAAAACCCGCTTTTAGTGAATTATAACGGAACACTGCTTAATTTTCAGAAGCCTTGGCCGAGAAAAAATTTTCGCGATGTTATTAAAGAATATAGTGGTTTGGATTTTGATGAATCATCGGAAAAAGAAATTTTGGAAGTGATGAAGAATAATAATTTGGAAATTTCCGAGCAAACTAAGAAGCAAAACAGAGCGGAATTATTAGATGAGATTTTTAAGAAAATTTGTTTGCCTAAATTGATTCAACCCGCGTTTTTGATTCATCATCCAGCTGGCATTTCGCCATTATCTAAATTGAGAAAGGATAACAAAGGGGAGGCTGAGAGATTCCAAGCGATTTGTGCCAACACAGAATTCCTTAATGGTTATTCGGAGTTAAACGATCCGCAGGAACAAGCCAAGAGATTTAAGGATCAGGAAGAAAGAATAATTGCTGGCAATGAAGAAGCTTCTCGTTTTGACCAAGATTATATAGAAGCCTTGGAGTATGGTATGCCTCCGACTGCTGGCGTTGGCATTGGTATTGATAGATTAGTTATGATCTTAACTAATACTGCCAATATTAAAGAAATCATCCTATTTCCTTTTATGAGGAACAAAGAGGAGTAATAAAAAATAATAAATTTAAACAACATTTTTATGCTTTCAGATTTATTAAAACAAATTAGAGAAAATCCGGAATATTTTAAAAAGGGCATTCAAAAAAGAATGGCTAAAGTTGATGTTGATAAAATTCTTGCCCTGGATAAAGAGTGGCGGGGATTTTTAGGTGAAATTGAATTTTTAAGAGCTGAACAAAATAGCATTTCAAAAAATAAACAATTTAGTCAGGATGATTTAGAAAAAGCCAAGGCCATGAAAGTAAGGATTAAGGGGTTAGAAGAACAAATTAAGGGCACAGAAGAAGAATTAGATAAAATGCTTTATTTAGTGCCTAATATGCCTCAAGATGACGTGCCGGTAGGCGATGAAACGGCCAGCGAAGTTTTACGGGAAGTTGGTAAAAAGCCGAAATTTAAATTTGAACCTAAGGAGTATTTAGATTTGGTGGAGGATAAATGGATCGATGTTAAAAGGGCGGCTAAGGCGATTGGGGCGAGATTTAGTTATTTGAAGGGCGATGCAGTTTTAATAGAATACGCTTTGGTACGGATGGTTTTTGATAAATTGGCTAAACATGGATTTGTGCCTATTGTACCACCGGCTATGGTTTCTAAAAAATCTATGAAAGGAATGGGTGTGATTGATTCTGAAAAAGACTTATCAGAAAGATATTATTTTCCAGAAGATGAAGTATTTTTGATTGGTACGGCTGAACAGGCGATTGGAGCTATGCATCAGGATGAGGTTTTGGAAGAAGAAAATTTGCCTTTAAGATATATTGCTTTTTCTCCGTGTTTCAGGAGGGAGGCCGGTTCTTATGGTAAGGATACTAAGGGAATTTTACGTGTGCATTATTTTGAGAAATTAGAAATGTTTGTATTTTGTAAACCGGAAGACTCCCAGAAAGAACAAGAATTGATTTTAAGTATTGAGGAAGAATTAATGAAAGATTTAGGTATTCCTTACCGTGTGATGAGAGTGGCAACGGGGGATATGTATAATCCATCTTATTCTAGTTATGATATTGAGTCTTGGATGCCCGGGCAAAATCAATATCGAGAAACTCACTCTAATAGCAACTGTACTGATTTTCAATCCAGAAGATTAAACATTAAGTATAAAACAGCTGAGGGGCAAAAATTTGTGCATACGCTTAATGGTACGGCTTTTGCTATTGGGAGAATCCTAATTGCTCTAATTGAGAATTATCAACAAGAAGACGGTTCTATAGAAATTCCTAAGATTTTGAAGAAGTACATGTAATGATTAATCCGACCGCCCTGGGCGGTCGGATTTTTTTATATTGAGAATTATGGTAAAATCTATATATGAAAACCCTTCAGACGCATCATTTGAGGATGAAGCAAAATCGTAGGAGAAAGAGGATTATTTTTTCTTCTATTTTTGGGTTTTTATTAGTTATTTTATTATTGGGATACCTTTTTTTATTTTCTCCTGTATTTAAGATAAAAAATATTGAAATTAGCCAGACTCGTATTACGGATTCTAATGTTATTCGGCAAGATATTCAAAAAATATTAGATCAAGGTGTTATTTTGGGCCCCCTGGTGATTACTAATAATATTTTATTTGTGCCAGTTATTCAAATTAACGATTATTTAAGGGGTTTACCGGCTATTGCAATCTTTTCTCAAGACAGAGGGTTTTTTTCTGGAATTTTGAAAATCAATATTCAAGAAAGAGAAGTAACCGGAGTTTTAAAGCAGGCTTCGGGAGGGGGTTATTATTTTGATAAGGGTGGGGTTATTTTTTCTAATACTGCAGATGATACTGAGGGGGAGATGTTTTTTACTATAGAAAATAATTTAAATCGTCAATTTGATTTAGGTGATCGTATTTTAGAAGGGGGATCTTTTCAAGAATTAATGAATATTGTTCAATTAATGAATGATAATTTTTTCAGTAATCGCGTTAAATTACAAAAAGATAAGTTAGAAATTTCAGTGACGTTGCATGATGATAAAGAAACTTCTTTTTATTTGAATGTTGATAATTTAAGTCAGACTCTTTCCGTTATCACTTATTTTATTCAAAATAATTTTAATTTTGATTTAGAATATTTGGATTTGCGTTATTTACCAAATGTTTATTACAAGTAATGCAATGCCAATATGCTAATGCATACGAATAATACAAATAACGTTTTTACTTTGCAATTACTAGACCAATAATTTTTTTAGCGCCGGCTGATTTTAAAATTTTGGCCGCTTCTTCTAAAGTAGCGCCAGAAGCACAGACATCATCCAAAAGGATGATTTTTTTGTTTTTAATATCCTTAGCGCAAGAGGATAAACCAAACGCATCTTTTAGGTTTTTTTGGCGCCTTTCTTTTTCTTTGATTTCCGCTTGTTCAGTGGTTTTCTTTTTTCTAATTAGAGTATTATTTAAAATAGGCCAATTAAATTGTTGGCTAATAATTTTAGCAATTTCTTCGGATTGATTAAATCCCCGCCAATTAAAACGAGAGTGATAGAGGGGGATAGGGATAATAATCCAATCATCCCAGTCATCTAATGATTTTTTTAAATAAATAATTAATATATTAGCTAGAGTGTTTTTAATATTTTTGGCAAAGCGGTATTTGTAGTTATGGATTAAATCTCGAATAACAGAAATTTCATAACAAGTAGCATATCCTAAGAAATCCAAAGATGATTTTTTATTAGAATGAAGGCATTTTTTATTATTTACTTGGTTAAGGCGTTTGAAGCAAATAGGACAGAAAAGGCCGGAATTAATGGGTATTTTGACTAAACATTTGGGGCAAAGATAAGAATTTTTTTCACCAGGCAAAAAATCTTCGCAGGAGATGCAATAAATAGGGAAAATGATGTCCAATATCAAATTTTTGGTTTTTTGCCAGAGCATGTTGTTGCTTGAAGGTCTTATTTATATTATAATTAAGATAAGGAAAAATAAAAGCATAAAACAATGAGATCTTTAGGAATTGATATTGGTACAACCAATGTAAAAGCCGTGGAATTAAATCAATCCGGCGGCGAGGTAAGGTTGGAAAATTATGGTCTTTTGGAGACTTATGGTTATTTGGATCGTCCGAATGCGGCCATCCAAAGTAGTTATTTTAAGATCGTGGAAGAAATAACCGCTGATTTATTAAAAAAATTATTTATAACTTTTAAGCCGAAGACAAAAAAAGCGGTTTTGTCTTTGCCTATTTTTTCCAGTTTTGTCACGGTTTTTGAATTGCCATTAAAAGAGGAAAAAGATATTATGCACGCCATTCCTTTTGAGGCGAAAAAATATATTCCTGTAGCCTTGGATGATCTAGAGATTGATTGGGCGATTATTGGACAGTCGGGTGAGGGGCAAGCAATAAGAAGTCAGATTTTATTAATTGCTATTCCTAAAGAAATTATTGAAAAATATAAAAAAATTGGGAAAGCCATGGGTTTAGATGTGGAAATATTTGAATTGGAAAGCGTGGCTTTAGCTCGCGCTTTAATTGGCCAGGATAAAAATCCGGTTATTATTGCTGATATTGGAAGTCAGTCAACAAGCTTGATTACGGTTGATAATGGTTATCTAGTGGCTAATGAAAGCTTAACCGTGGCTGGTTCTGTAATTACTCATGTCATTTCTCAATCTCTAGGAGTAGCTAAGGAAAGAGCAGAAGAATTTAAAAGGATTAAGGGGTTTAATGTAGAGCCACAAGAAGCGGAGGTGGTAAATTTGATGCTTCCTATTATTGATTATTTTGGTAATGAAATTCATCGGGCGGCTGGAGTTTTTAAAGAAAAAACTCAACGTGATGTGCGACGTGTTATTCTAGCCGGTGGTACGGCTAATTTGCCGGGTTTAGATAATTATTTATCGCAATATTTAAATATGAAAGTGGAAAAGGCTTGGCCATTTTCTAAGGTGCAGTATGATCAATTTACTGAGCCATTATTAAGAGACGTAGGGCCATCATTATCAGTGGCCGTTGGATTAGCTTTAAGGGGTTTTTATTAATAAAAATAATATGCATTTATTTAATTTCTTAAAAACACAAAAAGGTCAGATGTTAGTAGAAATATTAGTGGCTGTAACTATAGCTGGTATTGTTATCGGTGGAGTGGCTACTATGATTGGTACTAGCCTGGTAACCAGTAAAAAGACCAGAGAGGTAACGGTGGCTAATGGATTAGCTCAACAAGATATGGAAGCTATAGAAACTTTAGCGCAAAGTTCTTGGATTAAACTCTATTGTCCACCATTAGGGACTTGTCCGGGGAATAAGGGCACTACTTCTACTTATAGTGTTATTTTATCTGGGGGTTCTTGGGTGTTTCAATCAGGTGCAGCATCAACTACTGTTGATGGGATTAATTTCAGTCGTTATTTTTATGTAGAGAATGTTTTACGTAATGCAGGTGGAGATATTGTTGTGGGAAGAGTCCCTGGTAATGAAGATCCTTCTACTCAGAAAGTTACGATTTATCTTACTTGGTCTGGTGGATCGGAATTTAGTGCTTCTGAATATATTATGCGTACAGGTTCATCTTTTTTTATCGATAGGGGATGGGTTAGCGGCAATTTAAATAATGGTCCATATACTACAAGCGTCGGTACTTATTCTACTAGTTCCGGCGATATAAATATTGAAGGTAATGTAATCGGAGTGGAATAATTTATTATGCTCAAATCCATATTAGAAAATAAAAATAATACTTTAACTTTTGGAGTTTTTATTTTCGCTTTTTTATTCAGCGTTACTTTGATATTTTTTAATCATATTCAAGGGGTTAAGGCTTATGTATGCGATTGTAATAATAACCAAGATTGTGGTTATGGTTATAGGTGTGGAGTAGGGGCTTGTGAGCACGATCCTTATGGCGATTATTATAGTGGCACTTGCACAGCATGTACCGTATGTAGCGGTGATAATTGGTGTGTGGGAAATGTTCTTTGGACTTGTGGTGTTGATGGCTGTAGTAAGACTAGTCAGGATTGTGGAACGAGCGGTTATACCGGTGTTTATCGTTGTTTAGGAGATATGGTTCAGGCGGAATATATAACTCGAGGTTGTTCATCGGGCGCCTGCACTGCAGTAACCAGTTGGGTTAATTGGGAGAATTGTAATGATGATGATGGTTATTATGAATATTCTACTGGTTGTCAGGATAGAAATTATTATTGTTCATCTGGTGGTGGAGGAACGGGTTGTCTTTATACTTATAATAATTTAGTTGATTATTATGATGCTTATGTAAATTATTGCTCAGGTTCAACTGTGAGAAAAAATAGAGTATTTAATAATTTTACTTATGTCGCTTTAAATCGTTGTGATTGGGTTACTAGTACAACCGACGATCAACTCGTTCAGGATTGTGGCGCTAACTATTGTTCTGGTACAGTCCCTCATCTCAGGGGTTGTTCGGGGGGTACTTGCTATGATACTGCTCAGGCTGATTGTGGCGCTAACTATTGTTCTGGTACAGTCCCTCATCTCAGGGGTTGTTCGGG
>Ga0172381_10007059_pt1 | contig 11169 bp, 9 predicted proteins | sample Leawel6488metaG_FD_119754 | JGI IMG/M metagenome (GOLD analysis project Ga0172381, IMG submission 119754) | Leachate microbial communities from a municipal landfill in Southern Ontario, Canada - Leachate well 64-88 metaG | ecosystem: Engineered > Solid waste > Landfill > Unclassified | place... | reverse complement strand
CCCACAATAATCCCGGCAATAGAGGCTCGTTTTCTTACTGAGCCGGAGCGTTTAATCGGACTTGGTTTTGCGGATCCGGTGTAGCCTTTGTCGCCGACTTGGTCGTTCTCTCTGTCGGCAAGCGACCGGTCGCTGTTGTTGGTGCCATTGTCTGGTACGGCGCTCAGATGGCCACGGCTGCCAGGTGTTGTCTCGCCGCCGCCCTGTATCACAGTCAGCCCGCCGGCGTTGCTCTGCTCGCTATCGTCCGAATCGGGTACCGCGGATAGGTTGGCGCGAGGAGAGGTAGACTGTCCCCCTCCCTCCAATACGCGAAGCCTTGGCCGGATGTCTTCTTCGGGGTCAAAATCTGGCTGTGCGCTCATGATGCTGAAAGGTTATTCGTGCTCCCGGGATAGAGTTGGTTCTGGAGGTCAATTGTTCCTTGTGGTTGAGTCATATCACCCTGCTTCATGGCCTGGACTTGTTGTGGGTTAGTGGTGATAAGCCCAGTTTCGGTAGGGCTGGCAACGACCTGGATATGCACATGATTCTGCCCGGCAAAGAACAAGCCCTGGCCAACCGGGAACTGTCCAAGCCGCTTCTTTTCTTCGGCGGTCAGCTTAAACACGTCACTAAGGATATCTATTGCGCTCGCCGACTGTTTGAGCAGCAACTGCATGCTGGCATTTGCTACGATGGCGCGTCCCATGCGTGAACCCATAAAGTCTTCAACATCTTGGCTGATGGTGGTAATGCCGAGGTTATATTTGCGAGCGCGTTTCGCGAGGCTAAAGAGGAAGTTGGCGCTGTCTTCGTATTTCATGAGCTGCCAGGCCTCATCAACAATCAGAATGCGCTTCTTTTGGTCGCTTTTTGTCTTATTCCAGATGTAGTTCAGCACGATGTACATTGCCACGGGCCGAAGTTCGTCTTCTAGGTCGCGCACGTTGAAAACTACGAGTGGATTATTGATGTTAATGTTGCTCTGCTGGCTAAAAATACCAGCGAACGTACCACTCGTATACTTGCGAAGCCGCTGGGCGAGTTGTGGGCCACTACCGCCCATATGGAGAAGCGTATCGTACAAGTCAGCGATGGTTGGCGGCGGTGAGGAGTGTGTCAGTGGGTCTTGTGTAATGCCCGCCTTGGCGTAGGTGTCTATAAGCGCCACATCAAGGTCTGACTCCTCCACTGGCGACAGAGCCGGCACAAGCGTGCTATTACCACCGAGCATTTGTGCCTGCGCGCCGCCCATCATAAGTCTTAGTAGGCCATGGAGAGTGATTAGGTTACTGCGCAGGGCATTGTCTGACTCTTCTGTGTCGACAACCTGTGGCAAGTCAAAAGGATTAATACGAGTGGCTGAGTTTAGACTTAGCCTAACATAGGCGCCTGCAACCGCATCGCACATGCGTTCATACTCGTTCTCTGGGTCGATAATCAATATCTCGGTCCCAAACATCAGGCTGCGCAGTGCCTCAAGCTTTACGGCGAAGCTCTTGCCGGCACCGGACTTCGCAAAAACGACCGAGTTACCATTCTCGAGGCTAAAACGGTCGAATATAACAAGGCCAGAGTTGTGCATGTTAATGCCGTATAGAATGCCATTGTCTTGGCTAAGATCGGCGCTAGTAAACGGAAAACTAGTGCTAATTGCGCCGGTGCTCATGTTGCGCCTAATCTGGAGCTGATCCATCATCTGTGGGACGACACTATTTAGTCCCTGCTCTTGTTGAGAGGTAGCTGGCTTGCTATACACCAGTTGCTGCCCGAGCATGGATTCTACCTTATGGCTGACAAACTCGAGCTCCTCTACGCTATTGGCATAGATGGTAAAGTACAGCCCGAAGCGGAAAAAACGCTCCTCACCAACCTGGAGCTTATCGCGCATCTCTTCGGCGTCGAGAATCTGTGCCTGCTTGGCTGGGTCACGAACACGGCCCTTCTCGGAGTCTATCTGTAATCCAGCTTCAAGCTGGGTCACTTTCTTGCGCAAGTTCTCGAGCACTACCTGGCTTTCAACCGGATAGACGTATATAGACAGATCAATAATTTCGTCTAGATTAATCAAACCACTAAGCCACCCGGTGTAAATCTGCCTCGGATAGCCATACACATAGTAGGTGCGAGCATAACGCGTACCAATCTGGAAATATGTTCCCGAAAACTCAACGCTGCTTGGTGCAATAAAATCACGCAGAGCCGTGATGCCCTTACGGAACGCCTCGTTAACTTCAGCCTGCTCTTTCGCCTGTTGGGTCTGCGCCAGGGCAACCGGGTCAAGCGGCGGTTGTTTTTTGCCGAACAATCCCATTACTCAAGCTCCCTCTGCAGGTGGGCCTGCTGGGCTGTGCCCTCACCCTTACGCACAACATCTGCCGTTAGGTCATTGAAGTTTTTAAGCTGCTGGCGCGTGGCGGTATCTGGATTGTAGGTGTCGTAGTACAACTCTATAAGTTCTTGTGTGTCGAGTGGCAGACCCTGTATGCCGCATTGCTGCAAACCACCCAGAACAGCCTGTACGCGGTTGCGCAACTCTTCTTTTGCTTTTGCCAGGTCGGCTTCGTTTACTACCACGTGGTCTTCTTTTTTGTTGAATAGCTCAATCATGCCACTAAAGAAGTTCTTACTTTGGGTAAGGGCCTTTTGAACATCGACAACCGGAAAATACGGTACAACAATATAGAATTTTTTATCCATGATGTTCGTCTGCACGGCCAACTGATCAATGTAGCCAATGTAGTCGTCCATCAGAAGCGCGAGCAGCATGTTATCGTGTTCGGTTCGTATCTTATCGAGTTTATCTATGTAGGGTTGTAAATCGACTCGCTGCGAGCGCACAAAAACCTGAATAGGAAAATAGAGCGAGTTCAGGAAGCCCTGGTAGGCGTACTCGGTGCTTTCCTGTTCTTGGGGGCTCATTAGGTCGAAGTTGATGCTTTTTACCATCACAACGGCCCGAAAGCTGCCATCATTCATAATGACTATACCATCACGAATTTCTGCTATGTGCAGTGTGTTCTGTGTGCTGTTTGGATTAGCCGCATGGGGAGCCGGTGTCTGAGAATTGCCGGGAGGTGTGACCATTCCAGGCTGACCCGGCTGTGCGTACTGAGGTGCCACAGTGCCCGCTACGGGCTGTGGTGGCATGGGATATGCCTGACCCACCCCTGGGCCTGCTTGTGCTGTGTATGGTTGTTGGTTTGGATCCATGCCGTAATTACCCGCCCGTTCTGTGCTCCTGTGTAATCCAATCTAATGTAGTGATATCACTACTTCCCCGTCATCGCCCTGAGAATCTCTATGCGCTTGACGAGCAAGTGTGGCTACGTTTAAATCGTCATTACTTGCTAGGTTCATTATAGCAGCCTGCTTATCTGATGTCACTTGTGCTTTTGTGGCTGCTGCAGCAGTTTGTGCCGCTCTTTCGGCGGCAGCTTTTTGGGCGTCTTCTGCGAGCTCTTCAGGTGTTTTTATGTGCTTCAGATGGTCATCTGCAATCGATTGGTCGTTGTTTGCGGCTCGCAGCTGCGCCACCATAGCCTCTTCTTCTGCGGTTGGCGTAGCTGCATGGGGCGCGCTAGCCGGCTCACTAACCGTAGTTGTGCCTGGGGCAACGACAGTACTTGCGTCAAAAACCGCTTGTCCGGCAACGGGTGTCGCCTGGTGCATAAACCAATAATCATTTGGTACCGCTTGCTGTGCTTGTGGTGTTGTGGTGTTGCTAGGCTGTTGCATCTGAGCGATGAGTTGTTGGCGATGCGAGGCTGTAGCATTTGTTATCATTGAATCAAAATGTTGTGCAACCGGATTTGCATTCGTATCGAGAATGTCATCCGAGGCCTGTATGTCGAGGCTGCTGACCTCCTGGGGCAACACAGATGCGTCGAGCAGTCTATCCGATTCGGCATAGCCAGGGCTTGTCCCGGTATTTATGTTAAGGTTTACGTTCTTGACCGCCCAGCCACGGCTATCAATAGTGTCGGCAAGAGCATGTAAGCGACTACTTACCTCTATTTGGCTCAGCCCATTCGTGAGCGACCGCTCCATTTTCTTCGGTACGGTTATAGTTACGAGATCCTTGGCCCCGCTCTGATCCCAAATACGCTTGCGGGACTTCAGGTAAAAGCGTAGTTTGGCGAGCGCCCAGACTTCTGTGGGCTGGTCACCGTGCCACGGTATAGCCAAAAATCCAGTAAAGAGTGCCGGTGGCAAGAAGAAAATCACGAGAAATGCAACGTGTTTTGTGATGGAAAAAAACGACAAATACAGCATAAACGCTGCGATTGCAGCATAAATAAACTGCCGCAGCGTCAGCGCCCCAACGAGCTTATCTTCTGCCTCTATATCTTGGAGTACTTTATAAGTAGCCATCTGCTCTAAGTATAACCGAAAAAGGCTCTATCGTCTTCCTGCTATTGTTTGAGCAGGACAACACCCAGGTTTGCTAGGTGTTCATTATATGCCCTGTGCAGATTGCGGTCAAAAGTTACGAACGAGTAACAGCCGGCATTGAGAGCGCAGGAAAGCTGTAGCGCATCTTCAAAATCATCATCCCGAACATTCGCAAAAGCCCAATCGAAGTCTGCTTGCTCAAGAGAAACAATAGTATAGTCAGCCAAAAAGGTTTGCAAGACAGCAATGGGTACTCGAGTGAGTCCGAAATGAACAACAAGGTGCGCAGTCAGTGCGGATATGACGAGCTCCCCCCGTTGTGTGCCCAGAAATTCCCGCGCCACGGGTTCATTTTCTCGTCCAAGGATAATTTCGAGCAGTATATTCGCATCAAGGAATACGGGTCTATCGGTCATATTTTTTGGCAATCGATTCACGATACAGTTCTTTTATTGATTTGCGTGAATCAAATGGCGATGGTTTTTTCTCGACGTTGTCGAATGCGGCTAGGCCGGGTAGTCGAGTGGTTTCGTCTAGCAGCTCATCTGCAGCTAAGCCGAGGCCAGCCTGTAGCGCCTCGAGTGTCACGGTATTTATGCTGCGACCAGTACGGCGAGCGCGGCTGCGTAGTGCACTGTCAATTTTGGGGTTGATCCCGCGAATTGTGTATTGCGATGTCTTCATGCCTGCAGTATACGCCTACTCTGCCTGCATGTCAATGGTCGTTTGCCTGCCCAAGAAGAACGAGCTTGTCTTCTGCCTCTATATCCTGGAGTACTTTATAGGTAGCCATTTACCTACAGTATACCGCATAAGCACAGGCGGTTCATCTGCGTAACTTTGCTCGGCTAAACGTAGACAGGTCTACGGGGAATCTTGGCTCTTGCTCTTGTCTTTTTTGTATCGCTTGCGACGATCAAGATCAAACCCAGGTAACAGGTCAGCTATTGATAAGCGATAGGTCTTAAGGTCGGTGGCCAGCTCTCGTGCCGGGTCACGACCATTGAGAACATGATCAAGGGCATTCACTGCAAGTTTTTGCTTTACCTCTCGGCCTGCCCTACGATTAGCTATATCGCGAACCGTCTTTTCGAGATACTGGGTGCGTTCCATCTCGGCCCTTATAAGCTCGACACGTTGTCTCACATCTGCACTGGCGTCCCTTGACGCCTTTACTAGCGCATCAATGTCGGCTTCTCGGGCATCATTCTCAGCTTTTTCGGCACGATGCTGTACGCCGGTTGCATACCTTACGGCTGCGACGCCGCCCCTAATTACAGGCCCGGCTATGCCGGTACCAACAACATCCAGTACCTCTCGCGTGTTCTTGCCTCTATTTCTGACGAGTGCGGGTACAAAGCCTACCAAGCCCCCCCTGGTTGGAGGTGTTTCAGGGGCACTATAATCAGCTTTCTTTGGTGCTGGAGTCAGGATGGTTATGGGAGGCATAGTCTGCCTGTCAGGAAGAGGCTCAAGTCCAAGCTTTTGCTCAAGTGTCAACTTGTCAAACCACTTCACTCTCGGGTTATGTGTATCGAGATCGACTTCTTTCCAGCCTTTGGTTGGCATTACCCTACCGTTAAGCGCGTACGTTACACGTCGGCGTTGTATAATCTCGGCCTGGTTCTCCATAAGCCACCTTTCGTCAGCGATTTCTTCTGGGGTTTTTTCTTTTAGCTTGATTCCTGCCTTTATCTCCGGGGCAAGATCCTCAATTCGCTCAAGTTCTCGATCGGAAAGAGCAATGGTGTCTATTGCCCCAGTGTCATGATTAACCGTGTCCATCTCTGCCTGCAGATTTTGATCTGGCTCTGCAGAATCTTCGGGTACAACGCGGGTTACTAAATGGCCAAGACTGCGTACAAGCCTATCGTGTGCAAGGTCTTCTACTCCAGCGCTTTCAGCGTCGGCCTTCTCTCGCAAATAAGTTGTTAATACGCGCCGTTTTTGGCGTACCTCAGTGAGCTCCTGGAGTGATTCACTATTGGGGGCTCGACCGCTTCGGACACACCACCCTTCAAAATAACTGTAAGCGTCAGGGCTGCTAGCCTTTAGGTCATTTATCCCGCCGGCACCGAGCAGCGCATCGGTCAATTTTTCATCGCTCGCTGATTCTTCATGGTGGGTCGGCTCTGCTGCAGCTAAAACTACCTTGGCAGAACTTTCGGGGATAGATTTACCCTCGGTGTCTGTATAAGCTGTCTTCGTCGTGCCGTCGTCAGCCTCCACCTCTTTAACCCCAATATATCTCGCAGAAAGTGCGAGCGCCTCATACTCTTCTGGAGTTAGCGTAAAATCGGGATTTCCGAACTTTTTTGCCCAACCCTGCACGGCTTGCGCATGAGTGTGTGTGGTTTGTTCGGGGGAGTCTTGGCTTGTTCTATTTACTTCTGACATAGTAGACCTTTACGGGTCTATAATAGCAAAATATAAGCATTTTGTCAACCATATAAACACTCAATTGCTAAACAGTCAATAAATGAGTGTTTATATGCCAGCACCTTGATTATTGTCTACGGGGGGTTCTGCTACGGGGGCGCCGGCACCTGCTTTTTCAGGATCATAGGCGCGGTTGTACTTGTCGAATTCGGCTTCCAAGCCATTGTTCCTAATGAATCTCAATGTCTCAGCTTTAGTATCGGCTGAAGCCTGAGAGTATTGTCCAGCCCAACTGAATATTTGTTCCTGAACTGCCCTTGCAGGATCGCCACCTTTATGAATAATCTCCGCGATATGCGGCTCAAGTGCCTGAAATGCTCCGGTTTTGGCACCAGCGAGGTCACCCGAGCTAAGGCTCATAATGAGCTCTTTGGCTCGGTTCTGGCTACCATCGGCATTCATGCCGTTTTCGAACTGACCAGTTTTGCCATTGTATACAATACCGTAACCAGCCTTGAGGTCTGGTCGACCACGGGCCCCCATAACCTGTGCCTGTACAACCATGCTTTGCGCGGCACCAGCAGACATGCCGGACTTTTGGAGAAGATTGCCGGTATACGCTAGGTCATCACCGCTGGCAAAACCATGTGCGGCAAGACCCATCATACCAGCTGCAGTGACGTCGGCACGCAGCATTTCTGGGTCTTGGTTCAGTGTAGCGAGACGACCCGAGGCATTGTGGATGGCATTGCCGGCTAGCCTCTCGGATCCTTCATCACTTTCGCCTAATATTTTCGCTGCAGCCTGGAGGTCGTTCAGGCTCGTAATGCGCTTGCCATATAGCCCCTGTTCTTTAAGCTTCTCCCGGGTCTTTAAACCAAGGCCACTATGCGCACCGCTAAGCAAACGGTATGCCTTGTCGTTATTACCAAACATGTTATTTAGTTCTTCAAAGAGCTTGCCAGTCTGCTGGGTGCGTTGTGAGTTGATACTAGCCTCTATGCTACTACCCTTCTTACGAAGACCCGGAATGTTGCGTCCGGCGTGTGCCAAGTTGCCGTACGGATCTGTCATTACACTGGCCCACTTATTTGCGCCGAGAGCCTTCTGTATTTTGCTATTTGGATCCCATAAGCTGTTGTTCTTCGCGCGACCAATGCGGTCTTCGCGAATGCCTTGGCGTTTTTTCTTGAGTCGATCAAACCCGCCCTTGTTTTTATCGTTTGCAATCGAGAAGATTGTGCCCATTAGTCCGCCAACCATCTTGAAAGCAAATGGAAGCATAAAGAATGGGGCGAAGTAGACGATAATGGCTAGAATCTGGAGTTCGTTAGTTGTCTTGGGTATAATGTAAGACATTGCCGCACCAGCGGCAATAAAGCCCATAATAAGCGGGTACATAAAGAGCGTTGTTATAAGTGTATTCTTCCAGAAGCCCCAGAGCTTTTGACCACCAGGCACAACATACGCCGCAATAGCTAGCGGTGCGATGAGAATGGCCATAAATATGACGAGCTGTCGTACCGAAAGCACTAGAAGCCCAATAATTAGTGCCAGGGCCACGGTGCCTAAGAGTGACAGGAAGCCAGCGACGCCAAGGCCTATAGCAACGGTCGACACTCCGACTAGTCCGGTAATCGCTACCCCTAGATTAGTTCCTCCGTCTGCGCTACTTGTGCTGGTAGGATTCACGTCGCCAGCAATACCCAATAGAATTGAGCTTACAAGACCCCCAAGATCGTTCGTGAGTGTTACAGCAAGCTTTAGTAGTGGCCAAGAAAGCGCCATGCCGATGAGGGCTATGCCGAGGCGGGGCATCAGCTTACGTATGGTGTACGCATCAAGGAATTCAAATCCGAGTGCCTGGCTAATGACCATGAATAGACCGGCAATAACGATGATTACCATTCCAATATTACGGAATGTAGTCGCTGCGTTTTGGGCTGAAGTGCCAAACATTGTATCCGTATCCGCATAAAGATAATTATTTATCTGATTTCCTAGCGCGGTGGCGGTATCTTGAAGCGTAAAGAATATTGAGCAACCGAGCCAACGCATTGACGCTTCGGCTGGGAGCGGGCAACCGTCGGAAAGATCCTGTGCTCCGTCTGTATCCGTGGATGAGCCGATGCCTCCACCTGATGTAGGATTGGCTACAACGGCCGCTTCGTACGCACCTGACAGTGCGTTACTACTAGGTGCAAGTGCGTCTGCAAGTTCTTGGCAGGTCATCTGTTCGCCTCCTGTCCACACTCTCACATTGCTTGTCGGGGATTTGTCGCCAGCATAAAACAACGTTCCTGATGTTCCAGTGGCTTCGTCATACTCACTGATTTCATAAACGTATTTTGCTCCGGGTCTATCTATCGTGCCACTAGCACCGTAGGCACAGCCATTCTTAAAAGAACCCAGGTAATATATATATCTCATTGGACCCTTCTCCATGGAGCCATCCAGTCTGATACTAGAAGGGTCTGCTTGGCCTGGGTACACGGCTTGCTTTATGCGACCCATTATTACATCCCGTCTATTGCCCCATTCGGGTCCCGTATTAAGACCCCTAAACCCAGGACGGTTAGGGTAGTCTATGGGGTTAACCTCGTCGAAATCATTGGCCCCATCGTAACAAGACTGATGGTCGGCTCTATATAGGATGTCATCGTTGAGCGTAGAAGGGTCACCACAGATGAGCTCTAGTGGATCTATTTGCCAAAAACTGAACGCTTCCGTAAGGACCTGATTCTTGGTTCCGCGGCATGATGCTTGACCATCGGTACCCATGTCGCTAATCACCTCTCGCATAAATTGGCCATAGACAAAGTTATCACCGGGAGACTGGTCATCTATCCAATTGCCCGTCTCGATATCTTCCTTTGCCCAGTTCCAATTTACGGGAATAGTATTATTCTGATTTAAGCAAATGCCCACCGCCCGATAAAACCACCAAGATTGGGTTTGTTGCACTATATTCATGTCGTTTGCCTTAACGGCGGCGCTGACAATTGGCATGAACGAAGTGCTTACTGCCTGTGCAGCTAGCAAAATACCAAAAAACAGCGGTGTAATTTTTTTACGGAAGCGAGGTTTTTTCGTTTTCATAGAAATATAGTATGCCCTGCCTACTATTTAATACGAAAATGCTTTAAAAAGCCAGACCCTCTAGTAGTAAGTGGCATGTCTATAATCTAGATATGCTTGATGTGGGGCGATTGCTTAGCTAAATCACAGGTGCTATCTAAGTGTTGCTAACCTCTCCATGAGGTCGCGGACCAGTGGCCATATTCGTCCACGTGAACTCCCCTAAAAAATAGATCAAAGGTTCTATTGTTATACGCCTCATCGTAGCCGATCCATTCTTCTGAATGGCTCACTGAGTCTACTGCGCGAAAGTTATCATTCTGAACAACCCGGAGTCTTATGTCCCAAGTTCCTTCACTAGTCAGTGTTATAGATAAGCTGCCATCAACTAGGGTAATCTCCGTGAGGTACGGGGTATCCGTCATTACAGCTGCAAGAAACTTGCGTCTTGCCTGGTCGGCTAGCTGTTCGTCTTGTATGTTTAGCGTAATGCCAAACAGACCCTCCGTAGCTGCTTTTACGTATTCATCCCAAAGGACTCTAGCGTAGGTATCTCCAGATGCATCTACCTGAGTACCATTGGCTTCAAAGTCTGCTTCGGAACCGACGTTATGCATGGCGTTTATTCGTTCTATGAACTGATTAACGAATTCCTCGGGCGTAGAAACCGCGGGTGCTTTAATTGAAAAGCGATCTGCGATTTCTTCTTGGCTTAGCCCATCGAGAGCTTCTGCAGAAAGCTCTGGTGGTATCAAGGAACTGATTTCGATGTTAGGAGGAATGTCGGCGGGACTAGTTGGGGCCGACGACTCGGCGCCAGGGGTACTTACAGGGTCTCCTTCGTCTTGCTCTTGGCGTGGCTCATCTGACCCTCTTTCCTCTGCCCAGGGGTACTGTATACCAAATGTCGCTCCTAACGCTACGACGAGAGCGGCACCACCACGCTTGAGCCACTTTGCAGCGGACGCCGGAGGAGCTTGTTCTGCAGGAGGTTCTGCGCCAAACAATAACCCTTGACCCGGTATCTGTGAGCCTTCGGAGCCGGATCCGGGTGTATCCTGCTCCAGTTGCGCAGTGTTCATTGCATACGTCCTTTCGTTACGTACTCGGTGCTAGCTGTACTAAAAGTGTAACAATCGCGAGCAGCCGATAAGTTCATAGCTGGAATTGTGTCATAAACTAGATAATTAGTCAAGAGCATCGGTATGACAGCGGTCGACCCACTAAACATATAGCACACTTGTATCTACTGTAGCCTGCTCAAATCCTTCAAGATTTTGCAGGTACTCAATTGGTGTCATCATTCCTAGCATACTATGTGGTCTGTAAAAGTTG
>Ga0172381_10007058_pt1 | contig 11169 bp, 14 predicted proteins | sample Leawel6488metaG_FD_119754 | JGI IMG/M metagenome (GOLD analysis project Ga0172381, IMG submission 119754) | Leachate microbial communities from a municipal landfill in Southern Ontario, Canada - Leachate well 64-88 metaG | ecosystem: Engineered > Solid waste > Landfill > Unclassified | place... | reverse complement strand
TGTTGGTTGGAGAATCAATTCTTCTACTGTTGATACTATCAAAGAGTTAGCTTTTGAATCTCGCATGGGTATTAATGAATTTGTACAAGAATTGCTTGATAAGGCTTTAGGTGAAATTAAGATTGAGTGAGGTTTATAATATGAAAATAGAAAAAGAGAAAAAACAAAACAACAAGCAAGAAAATAAAAACAGAAAAAGAAAATACCTTAAAAGAAAATTGCTTTCCGCTGCTTGCCGCACAGCTACGCTCACCCGTTCCCGGCGAATCACCTACAGCTATGAAGCAAGTGGTATGACTTTGCTGTTTACTGTTAGGTCGCTCATTGCAAGCGTTACAGGCTGCGTTATCCTGTGTTCGTTCGCTGATTTGAATAAATTTCTATAGTCCCCTTGACAGATTATCGAAATGCCATTATAATTAAGCATAAAGATACCCGATAAGGGTTTACGGTTCTTCTCAAACCAACTTCCCGAAACCGTTGCCAGACGATCAGGGGCAAAACAATATTAAGTTAACTAAAGTATAACAGGGTTTAGAGAATAATACAAGAAAAAAATACCTTATTCGGTCGAATAGGGTATTTTGCTGTCTGCGTAAGTTTTCGGAAATGAATAGAAGGAACTAGGTATAAAGTAGGACTGATTTTCCATATTCTATATTGTAATTACATCCTTACATCTTTACGTCTTTACATCAAGTCATACAGTATTGCTTGTACCGTGAAATATCTGTTACACTTGGAGGCGAACGTCTGTCGTTGATGGCAGTTCGTTCCTGGCAGTTAAGTTTTTAAATACTAAAAGGTTTTGTGATAGTCTTCTTTCTAGCTTCTGTTCTTTGGGGAAGTATTTTTTCTTTGCTTCTTTCTTTGTTAGAAACCCTTTCTTGTCTTCGTTCTTTCTTAATTTTATATTATAACGGAATTTCCGTGGACAGTCCACTGGACAAAATAAAAGCCCCGATGTGGGGGCTTGAATGGGCGGAATCCTGCTAATGTGCAATTAACGTTTTATACATCGAAACAATATTACAACCTGTAGAAGTATCATAAATATGGTTAATAGTGTATAAAAATATGGACTATCTAAAAATTTTTTACCCTTTTTCAAATTTATCAACCTCACCTTCTTTTTATATCCCGCTATCCTTGCCATAGCGTAGGTTACTCCGCTGGCTGTAGCGGGCAATCCTTATCCCTTCCGGTGTTAGAGCAATGTTGTTTAAAATCTTTAATCAAAGGGCAATTATTTGTTATATTCGCGTAAAACGGGCAATTAACGCAGTTTTCAGGTATTTCTATTGTTAGTGTTGCCTTCATGGTATCACTCCTTTACTCCTTTCTCCAACTTCTCTACTCTCCTAGAGAGATCATCTACCCTCGCCTGTAAACCTGTGCCGGTGTCGTGGTCGTGTTTGTCGACTATGGCATCCGATACCCATTCGCCTTTACCCTTTGCGGGAAGGCTGGTATATATCTCTTTGGCTTTATGCCGTAATTTTATGCTTATTTCATCTGTGCGCTTCGGTGACATTATTTAACCTCCCTTAAATTTGCTCCACACTGCGGGCAGAAATTGGCGCACATGTACATGCCTTCTTGTAGATTGTCAATCTCGTTCGACATTTGTATCCATAAAGAAGGTTCGTCTGGATGCGGATTTATTTCCATTTCAAGCTTTGTTCCTTCAAAGAAGTGAATCCAATTGCAATCTTTACTGTGTTGTTTTGGTATACCCATATAAACACCACCTTCCATTTATATTTTAACATACAATTCTCGAATAATCAAGTATATTCTTGTTGACATTCCCCCCACATTGGAGTATAATGATAGTAGAGGTAGTAGTGGCGGAATAAAGACGCTTATAGTTCTAAGGCTGGATAGTGGATATGCTCGGAACCTGAAAAGGTGTAACAGGAGTGAACCTGTTTTAAAAAACTCGTAATAACCGAACTGTGCGAGCCAGTATAAATAAAAGTACGAGAAACTGACGATGCCAACTGTGCAAGGGTGAAAGTCCCTTGCCTACTACCCCCACCAATGAAGTATAAGCCGAGGATGGGCGGGATAGCCGTAAGCTATAGTAAATCGGCAGCAGGTAGCCATTGTGGCGTGTAGGCGAAGACTTCATTGAGGAATATAAAAAAATGTGAAGTAAATTTGAAGGGAGAATTTATGGAAAAGTATGAATTTGAAGTAGAAAACAAAGGACAGATAAGTGACGGATACCATACATTTGATGAGTTATATTATCACAGGATGATGCTTTTTGCGGTGATATGTAATCAAAACAAAGACATAGCATGGAAATCATGGAAACACACTGATGATACTATGTTTGATGATTATTTCATCGTAGGAATTACAACACCCAAGGGCAATTATACATATCACTTCCATAAACAGTATTGGGATGTGTTTAAAGTGTGGGAGGTTAAAAACGCACCCGAGTGGGACGGGCACGAACCAAAGGATATAGATAGGTTACTGTCCATATAATGTTTCGTAATAGCAGGATATTCCACACATAACATAGAAGGGAGAGGGATGGAGAGATGGAAGGTATAGTAAATAAAAAAGGTGTGTCGTGTGTGTCGTGTGGTAAATTTGTGAAATGGGATAAAGTTGTCAAAACTGACGACGGAAATTATTGTCAGTCGTGCGGAGAGGATTTGGAGATTGAGAGCCTGGAATCTGAATATGGTTTTGAGCCAGTTGAGGAAGGAGAGTAAGGGGAATGAAGTTTCAATGTAAAAAGTGTAAAAATATAACTTCAAAGCCATTTAAATGCTGTCCTAGCTGTGGCAGGAAAAATCCGATATATGGAGCTTGTAAAACGGTTGCAATGGCAGACTATATATTCAATGAAATGGTGATGCAGAGCAAAATAGCGGTGCATTAACCCTATAGAATGGAGGTAATGGGATGGAAGATGAAGAATGGGACATAATTTTAGCCGCACTTGATAAGTACATGAAACTATATGATTTGGTTCAGGGTGATAGAAAAGACTTTTACCGAGACAGGGATGCTATTCAGAAACTACAAAAATATATCAATGTAGGGTTAGGAAATTGAAAGGAAGGTATAAAGTATGACAAAAGGTGAATTGGTGGAAGGAAGTGGGAAGTGGTGAATATAACTAAACGTTCAGTGAACACATATAAAATTCTAAGCGTAATATCCGATAATCCTGCATTTCTTTTTGGAGAATTTAAAGAATCTCGTATAAAGCACGGAATGTCAACTGCAAGGTTTGAGAAATGTTTTAAGTGTAACCATCGTTTTACAAATGATGAACCTGTTTATTTTGCATGTGTTTCTCAAAAAGGTAATGTTTTCTTTTGCAAAGACTGCGCGGATGAATGTAGTAAAGAAATTAGAAAGGCTCCCACCGATTAAGGCAGGAGCCTTTTGTTAATGTATTTTCATAACTTACCGCTTCAACCCTTCTGTGGCATCTTTCAACGCTGTCAAGGCAGTTATAATCAAATGTATCGCATTGCTCCCTACAGAGGCGAATAGCCCCAGCAGAATAGACTGTACAATGACAGGTATACCGGAAACGTCAATCCCGATTCCAAGCACAATACAGATCACCGGACCTGCCAGAACAGACATAATGATCTTCTCCGTCTTGTCACATTCAGCGTATTCTACACAATTCTTTTTGGTGAAGAAATTTTTCACTTTCAGGTATAGAGGCTTGATTACCTCAACAACTCTTTCCGTGGCGATTGCTACCGCCAAAACAATGGTTAAAACTGATTCAATCATATTAATTTTTCTCCTTTCAAATATTTATATATTCCGTTCGCAGCTCTTACCGCGATCGGTATACTTTCGGCGTGCAACCACCTAGCCTCATCAGGTGAATCGTGAAAAGATACTTCAAGGATTGTCGCCACTGCCAAGGTTTGATTTAGTGCGCCCAGGTCGTCACGTTTTCGTATTCCTGCATCAGTGGTTGGCGTGAGGTCTGACAGTTCATTGTACAATGCCGTTGCGAGTCGTTTGCCTATTTCAGATTTGTACAAAGCCGAACAACCTTTTGCATAAGTTCCTGCATCACTGTGGAGCTCAATGTGATACCCCTTCCCACCATTCGCCCGGATAAACTTGTTTGACAGGACTATACTTGCCTTTAAATTGCCGCTGTCTGAGCCTGTGTTCTGCAATGGGATAAGATATATATTCAGCCGCTTGTCCATGCTCAGAATGCCACACAGAGCCTTTGCGATAGGGTACATGTGATTTTGCTCAGTGTCACCCATTGCACAGGCGTTATGGCTCTGCTGGCTATAGGCGATCACCAGGTTAATTTTACTCATTATCTACCTCCTTCTCTAAATGGTCTAGTCTGTGATGTGCCGATTTGGCGGATTGTTCAACTACTACCATTCTTTCAATCAATCCGTTATGCTTGTCAACTTTCTTTTCAAGCTCCTTTATGCGCCATAAAACAGTCCCTATCGTCATACCTGCTGAAAACAGGTAGACGACTATCTGAGTGATTGTACCTTCTGACATTTGACACCTCCCGTATAATGTTATAGAATTATGTAACCTTCCTTTGTCTGCCCGTATAGGCAGGGGAAGGCGTAATAAAGCCCGGTTGGAGTTTCAGTCCTTCCGGGCTTTTGGGTTTTATTTAACGCCTCGTCCTATTAAAAATGCTTTTTTGGCTTGCTTGTCTGCCCTGCCGTAGAGTTTTGTTATCTCATTGAATTTATTCTCGTCTGACTTCTTTTTATAATCTCCACTCGCGATCAGTTCTGCCAAGCTTGATTTTACCTTTTTGCCATCCTCATACACACCGTTCATTATCGCGCCACCATAGGTCTTTTTGAATTTAGTGTATTCGTCAGCGGTCATAACGTAATCAATGGAATTATCAGTGAACTTACCACTTGTCACCGATGGGATAATATCGGTATTTTTCTCCAACTGATACAGCCTTTCAAGTTCCTGCATGAATGGCTTTGTGTCTTTACCCTTCGCGTATCCCGGGGAAAGGAATTGTTCAAGCGCACTATTATTCTTCATCACCTCACCGAAATTATCTATCTTCTCTGGAAGGGTTGCAGACAGCCACGGTACTTTAGCGATAACTTTGTTCCATTCCTCTTTTGCTGGATTTGGGTCATATGTCTCTCTTTGGTTCGGGTCAACACTTCTTGCCATCTTGCCAAGCACGGAGGGTATAGCCTGTTCAACATAAGATAGCATCACGCCGCCGATCTTTTGTGTTGTGCTGCCATAACCTAAAATCTGTTTAATGTTCCGCATCATGGTCATTTCAAACAGGGTGTCACCACCCTTGTAAATACTGTTCAAAATAGCCTCCGGAAACTTGCCATCATATTTAGGGTTTTGGAGTTCTTCGTACATCGCAACACCCATGAAGAAAGGTATAGCAAAAGGCTGTCCCCACTCGACAGTATAGCTTCCCAAGGGTGTAGTAATAGAATAGGACTGTTCACCTTTTTTGTTCATAAAAGCTTCAACCTTTACGCTCGTGGAAGTTTTACCTCTCGCCCATCCTGCCGCCGCTAAAGTATAACCCAGCGCCGCTATACCCGTGCCTGTCACTGTCTTTGATAAGTCCTCAATTACTGCGGAAGCGCCTTTACCCGACGCTCCACTATATAAGGCTTTCATTATGCCAGCAGGTGAATATTCAACCGCTCTCATGGCAATATTTGAAGGCGTTTTGCTAAATGGGATTGCGCCCTCTGCAAGTCTGCCAATTACCGGAACATTCTTTATCTTGCTTATGGTAGTTGATAATAGGTTAGCTTGTTTGAAAGTAGCTTCATAAGCCCGTCTAGTCGCGTATTCTATGGCTTCATCCGTAACGTCATTGATTCCTCTTGCCTTCATAAATGAGCCTAAAGAGTTTTCCCATACTGCTTTGACAAAAATGTTATCCTCTGCGTTCAGAAGTTCTTTGCTGAATTGGTTTGTACCTTCCAGCATACCTTTTGTAAAGTTCTTTCCTGTAACCGCTTCAACTGCTTTTGTCGGTAGTCCTTTTTTGAACACAGGTTTCATGCTGTTAAGTTCTTTAAGACTTCCTACACCGCTTTCCAAGTCCCACCGTCCGCCCTTCATAAGCTGTTTTTTGTTTGTTTCCCATGCTGTGCTGACAGTTTTTACCCTGCTGACATCTTTACGCCATAGGATTGATTTTGTCCTTTTGTTGGGATCTCTGATAACAATGCTTTCTATCGCCGCCCCTATTGTATCTGAGGTCTTTTGCATACCGCCCATAACCACGTTACCTACAACGTTTCTTATATGAGTTGTAGGATTTAATAGCATTGCCATTCTGCGCCATGAGTCAAACTTCTCCCATGCGTTAGAAGGAATTTCCTTTGCAACACGGTTATGTATTTCTTCCATTACGGTTTCAAAAGCTACATCGTCGCCCTTTTTAATTTTACCTATTTTGGCGATTTCATCATCCGTTAATCCAAGTACGTTCCATTTCTTTTTGTAGGCTTTTAAACCGTCCTTGTTAAGCTTATTCAACTGCTTTTGAACCGTCATTATAAATGTTTCGGGATCTGATTCCCTGAGTATCTTAGCGGCCTGTGAAAACTGTCCCGCTTCCGTCAGTTTAACCGTAGCATCAGACAACACTTGCCTTGCTGTCGCTATGTCCCCTGCCGCCTGTGCGTTCTTCGCTATCAGTTTCGCAAGCGGTACAGTCTCAGGCTGATATTTCTTGCCGTGAAGCATTGTATAGTATTCAGATATTGCTGATGCTTGACCTTTCGCCATGATTGCTTCAGCTTTTGCCAGTGTTTCCTCGTTAGACTTAACCTTGTACCCTAAAGGCTTCTCATCAAATGATTTTCTTATCTGGTCGGGCATAGATTTATCTGTACGGACATTTCTTGAAAATCCTGCTTCAACTGTACCTTCGGGAAGATCACCATGAGGAATGTTGGTAAGTGCCCTCAGTTTAGTTTTAGCTGCAAACTTCTGTAAATTAATTTTCAATAGTTTGCTTTTATCCGTTTCCTTTGCTGCCTTTGCTTCCAGGTCGGCTATTTTCTTACTAAGTCCATCCGCATCATTCGGCAACTTTGCTGTAACCTGTTCAACATACTTTGTTTGCTTTGCTGTCCTGGGAGCATACTGAGCTATATCATCAACAGCCTGTGCGCCCTTCTGAACCGCTTTGTTTGTCGAAGGTATGTTTGCCTGTCCAGCATCGGTACGCACGGCAGTAGGTTGTGTTTTGGCTTTTGCTTTGTCCGGTAGCTTACCTGTTATCTGCTCATACGCTAAATCCACATCGGAGTAATTTTCATTAAAAGATGTGTCAGCAGAAAATGTCTTACCATCGTATTCCCAATTCCAGCTATCTGATTCGTAACCGCCAGAGCCTTTACTCTTAACCTTATTTTTAAATTCTTCATAATCAAGGTTTTTATACAGAGGTACATCTTCCCCGTTATTTGTTCTAAATGTAGCGCGAACGTCAGGAGCCCTTTTGCTTATTTTTGGTTCAGATAATTCAGTCTGCACCGGTTTAATTTTATTAGGTTCAACCTTTGGAGTTGTGACAGCCTGTGCGCCATTCTGAGCCACTTTATTTGCCGTAGGTGTGTTTACTTGTCCAGTGGTGGAGGTGGGTTGTGCCTTGACGGTAGTTTCGGCCAGGTATTTCTTCCTTACTGCATCAGCCTGTTCAGGTAACATAGTGCCCCTATTTAATGCCGCTGTCAGTTCATCATCAATCTCCTGTTTCGTCCTGCCGTTCTGTAAGTCTCTTTCTACGACAGTTCGCAGCTTTTCAGGTATCGTATCTTCCACGGGTTTAGCAGATTTCATCGGTTTAGTATTGCGCAATTCCTCCGCAAGCTGTTCAGATTGTTTGACATTGGGCGTAGTTATGGCATCCTGCAATTCGGCTTCGGCTGCTGTCTGCTTTACAGATTGTTCCTTTACAACTTCATCAACAATAGACTTCTCTTTTGCTGTCAATTTAGTATTGTTTTTTAGCTTCTGTCCTATCTTCTTGAACAATATCCCTACACCCTCTGCGCCCAGTTCACCAGCCACGCCCATGAGCAGATTGCTCCCTGTAGTTTTGAGCATATCTGTAGCGCTCTGTTTCTCACCAGCAAATATCTGCTGTACTGTGTAAGGTAGAGATTCAAGCGCACCTCTGAGAGCCACCCTGCCAGCTTTAACCGCAACATTTCCGGCTTTGGGTATGATTTTGCTTGCTGCATATTCAGCCGCATTTCTAACAGGCGTAGCCATTGAAGGCGCACCACCGCCAGAAGGCAGGAACGCAGATGAGATCATTCCTGCTGTGTTTGCTATTGTATCCACTGTCTTATTTCCAGTAGTTGGCTGTATGTTGCCTGTTGCTTCATTATTAACATCACCGAACGCGTATTTCCGCATAGCCGCGCCCTGCACATCGTTAAAAGCCGCCGCCTTGTCAATGACGTCCCAAACAGGTTGTCTTGCGGCTTGCTGTGCCTCTTTATTTGTGGTCAATACTTCAACCACTTTTTTGAGAGTGATTTTATCATCCTTCTTTTCTGTGGTCTTTTTCTTCTCTGTTGCCTTCATGCTCGCCTGAACATCCTTTGAAGCTTGCGCAAAGTTGATTTTAGGCTCAACTGTTTTAGACTTTGTAAGCTCCGCAACTTCTTCCTGTGTGAAGCGACTGCGTCCATCATTTTTGAGTGGCGTTTTAGGGGCGGTCTTAGCTTGTTTGTATGCTTTAAGCTTTGAAAGTGTATCCGTGTTTGTCTGAGTGGAAGCACTTTTATATTTCTTCAACTTCTCTAATGTAGTCATATAGCCGCCTCCTATTCCGTTACTTCTGAATCCAATTTATTCAAATCAATATCTAGCGCATCAGCAATACCTAACGCATCAATAGCCTGTGCCTGTTGTTTTTCAGTAAGTCCGCTGTTGATAATATAACTTAGAACTTCTTTATCACTTGCGGGTTCAACATTTTCGCTTGTTGGATTCTTCATACTATAAGCCTTATTTACGATTGTTGTATACTGTGACTGTGTTGGCTCACCTAATGAGCCGTATGACTTCTGAGTTCCTAGCATTGAATTCACATCACTTACAAGCTGCTCATAAAGCTTATTGCCTATCTTGCTTGCTATAATCTTCTTGTTCTGCATTAGCAGTGTTGGAGCCACGCTAGGGTCAGCGGCAACCTTTTGACTTATTGTGCCTCCGCCCCCACCTGTAAAGGCTGTGAGGTAGTCATAGTATCGCGATACCTGCTCCGCTGTTCCCATGCTCTTAGGGTCTGTAGCATCCTCTTTGAGTGTTTCCTTCTGCTCTGCAAGCTTCTTACTCAAGTTATACTGATAATCAGCCATCGTCTTTTGATTCTTTAGAGAGATTGCTTTATCTTCAATCTCCTGTTCGCGCTTAATCTTCGCTTCCCTTGCGCTCTTACTCAAAGTTCCGGGGTCAACTCCAAAAAACAGCGCAACTTCGTTATTCGCATATGTGTCATAATCCCACTTTTCATACATATCCTTAGTTTTCTGTCTCTCATTTTCAAGCTTTGTCTGCGCGTCCGTTATCTCGTCGCGCTGTGTCTGATATCGTCTCTCATACGCATCTGTCCACCGCTGATACTGTGTTTCGTCCATATCCATAACAACGCCCAATACATCGGCATATCTTTTACCTTCATCCTGATACCGCCCATACTGTGTTTCGTCAACGCCCATCAGCATATCAACCTGAGACATCAGCATTTCGCCCTCATCCTGGAAAGCTGTTTTTGCAATCTGCTGATACTGAGGAAGTAAATCTGCTACGCCTTGCTGCACCTGATTTTCTGTGATGGTGCTGTTCAATATGCCCCTGCTGTTCATAGTTTCCAGGACATTCCGCGTCATTTCTTTAATGGCAAGTTGTGCCTGTGTATCTGTAGCAGGGTCATAGTTAAACTGTCTTGTCATAATCTGACTGATAAGGCTTTCCATCTGCGGCGCATACTCTGATACATATGGCTGTGAAGCCCATTGTTGATAGTCCGTTAAAGCCGATTGTACCTGTGGGCTTTGATTCTGCTGTTCAACTTGCGGCTTATATGTATACGGTGCTAGTAACCGGTCTATCTGTTGCTGTGTGCCATACCATCTGTCCCCCGTCATTTGAAGCCCTGTTGTGCTGACAGGTGTACCGTTGATAGTTGGCCCCGTTTCCGCTGACCAATCAACATTTAACCCTAACGCCTCGGCCGAACTTCTTAATCCGATATTAGCCGTAGTTGCTGTTGAAGTAACGGCGGGTGTAGCGGTAGGTGTAGCAATTGGCGTAGCAACTGGATTGGCTTGAAACGCAGTTTTCAGCCTTATATCCGCGCCGCCCGATGCATTTGTATATGTTTCATATTTGCCTGTAGCAAGCAATTTGTCTCTGGCAGCTTGCATTTCCGGTGTTATTGTTTGTGCCATGGAATCAACTCCTTTTTCTGAGTTTTGCGCATAAAAAAAAGAACCTTTTGAGTTCTTTTTTAATTCTTGCCATTGTAGAAATTAAAGTCCGCTATTCCCTGCATATATCTGTATAAAATAAGCGGCGTTTATCCTGCCTAATTGTGTACTGGATATTTCTATTGTGTGCCATCCTGCCGTTGATACCCCTGACGTCAAGTCGAGGTTAGCCTGGTCGGTGGAATATCCTGCACCGCTGTTATGAAGTCTTAATGTGCCATCTACGAACACCGTACACTTTGCGGCATCTGTGGATTCATATATTCCATATGTAATTCCGTGGGTATGGGTGGGTAAGGAAACATTATGAGCATGACTTGGCATGGTCACGGAGTGGCTATGATCGCTCAAAGAAAATGAAAAATCATGGGTATGAGAAATATCCGTCCAGCCTGTTGCAATATCAGGAGAACTATAACTATGCGGATGACTTCCCCCTGCGCTATCCGTAGAACCGCCGTACCCAAGCCCAGTTGCGGATGATGATGTAAAAGTACCATCGCCACCAGATGCGCTTGTCGCCGTGCTGCCTCCCCCGCTTGCTGCGCCTGTCTCGTACGCCCTGAAAGCTTCAACGGAAAAATTCAGCGTAAGTTTCTGAACCTTCAATACTCCATCCGGGATATAGAATTTCAGTTTCAGCTTATGGGTAGCATCC
>Ga0172381_10007057_pt1 | contig 11170 bp, 9 predicted proteins | sample Leawel6488metaG_FD_119754 | JGI IMG/M metagenome (GOLD analysis project Ga0172381, IMG submission 119754) | Leachate microbial communities from a municipal landfill in Southern Ontario, Canada - Leachate well 64-88 metaG | ecosystem: Engineered > Solid waste > Landfill > Unclassified | place... | reverse complement strand
TGCTATTCCCATCCCCCTTTCACCGACAAAGCCCGGTTACGTGTGCGAAGGCCTGGAGACGCGCTCGCGCGAGGAGCTTTACCTGAACATCCAGCCCATACAGGCAGCAGGCAGGCTCACGGCTGACGCGATGAAGGCGATGATTTCCTACGGCGACGGCTACTCCGTGTGCGACTTCTGCCTCAAGCCCTTCCGGCTTGACAAAATCAAGAAGCCCAGCCTTGAGGAGTTCCACTCGGACTTGGCGAAGTTCGTGGGAATGGACGTTGCACGCACCGTCCCGGGTGCTCGACGCGGTTTCCAGGCAGTAGTATCTTCTCTTGTAGGCAAGGGCGACTCAGTTGTCCTGCAGGCAGTTGGGCACTACACCGAGTTCTTGGCAATCGAACAAGTAGGCGGAATCGCCCACGAGGCGGCAGTCAACGAACTCGGGGTAGTCACAGGCGACTCTGTCGCGCAAGCCATCGAGAATGCCAAGAAGAAGGACGGCAAGCTTCCCAAGCTGGTCATATTCGACCATTTTGATTACACTTATGCAAACGAGCATGACATCAAGGGTGCGGTGAAGGCGGCAAAGGAATACGGCATTCCCGTTCTTTACAACGGCGCATACACCGTCGGAATCAAGCCCGTTGACGGCAAGGCGCTCGGAGTGGACTTCGTGGTCGGCTCCGGCCACAAGAGCATGGCAAGCCCGGCTCCAAGCGGAGTGCTGGCGACCACCAACGATGGCGCGGAGAAAGTGTTCCGCACCACAAAGATTACCGGCGACGTTTCAGGACGCAAGTTCGGAGTAAAGGAAGTCGAGATGCTCGGCTGCACCCTGATGGGCGCAAACATCGTTGCGATGATGGCAAGCCTTCCGCACTTAAAGGAGCGCGTCAAGCACTGGGATGCGGAAGTCAAGAATTCCAATTACTTTGTCAACGAGTTCCTGCGGGTTGACGGCAACAAGGTGGTGAGCGAGTGCCCGCGCAAGCACTGCCTCACCAAGGTGGACTGCACCGAAAGCTACGACAAGGTCGCGCAGAAGCACAAGGACCACGGCTACTTCTTCACCCACGAGCTTGACTCAAGGGGAATCACCGGCATCTTCCCCGGAGCAACTCGCTCGTTCAAGATGAGCACCTACGGCCTGACCGAAAGCCAGGTGAAATACTTGGCAGAGTCGTTCATCGACATTGCCAAGAAGCACGGGCTTGAGGTCCACTAGAATTTGTTTGGTGTTTTTTTCATGAAACTCGATGTAAAGAAAATCCGCGAGCAGTCCGAGAAGGACTTCGAGAAGGCCTGGATTGAGACCGCTGAGCTTCTTCCCAAGAAGGGCGAGCTGAACCTGCGCAAGAAGCGCGGCGAGCCGAGCGTGATGCGCGACATGGCGCAGAAAATCCGCGAGGCGCTGCTTTCGATGGGATTTGACGAGATGGAGAACCGCCACGTGCTCGACGAGGCGGACGTTTACAAGCAGTACGGCCCCGAATCGCCAGTAATCCTCGACAGGTGCTTCTATTTGGCTGCACTTCCCAGGCCGGAGCTTGGCATAAGCAAGGAAAAGGAAAGCATTATTCACGGAATCGACGCGGAATTTTCCGCACAAAAGAAGGAAAAACTTGCCGAAATCCTCCGGCGCTACAAGTCAGGCGACTTGGAAGGCGACGACTTCGTCGACGCGCTCGTGCAGGGCCTTGGCTGGAAGGAAGAGCAGGCAACAGCTGTGATGGACAAGGCGTTCCCCGAACTGCGCAAGATTAGGCCGGTTCCCAACAACATGGTGCTGCGCTCGCACATGACTGCCGTGTGGTTTGAGACCCTGGCTGCATTGCAGGACAAGCGCGAGCACCCGGTTGCACTATTCTCAATCGGGCCGCGTTTTCGCAACGAGCAGAAGGAGGACGCAAGCCACCTGCGCGTGCACCACGGCGCCTCCATAGTCATAATGGGCGAGGATGTCACGGTGGAGGCAGGAAACAGGATTGCCGCCAAGGTCTTTGAGAAGCTCGGCTACTCCAAGCCAGAGTTCGAATTGAAGGCCGCGACCTCCAAGTACTACGCGCCAAAGAGCGAGTACGAAGTCTACGTCGAGTGGAAGGGAAAGCGCCTCGAAGTAGCTGACTCGGGAATGTATTCCCCAGTTGCCCTTGCAAACTACGGAATCAAGTATCCCGTCTACAACATCGGCTTCGGCCTCGAGCGCATGGCCATGATTCAGTACGCCTACGGCGACATCCGCGAGCTGGTCTACCCGCAATTTTTCACCAAGCTCGAGCTTACTGATGCGCAGATTGCGGCTGCGGTGCGCATCGCAGTCGAGCCCAAGACCGAGGAAGGAAGGAACCTCGCTGACCTGCTCTACCACAAGACCTTGAAGGAAAAAGACAGGGACACGCCCTACACTTTCACGGCGTTCAAGGGAAGGCTCAACAAGAAATCAATCACTCTTGATGTCTTCAAGGACGAGGCAGGAAAGAAGCTGCTCGGCCCTGCAGGGCTGAACCGCATCTACGCCTATGATGGCGGCATCGTGGCTTACGTTCCCGAGAAGCTCGACGCGGCAGTGCGCGAAAAGGGCGTGGACGCTGGCATTGATTTCCTCAAGGCAATGTGCGCCTACGTCGCGGCAAGGGCGGAGGACGCAGTAGAATCGGGGGACAAGGAGTTCGAGCACGTCTTCGGGATGGCCAAGGCGCCAAGCGACGTCAACATCGCAATACCCGAGCACGTGAACAGGTTCGTCACTTCCAAGAACCGAAAGCTCGACTTCCGCGGCCCCATATTTTTCGGCGTGCGTTTCAAGCTCGCCTGATTATTTGCGGCTAATAATAAGTTTGGCCGGTTTTCTGGCCTTGAACTTGTGCACGTGCCTCGAGGTCTTCGGCGAAAAAAGCTTCCCGGTCAGCCCTCGCCCGATGACCTCTTCCTTGGTGATTATCTTTCCTTTTTTCCAGCTTCCCACGCTTACGTCCTTTCCAAAATAATCAACAAGGATGACCGGCGCCTTCTCTATCCCGAGCTTTTTCAGTATCGCAAGCCTGTGGTGGCCGTCAAGGACTACGAGCGTCTTCTTGTCGACAAGGAGCGGGTAGACCGCGCCCGCCTTCGATACCTCGGCGTGGATTTTCCTCAGGTTCCCGCTGTCGGTGCGCTCGTGCGGCTTGAGCAGTGAAACCTTGACGTGGGCTTTTCTCATGTGTCTCTCCCAGGCTCATTTTCCGCCAATGTTGATATAATGCGCCCGTATTTCTCCAAGCGTGATAATCCTCTTTCTTTCGTCAGTGGCGTATTCCGCAGCTTCTTCATCCTTAATCAGCAAGTATGCGTCCTTATGCTCGTTCGTGCAGCATAAGACTCCCGCCACATCCGTCGCTCCAAGGTCGCTGAAATATTTGTGTTGGACGATATCGTTCTTTTTTGCTGCCCTTCCGGTTTCTCCCATATCCTCAAGGATTCTGGTTGACCGCAGCAGGAACTGTTTGGAGTTTGCCGTGCGGGTTTTTGCAAGATTGCACACCTCAGCCAGCACGTATGGCGTAATGTACGCTTTTCCAAACTGGGGTATTATGGTTTTAAGCATCCTTGCGCGGTACTGTTCGTCATAGTTCGCCGGTTTTTCGCAGAACGCTTTCAGGTAATCTAGCAGTATGCTGGTGTCCAAGACCGCGCTTGCCTTCTGCTCAATAGCCCTTTCGATTTTTCCAGCAGACCCTGTCAAGCGGCTACACTTCCTGCTTTATCGACACGATTTTGCCCGAAGCGACGTTCACCTTAATTAGGTATTTTGTGGGGTCGGCATCCGACGGCCTTGTCAAGTATTCGCAGTGGACCTTCCAAACGTCTGGGTCGGTGTTCTTCTCAACCAAGCTGAGCTTAAACGTATACGTAGCAAGGTTTCCGCTGACTGATATTGCCTGGTTTCGCGCAATCGCCGCCGCCTTGGCTGCGTCAATCTCCAAGTTTTCAACAGCCATAGTCAATCCCTCTGCCTTGCATCTTAGGCAAACTAGTTAGTTTTTCTTTTTTTAAGCCATTACGCATCAAAGTCATTGGTTGAGAACCAGCTTAAAGCGTTAGGGAAACCGCCATTTGATTAAAAATCAACCGGTCATAACCACTTTTGCCGATGATTTCAATGCACCACGAGCACTCCAGTTGGAACCCGTTGAATTCGGTCCATTCGCATTCCCCCGAAGAAGACAGCAAGAGCGGAAAAACCAAGCAAAAAATCCTGGTCTTTGGCAACCCACTGGTGCCGCAGGACTCGCTTGCCCTCCGCATCCTTCCCTCGCTACGCAAGAAATTTCCCAAAATCGAGTTCATCGAACTGGATGGCATCGACGACCTCTACGAGTACGGTCGGGACTTGGTAATTCTTGATGTTGCGGCCGGAATCCGAAAGGTCTCGATTGTTGACGACCTTGGCGATTTGGAGCTCCCGCGCGTTGTCTCAATGCACGACTTCGACCTGGCGTGGAACCTCAAAATCCTCCTCAAGGCCGGTATGGTTGACTCTGTGAGGATAATAGCGGTTCCGCAAAAAATGGATGGGAAGAAGGCGCTGGCTGGGGTGGAAAAACTCCTTCCGGCAGTTTTCACTTCTTCCACTTGACCTTCAAGAAGTGCGTGGCGCAGCTCATGCACGGGTCGTACGCGCGAATCAATTTCTCCATCTCGTGCACTATGTAGTCCTTGTCCTTTCCCGCGTCAACCTGCTGCTGCACCATCTCCTCAAGATCCTTTTCCATCCTCACCTGGTTCTGCCCGGTTGGGATGGCGACGCTCATGCTCTGCACCTTTCCTTCCTTGATGGCCACGTTGTAGTAGAGGACGCCTCTCGGAGCCTCGACCACCGCAAACCCCGTGCCGTCCTTCCTTGAGGGCTGGACCGGCGCTTCCGGCTTGAAATCCGTGGACTCCAAGACGTCAATCGCCTGGTTTATCGAGTCGATGGTCTCGATTGCCTGCGCCAGGTCATTATCGTAAACGTTCTTGGACGGGAACCTTACAAGCTGTTTTGCGCAGTCCTTCTGCGTCTGCCCGTGCAGGAACTTCTTTCCCAGGTTGAGCCGCGACATAGAGCCGACCATGTAGTCCTTTCCCTGCAAAAGGAATGCGGATGCGGTTGAGTAGTCCTTCCAGATGCGCTCGGCGTACTTGTCGAAGTCCTTCTCGGCAATCTTGAGCCCGCTTGAGGAGACCAAGTCGCCTGAAAGGTAGTCGAACTTCGGCCCGACCATCGCCACGTAGTTGGTGTCATGTTCGAACTTCCACGGGCAGCCGTAGAACACGTCAAGAAGCTCAAGCGAGTGCTCCCGCGCGTGCTCCAAGTCGTGGAGCATGTTCGGGTATTTTGCCCTGTCCGGGATTTGCGTAAACCCCCCAAGCACGGGCCACGGCGCGTGTATGGAGCGTCCGGCCACCATCTTCGAGAGGTTGTTGCCAGCTGCCTTGATTTCGAGCGCGGTTGCGATGATTTTCTTCTCCTCAGGCGAGGTGAAGTCGAACACCGAGCCCTTGTCGAAAAGGTCCGGGAGCACGAAGAAGTACAAATGAAGGGGGTGGTCGCGGATGAGGTGCGCCCACATTGCGAGCCTGCGCTGCGTCATCGTCTGCTCGGAGGGAACGAGGCCGATTGCGTCCTCGATGGACTTGGTGCAGCCGAAGATGTGCGACATCGAGCACGTGCCGCAGATGCGCGACACGAGCTGGGCGATTGCCTGCATCGGCTTTCCGCGGACTGCTTGGGTGTAAAACCTCTTGGCTTCGGGAATCTTGAGCTTTGCGTACTCGACCTTGCCGCCGGTGACCTTGACTTCCATGTCGATGTGGCCTTCGACCTTGCTCAGGCCCTCGATGCCAAGCTCCAAGTTTTCAGAATCGTGTCCGCCGTGCATCTACCGTTCACCGTACATCCTGATTACCGCATTCAGCGCATCGAGGAACCTGTTTTCGTCCATCGGGCAGCCGTTCACTTCCATGTCCACCTTCACGATGTCCTTCAGCGGGTGGACCTTGTCAAGCAGGTTGAACTTGTCCTTGATGAACCGGATTTCGTGTATCGTTGCCTCGTCGAAGTTGTTGCGCGAAGCCGAAGGCATCCCGGTGCAGGCGCACGAGCCGATTGCGACCAGCGTCTTGCTCAGGCCCCTGATTTTCTTCAAGGTCTCTTCCTGCTCCTTGTTCGCTATCGCGCCTTCCACGAACGCGACGTCCATCTCCTCCCACTTGTTGACGTTCTGCAGGACCTTGGCGTGGATTATGTCGAACTTTTCCTGCACCATGAAGAAGTGGTCGTTGAGTATCTCGGCAAAGAGCACGGTGTTGTCCTCGCAGCAGGAGAACGAGAACCATCCCAAGCGGATTTTTCTTGCCATACTGAGTGTGGACGCTTCAAAAGGATTTAAAGTTACCTTTGCCCGGAAGGGGGTGGGCTCCCGCCAGCTTCCCCTTTGCCCGGGAAGGGTGCGGCTTCTGGTAAGGCATAAGAACGAGGGCGGCATTCCCATTTTCATGCACGCTTCCAGGCGCATCCGGGCGCAAGGCTCCACGGAGTATCTTGTCATTCTTGGCGCGGTGCTGATGGTGTCGCTTGTGGTGGTGCAGGCGTCAAGCGCACTTCCCTCAACCGGTTCAACAGTCAAGGAGCAGCAGTCGCAGGCGTACTGGGCAAGCGCGGCGCCGTTTTCTATAGTTGCGTATAACCTGACGCAGGGCCTAATCAATCTGCAATTGAGAAACACGCAGACCAGCGTGCTGCAGCTTACTGCCATCGACGTGCAGGATTCGGCCGGCAACACGTATTCGGCATATTCCTCCGCGATTATTTTCGCCTCCGGCCAGGAATTGGCGGTCTCGAACCAGTCGTTCACGTTCGGCAACCCCTGCACGGGAAAAACAGCAGGCCAATCTTATGAATTCGCGAAAGTCGTCTTCACATATAATGATGGGAGCGTGACTGGTGTAAAGCAGACTGGTGTCAAACCCCTGGTTGCACGCTGCTCCACCATGGTTTCGCCTAAGATTGCTTACACAATCGCGGTTGGTGGCAGCCCAAAAAAAATATCCTTATCCCCCGACGGTTCTCTTGCCTACGTCACGCAGTCCGGCTCGGCCATAGTCGCGGTCATCAACACCGCTACCAAGACCGTAGTTGCCAACATCACCTTCAGCAGCCGGCCTTATGACGTGGCCTTCACGCCCGATGGCGCCTACGCGTACTTCACCAACTTTGCTTCCAACACTGTCTCGGTCATCAACACCTCGTCTAACACCGTCGCAGCAACCATACCCGTTGGCAACTGGCCCAATGGCGTGGCAGTGGCCCCAAATGGCGACTATGCGTACGTTGCGAACCAACTCGACGGCAAGGTCTCAGTCATCAGCACCTCGACCAACTCGATTCTGAGGAACATTTCGGTCGGCAGTATGCCGTCTGAAATAGCGTTTGCTCCAAGCGGCGCCTATGCGTACGTCATCTCCTCCGGGAGCAGCTTGGTTGCCATCAACACCGCAACAAACAGCACCTCCGGAACCTACGCCATTCCCAACAATGCCCAACGCCTGGCCGTCACCCCTGATGGAGCCTATGTATACATTTCTTACCAATACCCTGCCAATGACGCTATCGCGGTCTTCAGCACGGCAACTAATGCCGTAGTTAAAAACATCACGATTACCGGTTCCTATCCCATGGGCTTAGCCATAACCCCCAGTGGTTCGTATGCATACGTTGCGTCCGCTTGGCACGATAGGGTATACCTCATCAGCACTGCCAATAACTCGATTGCTTACTACCTGCCCATAAGCGGCGTGGATATTGAAGACGTAGCCTTCTCCCCCGAAGCCACTTTTGCATACGCTTCTTGCAATGGTGCAGGCAAGGTCTTTGTAATCGACACGGGCTCCTACAAGTGAGCCGCTTGGCCCGGCCGCCTTTCAATCCCGATTATTGCGCCGAACCCCCCGCACGGTTTAAAACGAAAGAACCCTTACGCATACTATCATTGTTTAAGGCGATTGAAGGGGCATGGGTAGGAACTTTAACGCGAGCAGGGCGCAGGGTTCGGCCGAGTACCTGGTCATACTGGGCGCGGTCATCGCGGTATCGCTCATAGTGGTCAATGCGGTGGGCGGTTTCCCGTCGTTTGCAACTGGCGAGGGCGGGGTGATGAGTCAGCAGTCGAAGGCCTACTGGTCGAGCGCATACCCGTTTGCCATAACCGGGCTGAAGCTGAGCTCCGGCGACATCGCAATCACGCTGACCAACAGGCTCGACGAGCAGGCCACGCTCACCGCGGTATTCTTCAACACTTCCGAAACCGGGCTGAGCTTTTGGCCTACGGACGCGAGCCAGAGCCAAGCGTTCGCGCCAGGGCAAAGCGTCACCCTGTACAACTCAAGCTTCGGGGTCGCCCAGAACCCCTGCGTTGGAAAGCAGGCGGGCGCGTCCTTTGAGTTTGAAAGCGTCGACATCGTGTACTCTACCGGTCCCGCAACCGGCGTGAACCAGGGCGGCAGCTCGCTTTCAGGCACCTGCGCAAGCTCGTCCGTCCCAAGCCCCACGCCCGCCCCCAGCCCGTCGCCTTTGCCGTTGTCCTACGCCGTGCTTTCCGGCTGGGTCTACGACGCCTACGGGGCCGGCGTGTCCGGTGCGGTGGTGTCCCTCAATTCGACTTCCCCGCAGTCAGCAACCGCGAACGCTTCAGGGTATTACTCGCTCAACGCTTCATTTGCAGGCCCGACTGCCACGTTCGTCGCAAGCGCAAGCGCCGGTGCGTCATACAATTCTACGACTGCACTAGTCACCCTTTCTGCGGGCGTGCCGGAAAGCCAGGACTTTGTGATATCCGCCTGGTCTGCAATACAATTCCTGGTGACGATACAGGACGACTCCGGCAACAACGTCGCGCTGTTCACTCCGACCGGCGGCCTGGTACTCGCGGGCGGGTGCTACTCCGGCGCAAGTTGCGCAGCCGCGCCCTCAGGGCCGTTCGTGGTGCGGGATGCGGCCGGGGTCGCGCGCGCCTACATAAACACGTCCGGGAGCCTGTGCATTGAGGACGCGAACTGCAACGACTACGACGCGAGCTGCGCAGGCGCGCCCGAAGGGTCGTTCGTGGTCCAGAACCTTTCAGGCATAAACGTCTCGTACATAAGCCCGTCCGGCTCGCTGTGCCTGATGGGCGGGCTGCGGCAGTACGGGACGCCATGATTTTTACATTGGATGCGTAATTTGTGCGCAAGGGACAGGGGAATAATTGGGTACAGGAGTGGGGTTCTTATGGCAATTGTGACAAGGAATTTTTGGTTTACTGCTATACTTGCCTTCGCCATCGCGCTCTTGCCGCAGGCATACGCGGGGCTTGTCGTTCAGAACGGCGCGATGAACTCGTCGAGCAACTTCTACGTCGGCGCGGGCGCGCTTTTTGTGAACGCGACCTCGGGCTACGTGGGAGTAGGCGCGACGTCCCCCCAGCGGCCCTTGCACATAACTGCCGCCCAGGACGCCGACCTCCGGCTGCAAGACACTTCTGGCGCGGGCCCGGCTGCGTACATCGAGTTCTACAACGACACCACCCGCTGGGGCTACATTGGCTTGGCGGGCCACGACGACAAGCTGACCATCGCGACTGCCATAGACAAGAACCTTTCCTTCTACACTAACAACCAGCCGAGGATGACGGTTACCGCGGCTGGTAACGTCGGCATCGGCACAACCGGCCCGACGCAAACACTCGACGTGAACGGGACTGTGAACGCCTACGCTTTCACTGTCAACGGCTCCGCATTCACCGGAGGCAACGGCTCGAGCCAGTGGACGACCTCGGGCTCGAACATATACTACGGCACGGGCAACGTCGGTATTGGCACTTCAAGCCCAAGCGTGCCCCTTATGGTTCGCGGGTCGTTGGGTGAAGAGTATGCTGCGAAAATCTACAACAGCAACGCCACCGGGACGTATGCCGGCGGATTGAGGGTATATACTGACGGCACGGCTTCTTCTAACGCCGTCCTTTATGCCGTGGGCGGTTCCGGGCCGGGTTTCATAGTCACCGGCCAAAACAACGTCGGCATCGGTACTAGTGTACCGACGCAAAGGCTTGACGTTTACGGCAACGTGGCAGCCACCGAGTTCTACCGCCAGGGCGTCGCGCTGGTGCCGGGCAGCGTGAACGGCAACTACTGGACCCAAAGCGGGACCAGCGCGTATTACACGCAGGGGAACGTCGGCATCGGGGCGACTGCTCCGGGGGCGAAGCTGGATGTTTATGGAAACCTAAGAGTCGGAAATAACAATGCTGACGCTTCCGGTTATGATTCCATCCTGTGGAACCTCGGGGACACAGTGTCGGGCTTCAGGCAAGTCATTGATACTGCGAACACTTACTTCGGAATAGAGCGGGAGTATTATGGCTGGCAGACAACTCCGGTTTTTGCCATCCAAAGGAACACGGGCAACGTCGGCATCGGCACGACAAGCCCCAACACCACGCTTGACACTGTAGGATACATCCGTGCTAAGGATGTCTACCCGAGCAACCCGTATCCGACAGGCGGCAACGGGTTGGAAATGGTGGCATACAATGGGATTAGTTATTTCCAGAGCATCAACCGCAGTTCCGGCAACTATCTCCCGCTTGTCATCTACGGAAACTCAACCAGCATAATGCAAGGCAACGTCGGTATCGGCACCACTGACCCGCGGTTCTATTACACCTCAACGGATTCGCTTGGGATCAACCAGCTATTCAACAGCGTCGGCGGCGGGCCGCACGTGCTGGCGTTGGGCACCGCGCAGGCGTATTCCGCAAGCAGCAGGGGCGCAAACATCTACTTCACCGGGCTGGACAGCAGCGGCCACCAACGGCGTTTTGCGACCGTGGCATCAGTATTCGGCACGTCCGCCGAAAACGGCAGCCTGGCGTTCTTCACCAAGGGGACCGGCGATGGCGACATCGTCGAAAGGGTTCGCATATCCGACACGGGAAACGTCGGCATCGGGACGACGAGCCCAAGCGCCACGCTGCACGTCAACGGGAATGCAGTGAATGGGGTGCTTCGCGTCAGCGACAGCGGCTCCCACGGTTCCATTGACATTGGCGTGGATGCCAACCAGCCGTGGTTCGGCACGTCGACTGCCAACGACCTTAGGGTAATCTCCAGCGGTACTGAGCGC
>Ga0172381_10007056_pt1 | contig 11171 bp, 10 predicted proteins | sample Leawel6488metaG_FD_119754 | JGI IMG/M metagenome (GOLD analysis project Ga0172381, IMG submission 119754) | Leachate microbial communities from a municipal landfill in Southern Ontario, Canada - Leachate well 64-88 metaG | ecosystem: Engineered > Solid waste > Landfill > Unclassified | place... | reverse complement strand
TATCGATATCCACCATGAGGAAAGAAAATTTGAAGTTAAACTTCCGGGAACGCTCAAGCTCCTCCTCGGCCCTTTCCAAAAAATAACGCCGCCCGTAGATCCCGGTCAGGCCGTCTGTAATCGCCAGGTCCTGAACCTTTTTATAAAGCAAGGTCCTCCGGAGGCCGAGGATGAACTGCTGGGAGAGAATATAGGTCTTTTCCCTATCCTCCTCGCCTGTCCTGCCCAACACCAGGTAACCGTAGTTCTTTTTTTCTATCTCCACCGGCAAGACGGTAAATTTATCTTCGGGAAACTGCTCTATCCCCTGCTCAACCAACCGGCACTCGGAGATCTTTGAATTATCCAATAAATGCTCCTTAAAATGGAGGAAAAAATCATCCTTATCCAGAAAACGTGAAATTTCTTTTGTCAGGTCGAATAAGGAGATCGTCCGGCCGGCCTTTTCCTCCAGCCTGCGGTTTTCCTCAAGGATCCCGGAATTTTCCTCTGCGAGCAAAGCGCACTTCTTTGAAACGGCATGATAGCTATTTTGCAGCAGACACAGACGCCTGGATAAAAGAGCCTTCAGCCAGAAAAAATTACAAACTGCCGCTGCCGTCAATAGAATATAACCTGCCCACTGTATGCTCATATCGACCTCAAAAAAATAGTTAAACTGTCAAAACCCCCTGTTAGCGCGGCTTCGATGAAAAAGCAACCACCTTGTTCCTGCCGGAAGACTTCGCCGCCAGCAATGCCTGGTCCGCGTTAAAAATAAGTTCTCCTTCATCGCTGGCGTCAACGAACAATGCCGCTACGCCGATAGAAACCGTAACCGCGGTATCCTGCCGCCTAAGCATGATTTTATTTCGCGCGATTTTCTTGCAAAAAGCCTCTGCCAGCTGCACAGCGTGTTTCTTTTCAATTTCCGAAAGGACAATACAAAACTCTTCGCCTCCGAAACGCCCGATCTCCGACTGTTGTTCCTTAAAAAAATCCTTCATCTGCTCGGCAATACTGCGCAAGACGATGTCCCCGGCACTGTGACCGTATTTATCGTTGTATTTTTTAAAATGGTCTATGTCCAGCATCAAACAGGAAAGGCCGGAGCGCATGCGCAGCGCCCTTTTGTATTCCTGGCGCAGCCGGTCGAGAAAATAAGATTTAGTATATAAAGCGGTAAGGGAGTCGTGTATGGCCAGTTCCTGGGTGCGGTTAAAAAGTTTTGCGTTATCGATGGCGATTGCCGCCAGGTCGCATAAGGAAACGAGGAACCTCAAGTCATCCTGGGTAAACCTGCGCGGCTCGGGATGGTCCAGCCGCAATATCCCCAACTGCCGGTTCTCGGTCTTTAATGGCGCGCTGATCAGCGAATATACCTGACGGCCATCCTGATTTTTCAGGCTCTCCTGGTCGAAACGAAAATCATTTTTTATGTCCTCGATCAACAAAGGATTGGAATGCCGTAAAACCCAAAGATCAAATATATCCCCTTCTTTTGCCTTGATCACCTCACGAAGATTTTCTTTTCTGGCTTTAAAAAGCAGCGGCGCCTGTTTTTCATCGTCTACCAGATAAAGGATACAGTTTCCTTGCCCCCCCAAGATCAGGGAAAAAGCGATATCGACCAGGGTATCGGCAACGGAATCAAGATTCAAATTCCTGGCGACCTTCTCCATGATATCTTTCAGCCTGGCATAGCGGTCAATTTTCTTTTCCAGCGCCAAATGGATATTACGGCCCTGCGCTGCCTGGTCCTTAAGCACATTGATCTCTTCTTCTTCATCCTGGATTTCCAGTTGCAGGCGGTATTTCTTATTGGTATATCCGTTGAAAAGGAAAAATACGATGGCCAGGTTTGCCAGGTAGTAAAATACCAGCAAGACAGGGGGAAAAACCAGAGGGGTAAAACTTAAGAAAAAGGGCAGAAAAACCAGGAAGAAGAAAAACAGAAAAAGCTGCAGCAATAATCCAAGCGGGGAAAAGTTATTTAAGGCTAAAAGAGGGTTTTTCAGGCTAAATAATGGTTTCTTCGGTATCTTTATCAAAGAAATGCACCTTACTCATATCAAAAACCAGGTCCATATCCGAATTAACCTGTGGCCGGTCATGCGCCCCGACCCGGGCGATAAAAGTATGCCTTCCGGTTGACAGATAAAGATAAACTTCCGAACCCATAGGTTCGATCACTTCGCAATTCGCCCTGATCACGTTCTCCGGAGGGGCGTCCGAAACAAAAAGCTTATCGTAGATGTCTTCCGAACGGATGCCGAAAATTACCTCTTTATTCGCGTAAGGCTGGATCGCCTTATACATTTCTTCGACAAGCTTTGTTTTTATTTTACCTTCATCAAAATAGAACTTGCTGTCTTTTTTGATGATTCTGCCGGTCATGAAATTCATCGGAGGTGAACCGATAAACCCGGCAACGAACTTATTTTTTGGTGAATCATAGATATTTATCGGGTCGCCGACCTGTTGCAATATCCCTTCGCGCATTACCGCGATCCTATCCCCCATGGTCATGGCCTCGGTCTGGTCATGGGTTACATAGATGATCGTGGTCTGCAGCCTGATATGCAGCTTATGGATCTCGGTGCGCATCTGCACCCTTAGCTTGGCATCCAGGTTGCTTAACGGCTCGTCAAAAAGGAAAACCATCGGTTTTCTGACGATCGCCCTGCCCAGGGCCACGCGTTGCCGCTCGCCGCCCGACAGTTCACGCGGCTTGCGGTCAAGCATGCGCTTGATCCCGAGGATATCCGCGGCTTCATTTACGCGCTGGATGATCTCGGATTTTGGATATCTGCGCAGTTTAAGGCCAAAGGCCATATTTTCAAAAACCGTAAAATGCGGATAAAGGGCGTAATTCTGGAAGACCATGGCGATATCGCGGTCCTTTGCCGGAACATCGTTCACGCGCTTGTTCCCGATATAGATATCCCCCGAACTGATCTCTTCCAGGCCGGCGATCATCCGCAAACTGGTGGATTTTCCGCAGCCGGACGGCCCGACCAGGACCATAAACTCTTTATTCTCCACCCCGAGATTCAGCCGGTCGACCACCTTGACCCCGGAAGCGTAAATCTTTGTTACGTTTTTTAAGCTTACTTGTGCCATTTTTATTTTTCGGTTGTTCGGATTTTAAACAAGGAGAAATTATTATATAATATTCTATCGTTCTGTCAACTTAAATAGTCAATTAATTGCGCCAGGGTATTTTTAAGGCTTTTACGCGGGACAATCATGTCGATCAAGCCGTGTTCCAGGAGAAATTCCGAACGTTGAAAACCCGCGGGTAGCTTTTGCCTGATCGTCTGCTCAATTACCCGCGGACCGGTAAAACCGATCAGGGCCCTGGGTTCGGCAATGATCACGTCGCCCAGGCCGGCAAAAGAAGCCATAATCCCGGCCATAGTGGGATTAGTCAGGAGCGAAATATAAAGCAGGTTGGCGCGCTTATGATAAGCCAGCGCGGCCGATGTCTTGGCCATCTGCATCAGGCTAAACATCCCCTCATACATCCTTGCCCCGCCGCCCGAACCGGAAACAATGATTACCGGGAGCTTTTTCCTGGTTGCGGTTTCGATGGCACGGGTAATCTTTTCCCCTACTACCGACCCCATCGAACCCATGATAAACCGGGAATCGGTTGCCACCAGGATCGCGGGCTTATTTTCCAGTTCCAACGCCCCGGTCACTGCCGCCTCTTTCAGCCCGGTGGCAAGCTGGTCCTGCGCGATCTTATCTATATAGGTCTTCGGCCCCTTAAATTCCAAAGGATCCACAGAGGTCATCTCCGCGTCGAACTCTTCGAAGGTCCCGCTATCGGCGATACTCTCTATCCTTTCCCGGGCGCCCAGAACAAAATGATAATTACATTTTGGGCAGACCTTGAGATTCTCTTCCAGGGTCTTATTGTAAAGCACCTCGGAGCACCCCTCACACTTCGTCCATAATCCGTCGGGGATTTCCTTCTTTTTTAACCTGACAATGGTGTATTTAGGCTTACCAAAAAGAGCCACTTTTTTACTCCCTCTTAAAAGAACTTGTGTACCAGGAGCCCGGAAAGCACCTTCGGATAGAAAAAAGTCGATTTTGACGGCATCTTTTCGCCGCTCAAGGCAATCGCCATGATCTGATTGATCTTGGCCGGATTCAGGATAAAGGCGATCGACGAATCGGAGCTATCCGCCAGGCCGAGTAATTCCTGCGCGTCATGGCTGAAGATAATATTTTTTTTGTCTTCGATATCCATGTCCAGGATTTTCTTTAAAATCAGGTAATTAAAGGCCGAGACGTCCAAAAGGCGGTATTCCTTCTGCTTATCCTGAATGACCTTATCCAGGATCCTGATGTTCTTCAGCCTCAAAAGGTAAAATCTGCGGCAATGATACATGCCGATCACATGCTCCGTATTACCGGCCTTCTGCAGCAGAAAAAAGAATTTCGTTTTATCCTTGATCTCTTCCAGGTCAAAATACTCCTGGAGGGAATTTTTTAGTTTTTCGATGTCCGGGGCCGTGGGAAAATTAATTAAACGGTGGATGGGCAACACTGTCAGGTCGGGAACGCGCGTGTTGGTAAAATAACAGAGGATATAATTAAAACTTTCTTCTCCGGTGATGCTCCCGAGTTTTTTACGCATCTCCTCCCGGAAATTACAGGCAACCTCGTAACGATGGTGCCCATCGGCAATAAAGATATTTTCGTCGGATATCTTATCCTGGATCCTGCGGACCATTTCCTGTGAATCGATCCTCCAAAGCCTGTGTGTGACATTTTGCTGGTCGGTCAATTCAATAAAAGGCCGGTTTCCTTCGCCGCAATACTGCTGCAGGCCGCTAATGATCCGGTGCTTATCGCCAAAGACCGCGAAGATCGGGCTTAAATTGGCCTTGACCTTACGGATCAGCCGCAGGCGGTCCTCTTTGGGTTCCAGGCGGGTATGCTCATGGCCGAAAATCCGGGAATTGTCATCTTCCAGGCGTAATAACCCGATAAAACCGTAACGGTTCCTTTTTTCGCCCTTGATATAGTATTGCTGGCTATAAAAATAAAAAGCAGGCGCGCCGTCTGAAATCAACACCTGCTCTTTAAGCCAATTATTGAAACGCTCCGCGGCTGTTTTGTATTTATCTTCACCGGGGGCATCCTTGGTCAAAAGGATGCGGATAAAGTTGTGCGGATCAAGGTTATGGTAATATTCCTGCTCACTGGGAGAAATCACGTCGTAAGGCGGACAGACGACCTCCCGGATATGCTTGATCTTTTCCTGGTTGTAGATAACCGCTTTAAAAGGCGCAACCTTGGTCATTAATCACTTTAACCCTTCTCTCCCTTAAAGAACCCCGGAGCTCATCTTTTCACCCTGCTGCGTATAGATAAAATTACGCCTCCCAATAACCCCCCTGCCCCATCAACCAAAACATCCATCGCCGAACACTCTCTGCCGGGAACCAACAACTGATGCAATTCATCAATTATACCGTAAAGCAGGCAAAAAACCACAGTGAAAATGATCAATCCCGAAAATTCCCTGAATTGATAAGTTTCTTTTGCCGCGCGGCTGAACAAATAACCCAGCAACAAATAAGCCAGCAGATGAAAAACAATATCCTGATAAGCGAACAGCTCTGGCAGGTCCCGGCTCGGCAATGACGAAGAATAAAATATCAGGGACATCCAGAGCACTACGGGAAGCCAAAGATATAACCGGCCGCCAGCGCGCATAAAAACTAACTTCCCGATGAAGGACAAGAGCCGCATCCGCCGCCCGGCTTGGCATGCGGACAACTTCCCCCTTGGGATTTGGGGGTCTTGGGATAATCTGTCGCGTAAAAACCCGATCCTTTAAAAATTATTCCCGCGCCCTTACCGATCAGTCTGCGCACTTTCTTACTGCATTTGGGGCACTTCTCCAGGGGGGCATCGCTGATCTTCTGGAACGCCTCGAAGGCATGCCCGCAGTGTGAGCATTCGTATTCGTATGTAGGCATTTCGTGTGACCTCCTAAAAATATACTTAAGCGTAAAGCATAAAACGCAAAGCGAAAAATTGCAGTGTAAAACTTAAAACGGTAAATTTCGTTCGGCGTTCAGTGTTCGGTGTTCGGCGAACAATGTAAAAACATTTAAAATTACACAGAACACAGAACGCCTGCCTGCCGGCAGGCAGGCCTCTCGCCGAACGAAAATGAATTTTGCGCTTTGCGCTTTGATCTTTACACTTATTTGAACGCCCGCTTGATCTTCTCTCCGATGCCTGCTTTATTAACGTCTTCCCCGGAGAGACGGGCAAACTCTTCGATTAACCTGCGTTGTTCCGCGGTAAGCCGGGTGGGAATCTCGATATTTACCCTCACCAGTTCATCACCGATGCCTCTGCCGTGCAGATCAACGATCCCTTTTTCCTTCAGCCGAAAGACCTTTCCGGACTGTGTTCCGGCGGGAATTTTCATGGTTACCTTACCGGTTAAAGTCTGAATTTCGATTTCGCCGCCCAATATCGCCTTAGAAAGACTGGTATCGACCTCGGTAAGGATATCCCGGCCATGCCGTTGAAAAATCGGGTGCGGCTGGACCTCAATAACCACGTATAAATCACCCCTGCCGGCGGTTCCCGCCTCGCCTTCTCCGCGGACCCTTAAATTAGAACCGCTGTCCACCCCCGCGGGTATTTTTACCCTGATCTTACGGGTCAACTTAACCCTTCCTTCACCATGGCACTCATTACAAGGGGCCTGGATGATCGATCCCTCACCGTGGCAACGCGGACAGGTTTGGGCAACCTGAAAAAAACCATTGGAGGCTACGGTCCGGCCTGCGCCGCGGCACTGCGGACAAGCAGATTTTTTACTCCCCGGTCTGGCTCCGCTACCCGAACAGGTCGTACAAAGTTCATAGCGCGGCAGATTAATCGTCTTTTCAATACCCGAGGCAGCTTCTTCCAGGGAGATATTTACCGATACCTCCAGGTCCCGGCCCCGGCGTTGCCGGCTGCCCTGACGGGAGTGTGTCCCAAAAATATCAAACCCCAGGTCGCTGAAGATCTCATCGAACAAACCGCTGCCCACACCGTAATCACCCATCCCCTGAAAAACGCTGCTGAAATCGGCGCCTTTAAAAATATCTTCGTAGGCGTATTTCTGATCGATACCGGCATGGCCGTATTGATCGTAAAGTGCCCGTTTCTGGGAATCAGAGAGGACTGCGTAGGCCTCGGAAATATCTTTAAACTTTTCCTCCGCCTCTTTTTTTTGTTCATGAGGCACCCGGTCGGGATGAAAACGCAAAGCCAGCTCCCGATACGCCTTTTTGATCTCATCAAGAGAGGCGCTCTTTTTTACCCCCAGGACCTCATAGTAGTCACGTTTAGTGCTCATCATAAAAAGTTCAAAGCATAAAGCTCAAAGCTTAAGCTTAAAACGTAAAGTTTTACGCTTTACACTTTAGTTTTTCGCTTTGCGCTTTGCGTTTTACGCTTATTTATTGTCCTCTTCTTTATATTCAGCGTCTATAATATCTTCGCCCTTTTTTTCCTGTTGCGGCTCATCTTGAGCCTGCTCTTGTGCCTGCCCCTGGCCTCCTGCGGAGTGCTGACCGCCCTGCCCGGCCTGCTGCTGCTTGGCCGACTGTTTGTAAATTTCTTCGGCAAGCTTATGCGATGCCTTAGTCAACTCCTCCATACCCTTTTTGATCCGCTCGATATTGCGGTCTTTGATCGCTGTTTTCAGGTCATTGGCCTTGGCTTCAATATCGGCGCGTTCTTCCTGACTGACCTTATCGCCAAAATCCTTGAGCGATTTTTCCGTGGCATAGACCAGGGTGTCTGCCTGATTGATCGCTTCGATCTCCTCTTTCTTCTTGGCATCTTCAGAGGCAAACTGCTCCGCGTCCTTAACCATCTTCTCTATTTCTTCTTTGGAGAGTTTCTTGGGCGCGGTAATCCGGATGGATTGTTCTTTTCCGGTGCCGAGGTCCTTTGCCGAAACATGCACGATGCCGTTGGCATCGATATCAAAGGCAACCTCGATCTGCGGCACTCCGCGCGGCGCCGGAGGTATGCCTACCAGGTCAAACCTGCCCAACTCGACATTATCATCGGCCATCTGCCGCTCGCCCTGTAAAACGCGGATAGTCACCGCGGTCTGGTTATCTCCGGCGGTAGAAAAAGTCTGGGCCTTTCTGGTCGGGATGGTAGTGTTCCTCTCGATCAACTTTGTGTTTACCCCGCCAAGGGTTTCGATCCCCAGCGACAGCGGAGTAACGTCCAGTAAAAGCACGTCCTTAACATCGCCTTTGATGATCGCCGCCTGAATCGCCGCCCCCAGGGCCACGCACTCCATCGGGTCAACTCCCCGCTCGATCTTTTTACCGACAAAATCTTCCACAAACTTTTGCACGATCGGCATGCGCGTGGGCCCCCCGACCATAATGATCCGATCGATATCCGCTGATTTCAGCTTCGCGTCGCTTAGGGCCTGCTCCAGGGGATGGCGGCATTTATCGATAACCGGCCCGATCAGGTCTTCGAGTTTTGCCCGAGTGATACTCATGGTTAAATGCTTCGGGCCGGAGGCATCGGCGGTAATAAAAGGAAGGTTGATATCCGTGGTCACCGTGGAAGAAAGCTCGACCTTTGCCTTTTCTGCCGCTTCGCGCAGCCTCTGCGTCGCCATCTTGTCATTACGCAGGTCAATACCGCTTTCCCTCTTGAACTGCTCCGTAATATAATCAATAAGCAGGTTATCCATGTCCGTGCCGCCCAGCTGCGTATCTCCGGAGGTGGACTTGACTTCGAATACGCCCTGCGCCATCTCCATAATCGTTACGTCAAGCGTTCCGCCGCCCAGATCAAAAACCATGATCTTTTGTTCCTTCTGCGATTTTTCCAGGCCATAGGCCAGGCAGGCCGCGGTAGGTTCATTAATGATCCTTAATACCTTCAAACCGGCGATCTCACCGGCATCCTTGGTGGCTGTCCTTTGGTTGTCGTCAAAATACGCCGGACAGGTAATAACCACTTCCTCAACCTTATCCCCCAGATAGGCCTCGGCATCCTGCTTGATCTTTTGCAAAATAAAGGCGGAGATCTGCTGCGGTGTATATTCATTGCCGCGCACCTTGAATACGAAATCCGTCCCCATCTTGCGCTTGGCAGCGTGAATCGTCCCTTCGGGATTGATCGCCGCCTGGCGCCTTGCCGGCTCTCCTACCAGACGCTGCTCGTCTTTGGTAAAAGCGACAAAAGAAGGAAATGCCTTTCCCGAGGCAACTCCCGCGCCTTCTGCCGAAGGAATAATTACCGGCCTGCCGCCTTCCATTACCGCGGCCGCCGAATTAGACGTCCCCAGGTCAATACCGATAACTTTAGCCATTTCGCACCTCCTCAATGAGCGCACAATTTACGAGCACGTTAGTGTGAGTAAATTGTATGCGCGAATTGATCCCGAGCTTACGCAGAAAATTTCAAAGAAATTTTCAAGTGCTTAAGCGAGGGAAAATTCAATTAACTTAAAGTTTTCAATTTTACTTTGCGCTTTGCGCTTGTACCGTAGCTTAAGCGCTTCGAAAATTTGGAACAAATTTTCTCGCAAGCTACGGTATTAATTCGCAGACGCCACCTTCGGTGGCTGCACTTTATGTCGCGCTTCGCGCTCCATAAAGTGCCTGCTCATTAACTTTGCGCTTTACGCTTTCTTCGCTACTTTAACCTTCGCCGTTCTGATCACCCGGTCATTAAGCAAGTATCCTTTTTGCAGCTCTTCGATAATCGTGTTTTCCGGAAGATTGTCTTCCGGCGCCTGCATCAATGCCTCGTGGAAATTCGGGTCAAAAAGCTTACCCTTGGCGTCAATAGGTTTTACCCCGTAATCTTTCAGCAGTTCATAGAAATGCGCCAGGATCATCTCCACCCCTTTTAAAAATGCCTGGAGGTCCTGGTGTTTTTCCTGCGCCAGCTCAACGGTGCGCTCCAGGTCATCGAGGACGGTCAATAACTCCGCGATGATCCCCTCATTGGCAAACCTGACAAAATCCTGTTTCTCTTTTTCCAGGCGCTTACGCAGGTTTTCCATCTCTGCCTGGGACCTAAGCATCTTATCCCAGCACTCCTGCGCTTTTCTTGCCTCTTCCTTGAGTTTGAGGTATTCAGGCTCCTTAAGGATTACGGTCTTTTCTTCACCGTTTTCCCGGGCCGGCAGTTCATCTTTTTGCTCTTCATGATTGTTTTTTTTGCATTCCATGGCAACCTCTTTAAAATTTCTCCAACGCGGACGTCAAGACCCCGGAAATATACTCCAATGTCGGAATAGTCCGGTCATACTGCATCCGCTTGGGCCCGAGAACCGCGACCTTCCCAAAGAGGCGGTCTTTAAGATGATAGCTGGAAACGACCAGTGAACAGCTTTCCATCCCCGGGCACCCCAGCTCTTCTCCGATATAAACTTTTATTTTTCCGGATGAATCCCGGTTGATCACATCCAGCAGGCGCTCTTTTTCCTCGATCAATTTGATGATAATTCTGATCTTATCAAAATCCTGGAATTCCGGCTGTTCCAGGATAAAGCTGATCCCTTTATAGAAAATACGTTCGTGGCTTTCCAGAAAAGAAACGATGCCGGTATAATGGGTGATCGCCGAGACTACTTCCGAAGTCAGCTCCAGAAGATCATCCATTTTACTGATCTTGCTCTTATATTCGCAAACAATCCGCTCTTTTTCGTTGTCCAAAAGCTCCATCTGGGAAAGCAGGAAATCTACATAGTAACGGTACCCCTTACTGGTAGGGATCCTGCCTCCGGAAGTATACGGATGCGTAAGATACCCCGCCTCTTCGAGCTCGCTGAAAATATTCCTGATGGTGGCAGAACTTAACTCGAACGACCTGGCGATTGTTTCCGAAGAAACCGGTTCGGCGTATTTAATGTAGTGGTTTATGGTTGCCGCCAGTACCGCGCTTCTTCTTATATTATGATCGACGTTTTTTACCATCAACTTACTCCTTATTTAGCACTTTCAGCCCAAGAATGCTAAAGAGTAATTTTAACATATTTTCTTTTTTTGTCAACTTATTCATCCGTAATAACTTTGGCCTCATCGGTAACCTTTTCTTTCCCAAAATGAACCGGCCGGGAAGAGTTTACCCTACTAAAAACAACCTTGCCGGTTGAAGGATCAAAATCCGCG
>Ga0172381_10007054_pt1 | contig 11174 bp, 10 predicted proteins | sample Leawel6488metaG_FD_119754 | JGI IMG/M metagenome (GOLD analysis project Ga0172381, IMG submission 119754) | Leachate microbial communities from a municipal landfill in Southern Ontario, Canada - Leachate well 64-88 metaG | ecosystem: Engineered > Solid waste > Landfill > Unclassified | place... | reverse complement strand
GAGCAAGCCTAGAAATCTCCTCTCTATCGCTTATGGAAGAAGAGCCGGGACGCGTTGATTCTGCCCCTATATCAACAATCCTTGCGCCATCTTTGAGCATCCGGGCACACTGCTTCAGGCCTAAACCGATGATTTTGGCCTGAGCCCCTCCGGTAGGCCCTAACAATCCGTCTCCTGAAAAAGAATCACCCGTTACATTAATTATACCGCAAATAACGGGTTTTTTTATCTTTAAAACTTTGTCTCTGGCTTTAACCGTAAACGCTTTTTTATTCAGATTTTTAAGGCAATCGGAAAGCTCCCGGGAAACTTCTTCCAAACCAAAAGGCTGCCCGGAAAGCTTACGGCAAAGGCCTTTTAACTGGCTTTTACTTCCAAAAATCAAAGCCTTTGTTCTTATGTCTTTAATTAACGCTGCACGCTCAATAGCAGCGTCTGTTCCTAAAGACAGCATATGCTGTTTTATGATATTAGCAGCCCAAGATCTTATATTTTCTATCTTAAATACAGAATAAACGCTTTTGGAAGATAAAATGTCTATGCCCTGGCGGCTGACTCCTAAAGAAGCCATTAGAGAACGGGCTGAATCCTCATCCTTTATTTCTATCGGAGTTATCCTCATTTCCATAGCCAATAAGCTTTTTGACTTCATCCACATCTAAGACTTCTTTTTCAAGCAAAGCCTTAGCTAAAATATTTAGCTTTTCCTGATTTTCTTTGATCAGTTTCTCGGCCCTTAGATAACACTCATCAACAATACGCTTTACTTCCTCATCAACTATGCGGGCGGTTTCTTCGCTATAATCCTTTTCTCTAACCAGATCCCTGCCCAGAAATATAGGGCCGTGACTTTTGCCTAAGGTATAACTTCCCAAACGCGGGCTCATTCCATAATCACAGATCATCTTTCTGGCTATTTCTGTAACTCTGGCTAAATCACTCATGGCTCCGGTAGTAATGTCTTTTAAATTTATTTCTTCCGATACCCTGCCTCCTAAAGCTACAACAATCTCACCTAGCAACTCTTTCCTCGACCTATACCATCGGTCTTCTTCGGGAGGACGAAAAGTGTAACCTCCGGCCATCCCCCTAGGGATGATCGAGACTTTAGTCATTGGATCAACCTCTTTAATCAATAGAGACAATAAAGCGTGCCCGGCCTCATGATAAGCTGTGAGCTCTTTTTCACGTTTGGAAATTATACGGCTCTTTTTTTCAGGCCCCATAAAAACACGCTCAATAGCCTCTTCTAATTCCGATTGCTCAACTGATTCTTTATTTCTACGGGCAGCAAGAAGAGCCGCCTCATTGCAGAGATTTTCCAAATCAGCCCCGGAAAATCCGGGAGTTTTTTTGGCAATAATATCAAATTTAACATCTTTAGCTAAAGTCAATTTTTTAGAATGAACCCTCAGAATTTCTTCACGTCCCTTAATATCCGGGGAATAAATAACAATGTGCCGGTCAAATCTTCCCGGACGCAAAAGCGCGGGATCTAAAACATCGGGCCTGTTTGTAGCTGCCATAACGATTATTCCTATTTCGGTCTGGAATCCATCCATTTCGGTAAGTAACTGGTTCAGAGTCTGCTCTCTTTCATCATGCCCGCCGCCAACACCGGCAAATCGCTGACGGCCCACAGCATCTATCTCGTCAATAAAGATTATACAGCCCCTATTCTCGGTTTTAGCGGCTTTTTTGGCCTGAGCGAACAGGTCTCTTACCCGGGAAGCTCCCACACCTACGAACATTTCTACGAAGTCTGAACCGCTTATACTGAAAAAAGGCACCTTGGCTTCTCCTGAAACAGCTTTAGCCAAAAGCGTCTTTCCGCAGCCAGGAGGGCCCACAAGCAACACACCCTTGGGAAATCTGCCTCCAAGCCTTTGAAATTTCTTCGGATCTTTTAGGAACTCTATGACTTCCTGGAGCTCCTCTTTGGCTTCATCTATACCTGCCACATCTCCAAAAGTAACTTTGGCGGGCTTCTCTTTATCCAGAAGAGTCGCTCTTGATTTACCAAACCCCCAGACTCGCGAACCCATCTGGTTGCCTTTATAGGAGAAATACCATATGAATAATATGAATAATATTATGGGGCCCAAAGAATAAAAAAGATTGGATAAAAAAGTCCGGGGAGGTTCCACTTCAAACTTGGAAACATTTTTTCTTAAAAGAGTTATTATTTCCTTATCGTCAGCAGGTATATACAGATAAAAGCGGCCGCTTCCTGACTTTTCGGTAAAATTACCCTGGATAAGGTTTTCGGTAAGTTTTACATTCTCTATAGTAGGGTGTTGAACATTTTCCTCAAGTGCGGCGTAAAAATCATTGTAGGTTAATTTTTTAACCATACTGTTAAGGCCTGTACTAAACAAGCTGACAAACCAGACAACACCTAAAAAAATAGCTATAGCCAAAAAAGATTTTCGCAGGAAACTGTTATTGGTTTTCTTGTCTTTTTTATTATTTTGCTGATTCATGTTAGGCATTATACTGTATTAACCTATAAAATCAAGGACTGAATGAGCAGACATTTGGCTTCTTTTTTAACTAAAACAGAAGGTAAATCCACGATACTTCCGGCAGGACGCTTAAGCACCAGGCTGCGAACCTCTTTAAGGTGCCTCAACTCCAGTTTACGAGTATGCCCCTGCAATTCTTCAATGGCTATCCTGATAACGTTATTAAATATAGCGTCTGCCAGGGCCTTTAACTCTTCCAGGTTAAGATAAATAGTATTATGAGTCTGTCGCTTCTTTAACTGAAAAAACTTATCATAAGAAAAATTGTATATAAAATCATAGTCCAGGGAAATAACTTCTGCCATATTGCAAAGGCTGTCTATGATACTCGGGTTTAATGTTTTGAGCAACGGCAATAATTTTAGGCGGACACGATTACGAAAGAATTTATCTTCAAAGTTACTCTTATCAATACAATAAGGAATCTTTTCATCTTTGAGCCAACTGATAATATCTGCTTTGCTAATTTCTATCAGGGGGCGAATAACCGTCAATGATTTGTAACGGCTCTTAGGTAAAAACCCCCTGATACCCCTTAAACCGGATCCTCGGATTATCCTCATCAATACGGTTTCTGCAAGATCGTCCTTGTGATGCGCAAGAGCTATTTTTTTAATACCGGTTTGACGAGAGCATTTTAGGAAAAAATCAAAACGCAAGTCTCTGGCTGTCTGTTCTAAAGAATCCCCCCGGCAAAAGGAAGCCACATCTTTTTTATCGCTCAAACATTTAACCCCTAATTTAAAACAGGCTTTTTTAACAAATTCTTCTTCTTGGTCAGCCTCTTTACGAAGGCTGTGGTTAAAATGCGCGCATACAATCTGGAGTTTATACTGTTGTTTTATCTTCAGGAAATGGTTCAAAAGAAATAAAGAATCCGGCCCGCCGGAAATTCCCAAAAGGAACCTATCTTTTTTCCTTAACAAGCCGTATTTTTCCAAAGTTGTTTTAAAAATGTCTTCTATCATCTTCGTAATTATGGTAATGTTTATCAACCGATTGCTTGCACTTTGTCTTTGAATATCGCAGGTACAATCGTTAATATTTTTCACATTATATCACATTTGCTATAATATAATAGCTTATGGAAATACTGGCTATAAACCCCTGGATAACCGATTTCGCAGCCTATGATTTTTGGCTCAAACCTTACGGTTTTTTAACTATTCTCTCTTATCTGACCCGGAAAAATATAAAAATAAGCTACCTGGACTGTCTTGACAAAAAACTTCTGGATGGAACCTTCGGAAGAGGAAAATTTTTTTCTCAAATAATAGAAAAACCGCCGATTTTCAAAAACATACCCCGCTACTTCCGCCGCTACGGCATATCCTTGGAAGAATTCGAAAAAAATATAAACAAAGCAAATCCCGATTTTATTCTCATAACCTCATCGATGACTTATTGGTACCCGGGAATAATAGAAACGGTAAGGATATTAAAAGCAAGATTTCCCAAAACACCTCTGATTCTGGGAGGAACTTATGCAACCTTGTGTTTCAATCATGCCAAAAAGACAACCGGTTGTGACTATGTATTTAAGAATAACTCTCTTAATGATTTTTTCAATCTTATAGGCGTTGGCCTCAACACAAGAGAACTCTACTCAACCCTCCCTGAATACAGCCTTTTCTATAAAAAGCTGGACTATGCAGTCTTTAGGACTTCCTGGGGATGCCCTTTTAACTGCAGCTTCTGCGCGATAAAAAAATTGTCAGGGCCATTTTTTAGAATCGATCCCGAGATAATCCTTAAATTTATAGACACTCACAGCAAACAGGGCATAAAAGACTTCATCCTTTATGATGACGCTTTTCTTTATGAGCCTTCTTACGCCAAAGAAATTCTAGCCGGAATATGCAGCCTTGGGAGAAATTTAGCTTTTCATACCCCTAATGCTCTTCATTTACGATTCCTTGATTTAGAAATCGCAAGGCTTATGAAAAAGAGCGGATTTATAAACCCTCATTTTGGTTTAGAAACCCTTGACTCACGGCTTCAACTTGACTGGGGAGACAAGGTAAACAAACATGACCTTGCTAAAGCGGTTCGATACTTAAAGCAGGCTGGCTTTAAAAACGGAGAGTTCAGTGTTTATTTACTTCTTGGTTACCCAAAACAGGACCTCAGTAAATTAGAGTCTGATGTAATTTTCTTAAATTCTCAAGGGGCTAGAGTATCCCTGGCGGAATTCTCTCCTACTCCAGGTACAAAAATATTCAAAGATTATTCCCGTAAGCTTTCTGATCCGCTACTGCACAATAATTCTATTTTTGGATTATTTCAAGAAAAGAAATTAGAGGAATTCTGGAATATAAAAAATTATGTACGCCAATTAAACAAGTCTTTAAGTCCTCTTTGAAATACAACTATTTCCTTTTATATAAAAACGCAGAAAGCAATCTTTTGACTTATGCGCATAATCAACTCCTATCCTTTTTGCTGAAATTATTTTGAAGTCTTTGCAGAGATTGCGGGAAATAAAATTTTCCCTTGAAGTAATGCTTTTACCCAGAATTTTTTTATTAATACCAAAAGCTTTCGTCCATTTACAGGGCCCATTAGTCAAGCCTTTTTCACTCTCACAGCCTCTGTTAGCTTCCATGATATTAATTCCAGCTGAGGGCTCAAGGGCTCGAATAAATACAGTCTGAGGGTCGTCCCGGCGTGATACTACAATATTAAAACACCAGTATCTCCCGTAAATCAAATAAACATAAATACAGCCGCCAGGCTCATAAGTAACCTTGTTGCGAGGAGTAACTTTACCGCCATAGCTATGAGCGGCATCATCCTTTATGCCAAGATAGGCTTCGGTCTCAACTATCTTGGCGGCTAGAATGCCCTTCGGAGTTTTAAAAACTAGGCAATCTCCCAGAATACTGCGGGCAATACTGCGGGCATTGCCCTGGAAAAAATCCGGTTTATACCTTCTTTTAAAAAGCAGGTTAAAATTACAGTTTTCTCCAACTTTTGACATTATTCTCTTTAAACAGAAGCTCTACTCTTTCATCTTCATAAATCCATATTTCATACCCTTCAAGGGTAGTATGAACTCTATCAGGTAACCCAACCTTAGATATAATCTCATTTTTTGTATCTCCGATAATCAATATTGTATCTTCGTCAACGATATGATAATCCTTTTTATCTGCGCCTTCATCAAAGCCGGTTTTGATATCCAGCCCAAAGGCTCCTTCGCGAGTACCGGTACAATCCCGCATCTGCACACAGCCGGAAAGGGCAAAAATAATTACCATTAGAAAAACGCTATTTTTGAGATTCATTCAATTACCTCCTTTTCACAAAATTTGCATTTTTTGTCCACACCCCTGACAAATAAAAGAGGAAAAACTATATCACTAACACAACAAGGGAGCCAGACGGCTAAAAACAAAAAGATAAAAATGGCCGGATAGATGAACCAACTTATCACCCCGCAAGAAGCCATAAGAATGTGAGCGAGAGAAGCCCAGGTGCTCAATAATACATGCCCGGCATGAGGAAACTTGGTTCTTGGCCTAAAATAAGCTATTGTAATCCCCAATAAAGCCATAGGATTTACCAACCACCATTCTTCAATAAACCCTATATGAGGAGCCCGCCGCGGCATCTTAAGCAATATCTCACCTAGATAAGGAATTACGGAATCACTGAGGGTGGCTATCCCTACTGAACCAAAATATCCTACCAGCAATAAAAAGACAGGGTTGCATTTCTGGTTTTTTTGACGGCACTTATAAAGCCTATACATAGAGGCGGTGACAAGCGCACTCAATAAAACATGCAAGGGATGAAACAAATAAAATAGTTTATAGGAAATGCTCTCTGGAGCACCACGAAAACCAACCATAAAAGCGATTCCAGTTACAGCTCCGAAAGCAGTAAAAGGAGCGTGGTGTTTTAATTCATGTAATATGCGCTTGAACACATCAACCCCCGTTTAAAACACAATACTTAAAATAAAACTTATTTGGACTTCGGCGCTCTCTCACCAAAAATGGCCGTCCCAACCCTGATGACATTAGCCTCTTGCTCTAAGGCTATTCTGTATGAATCACTCATCCCCATTGACAGATACCGCCAATCACGAAGTTTTAAGCTACCGCGGGCAATACTAAAAAATAATTCTTTTGTTTTGCCAAAGTAATTTTTTAAGTCCTGCCGGCTTGAAGTATTCGGCCCCATAGTCATAAGACCGCAAGGTTTTAAATATTTTAATCTTAGAATGTTCTTTAGTAATTCTTCTACGTCATTGGCAAGAACACCTTGCTTTTGTGACTCAACAGCAGAATTGACTTCTATTAAAACCGGCAGTTGTTTGCCGATTTTTTCACACTCTTTATCCAAAATAACAGCCAGCTCAAGCGAATCAAGTGTTTCTATCATATCGAATATCCTTACGGCTATTTTTGCTTTGTTTTTCTGCAAGTGCCCAATCAGGTGCCATTTGACACAGGAGCCAAGAATATCAAACTTTCTTTTGGCTTCCTGAATATAGTTTTCCCCTATTATGCTAATCCCGGCCGCTTGAGCTTCTTTGATCTCTTCTATGCTGCGGGTTTTTGCCGCAGCCACCAGGTCAACACCTTCAGGTAAACTTTCTAATAATTTTTTAACGTTTTCTTTTATCATTTAAAATATAGTGTTTTTGTTTTCCACGGATAATCTGGCGTATCCTGCAGTTATGAAGAAGGAGCCCCAGAAAATTATCTATTATTTTTTCCCCGCATCCAAACACAGAAGCCAAATCTTTGGCTGTAGCCGGACGCCTGGCAATATAGGACAATATTTGGCTGGCAACATTTGGATCAAACCGCTTTAATTCTATATTTTTACCGCGGTTAAACGGTACTGTAGCTGCATCTCCGATAATTTTTCTAAAACGCTCGATGTTTTTTTTACTTGGAGATAAAACCTTTTTCGCCGGAGGCCTGACAGGAAGATTTAAGTGTACCTTATCGGGTTTAATGAGATTAATGGCTTTTTGCATGGCTTTTGCTTCCTTTACGCTATCGTTAATACCCTTCAGAAGCATTACTTCAAGCCAAATTTTCCCTTTGAACTCTCTGCGTAAGGCTATCAATCCTTTAAGTATTTTTTCAAATTTTACGTCTTTGCAGGGGCGATTGATTTTACGAAAAGTAGCCTCAATGGCCGAATCAAGCGAAGGCACTATCAAATCTGCTTGTTTTAGCTCCTGTCTAACCTGCCTGCGGGACAAAAGCGAAGAGTTAGTTATGACGCAAATCTGGCATCTATTTTGGTTTATTTTTTTTATCGCACCTATAATTTTATCCAAATTTTTATGCAAAGTGGGCTCGCCGGAGCCGGAAATAGTAATATAATCTATATGTTTCTTGTTTTTTAGAATCTCTTTGAGCTCTCGTTTAAAACTATTCAAATTGACGCTTTCGAAACGCCGGGTAGTTCTTTTTTTAGAAAAGCCAAGCTGACAATATACGCAACTAAAAGAACAGGTTTTTACTGGCATTAAATCTACGCCTAAAGAAAAACCCAACCGCCTTGAAGGAACCGGACCGTAGAAATAACCCATATCACCTCTTTTTTAAATACCCCAGGAGCTGTCCTATTATACAAAAATCCCAATGTTTCTGCAAGGCAAGCTCTCTTTTAAAACAAACCAAAATGCAGAAACTTGACAATTCTATTTAAGCATCCTAAGGTTAGCCTTTAAAGTTTTTTTGAGGCTATCAGCATAAGAAGGATTGAGCAGGAGAGTGTAATCTTTTGTGTCTATAAAAAACAAATTGTTCAACCCTATGGCCAAAACTTTTTTTCCGGGATTATCGACATATATAAAATTTTTTCCGCCTTGGTTTATCAAAACCTTTCCCTTCTTAACATTGCCTTTTTTATCTTTAGTTAAAACGTCATACACGGCCTGCCAACTTCCAAAGTCCTTCCAAGAAAACTTTGCCTTAATTAGTTTAGCTTTTTTTGTCTTCTCCATTATTGCCTTATCAAAAGGCAAATCGTTTATTTTTTTATAACTGGAAATAAGCTTTTTCCTGGACAATCCTCTCTGGAAATAGCAAAACTCAGGATAATACTTTTCATACTCCTGCAAAAGAGTCGATACAGAGGCTATGAACATACCACTGTTATAAAAAGCGTTTCCCTGCAAAATCAACCTTTTGGCTAAACGTAAAGAAGGCTTTTCTATAAATTTCTTTACTGAAAATACTCCCTTTTTACTTTTAGCATCGACCTGAATATAACCAAACTGGCTTGTCGCTTCCTTAGGTTTTATGCCCAAGGTGCATATAAATCCTCTCGCGGCGGTTGTTAAAGCCTTGCCGAGAGCGGCATAAAAATACTTCTCTTCTTTTATAAAGTGATCGACCGGAGATACAATAATTCTTTCTTCAGAAAACTTCCTAAGCTGGGTCAAGGCAAACAAAATAGCCGGTGCGGTATTCTTACCGGCCGGTTCCAAAAAAATATTTTTTTCTTTAACTAACCTTGATCTAACTAAAGCTCCCCTTTCTTTCTGGTTAGCAACTAAAAATATCCTATCCCGGCTAGTCACTTTCAGAAATCTGTTAATGGTCATCTCCAGAGGCGAAAATCCAAAAATATTAATGAAATTTTTGCTTTTATATTCAGAAAGAGGCCACAATCTTAATGACCTGCCTCCACAGAGAATTAATACCAAAGGTTTAGAGATTTTATTCACTAGACTCCTTCATCCTGGACGAAAAGTATCCTCCCGTATACCCGTCAATAATAGCAGTTAATTCTTCCAATCTCAATTGTTTTTCTTGGATTTCATCTTCGGGTATGTTGCCAGAAGAGATCTCCCGGCCAAGACGCAGCCTTTCAAAATAAACCCGATTAATTTCATCAAGGATATCAAGCCGCAGCTGAGTATTCAGGCGGCTCCTCGTATCTACATCATCTTCGTAAGTATTCCATACGAGATCACCGACATCCCAGGAAAGAGAAACGCCCCAATCGTAAGGGCCTATGTAGTATTTATCCGCGCCACTATCATAGTTTATCGTCTTGTCGTAATCCAGGTTTACATCCGGGAATAAAGCTCTATATTTAAGCGCCTTTCTCCAACGCTTTATTTTCTCAGGATGAACCTCATTGTAACGCATGGCAGCTTGCTGGATATCTCTAATAGACGGCTTGGCAGAGAAAACTTTACCTTTGTTTATTGGATTGCCTTTGGAAGACAAGGTGAAATAATCATTTTGGAACAGCCCACTTGAAGTAGCAAGATACATCACCCCTCGAGGAGTAATGTCCACCCAGGAAATGTAGGAAGAAGACAACCCTTCAAAGATCTGCTTTGAGGTCTTTTTAGATGGATTGGCCAGGAAAAATCCTTTTTCAGTCCCTAAAAAAATATCTTCTTCGGATAAGCCAGTTTGAGCAATACAATTAATAGAAAGGCTGTCTATGCCGGAAATAAAAGCTTTTTGCCAGCTTTTCCCTGAATCAACAGAATCATATAGGCCCTGGTTAGTTCCCAACCAAATATGTTCTTTATTAAGGTTATCAACTTTAATCACTTTTGCCAGCAGAAACTGGCCTTCGTCTTCATTCTCTGCTCTCATCACAAACAATCTTTGCCCAAAACCATCCTCACCAAAAAAATACACCCCCCTATCGGTAGCTAAATATAACCCTTTAACAGCCGGCTCTATATAATAAACTAAAAAATTCTTTAAACATTTTGCCGTATGCCATATTAAGCTGTCTTCGGAAGCAAACCTTAATCCACAGGCTGTACCTACGTAAATAACACCTTTGTGCTTGGCTGCAGCATAAATAATCCCATCTTCTTCTGAGGTAGAGTATATTTGCTCCAATTCGTCCTTAAACCGGTAAAGATGCCTAGCGGTAGCGATATAGAGAACCCCGGCTAAATGAAGATCAAAAAAAATATGCTGGATATTCTCATCTTTAAAAACGGCTATTTTTTCGAAGTCCTTGGCAGCGTTCGTACTTTTATACAGTGAATTCTTTGAGGCAACACAGATAATCTCGGAATTGAAGGGATAGACAACAACTTGTTTGATGTTGCTACTTTCTAAAGTCTCAACGGGTTTAAAGAGGCAGAACCCACTCGCAAAGGGAATTATCAAAAGGAAGGAAAGAAAAAAAATTGTTTTCTTCACTTAACTAACAGCTGATTTATTAGCCAAAATTTTAGGCTCTTCTTTGGCTAAATCTTGAATCTATCAAAATAAAGCTGTTCTACCATCTTTGAAGAAAATCTTATTTATGTCTTTAGCGTAGTGTCCTAGGAAGGGTTAACAACGCTTCGCTGAAAGCGAAGATTGGTTTTTCGTTGTTCCCCGTCTTGTTCTCTCTCTAGCAAGCCGCAAATTATTGTTAATGAGCTTTTGCCGCACAATATAGCAATGTGCCGAGGAAGGGTTAACAACGCTTCGCTGAAGGCGAAGATTGGTTCTTCGTTGTTCCCCGTCTCGTTCTTTCTCTAGCAAGCCGCAAATTATTGTTAATGAGCTTTTGGCGCACAATATAGCAATGTGCCGAGGAAGGGTTAACAACGCTTCGCTGAAAGCGAAGATTGGTTTTTCGTTGTTCCCCGTCTTGTTCTCTCTCTAGCAAGCCGCAAATTATTGTTAATGAGCTTTTGCCGCACAATAT
>Ga0172381_10007053_pt1 | contig 11176 bp, 13 predicted proteins | sample Leawel6488metaG_FD_119754 | JGI IMG/M metagenome (GOLD analysis project Ga0172381, IMG submission 119754) | Leachate microbial communities from a municipal landfill in Southern Ontario, Canada - Leachate well 64-88 metaG | ecosystem: Engineered > Solid waste > Landfill > Unclassified | place... | reverse complement strand
TATGATACTGCAATTATCGTGAGTTCCGATACTGACCTGATTCCCGCTATTAAATATATAAGATCAAAAGGGAGACGTGTTGAATATATTGGTTTTTCACAAGCGCCGTCTTTGGGAATGATAAAAGAGTCGGATGAAAGGATTCTTTTGACAAAGGAACAAACAGGACAGTTTGCGATTTCTGATCAGAAATTATTTAAATGAAAAATTCGTATTATAAAAGTCAACTTTGACTTTATATATGTCCAGTATATACTTCATCCATACATGCCCCAGCCAGCCGCAAGGTCCGCTGGGGTTTTCTGTTGCCACTATAATAAAAGACAAAAACACTTGAAATGGTGTCTTTGTGAATTGACAATTTAGTCTAATAGCGCTAGCTTTGGCATCAGAGTTCCTTGAATTCTAAAAATACAAGAAGGGTGGTTGCTATCATGGGTCCGAAAACAGAAGTTACCGAACAACAATTGGAGTCCAACGCGATCATACAAAGGCGAGTGGGCAAAGAAGAGAAACAACACAACGTAATGAATGTTCTTCTGTACTACGCGAAGCTAAATGAAGTTCCGGAATGGAAACTTGATCTCATGCTGTTACCCGGAGAACAGAAAGCTTTTGCTTCGTGGTTCGCAAAGAAGGTAGAAGAATATCCACAAGAAAGGTTTTTTGAGATCAATCGCTCAAAGCCATTTGACCTTAAGATATTGGGGTATAGCTCGGAGCTTGAGGTCGAGTGGAACGATGATGAACCGCTCGGTATAGCCAAATTTCGACTGAAGGACATCTGTTTTGCCAGAAGCTGGCTTGGAAGCATACAGCTTGATGCCATTTTTTTTCAGTTCTTTTGGGAACATCCCAAATTGTTTCTGGAGCTTCTCGAGAAGTATGGGCATGAAGAGCCGATCGAGATAAATTTCGGCGGAACCATTGTCACGAATTCCAGAGGTGAAAGGCGGAAACTCAACTTGCATTGGGACAAGAAAAACCAAAGGCTGGGTTTTTCTTTTTCTCCGCTTGGCCGTTGCAATCCAAATACTCGGTTTGCCGTACTGGTGGAAAGAAAGCCGGAATAGTTCGTTTTTTAAGGCACGATTTCCTTTGGGGATCGTGCCTTTACTTTTTTCCCTTTTCTGCTAGTATCACTCTATTAAGGCCAAAGACAACCAGTGTCCCTCAGGGGTAGAAATCTGGTCGAGGTCAAACTCTACGTTTAGAGGCCTTATACCAATAAGGTCGATTTTTATTTAAAAATAAAACAAATCATGTCAGTAACAAAAGCGCAAAAGAAAGAACAAATTGACGAGATTACGAAGATAATCAAAGCTTCAAAGTCTGTCGTTTTCGCCAATTTCCGCCATTTGGTGGTCGCGGACGATCAGGCCATGAGAAAGACTTTGAGGAAGGAAGGCGTAGGATACTTGGTCACCAAGAAGACCCTTGCAAAGATTGCCATGAAGGAAGCCGGCGTCACAGGCACCATGCCGGAGATGACGGGAGAGCTAGCGCTCGTATACGGCGAAGACCTCACAGGTCCAGCAAGAGAGTTCTTCGTCTTTCAGAAGAAATACAACGATAACGTGAAAATTGTCGGAGGAATATTCGAAGGAAAGTACATGTCGGAAGATGAGATGAAAGCCATAGCTCTCATCCCATCGCAGAAGACCTTGTACGCGCAGTTCGTCAATCTGATCAATTCGCCTATCAAAAGATTTGTCGTTGCTTTGGACCAAATTTCAAAGACAAAGACAGCTTAATTATAAACTTTAATCATTTAAAAACATGGAAGATACAAAAATAGTGGAAGTCCCTGCCAAGTTCAAGACTTTGGTGGCGGAAATAGAGAAGATGTCAGTGATGGACCTCAATGAATTGGTAAAGACCCTTGAAGCGAAGTTCGGGGTATCAGCAGCAGCCGTAGCGGTCGCAGGACCAGCAGTGGCAGCTGTCGCAGCAGAGGAGAAGTCATCATTCAAAGTTGAGCTTACAGATTCCGGTGCACAGAAGATCGCAGTCATCAAAGCAGTCAAGGAAGCTTTGGGACTTGGTCTCAAAGAGGCAAAGGATCTCGTGGATGCAGCTCCTTCAGTCTTGAAAGAAGATATGAAGAAAGAGGATGCAGAGACCTTGAAGAAGAATGTGGAGGCAGCGGGAGGAAAGGTAACTCTGAAATAATGAAAAAGACAGGCTCGAAAGAGCCTGTTTTTGTATTTACTTTTCATCCAGTATAAGTATAATCTATTCCAGATGAAAAAAGATTTTAAAAATTGGGGTGATAAGAAAATAAGCATCAATGAGATAGAAGATAGGCCGTTTTTTCATGAACGTGAGATATGGTACTGCCATATCGGTATAAATATAGGATTTGAGCAAGATGGGTCCGGAAATGATTTTTTAAGGCCAACCCTTATTATTAGGAAGTTTAACAACGAAGTGTTTTGGGCCATACCACTCACCAATACGCAGAAAAAATCAAAATACTATTTTTCATTTTCGTTTATAGATGAAAAGATAAGCACGGCCATTTTGTCTCAAATACGATTGGTTGACGGAAGAAGGCTAAGCCATAAAATAGGCGATATTTCCGAAACAGATTTCGCTATTCTAATAGAAAAACTCAAGGCATTACTACCTTGAGTTTTTCTAATTTATACCTCTGCTTTCGCAGAGTCGGGCCGAAGCCATTTGTGCTTTTAGTATATCAAAGCTAGTGTATGTGTCAAGTGTTTGAAAACCCCCTCAAAATGGTACAATAGGCTTAATATGAATATCTTAGGTAAATTATTCGGCAGCGAGGCCAAAGTAAAGATCATGCGCCTTTTCATCTTCAATCCTGAAGCAGTTTTTGACATGGAGATGATATCCAGCAAATCCAAGGTTGATATGAAGAATGCCAGGAAGGAGGTCTCCATCCTTGAAAAGTCAGGCCTCGTGAGAAAGAAGTCTTTTTTCAAGACAGTGCTGAAAAAGAGGAAGGAGAGGAAGAAGAAAGCGCATGGGTATGCTCTGAACCAGGATTTCGCATATATGACGACCTTGAAGAGCTTGCTCACAAGTGGAAAGGTCACGAAAGGCGAGGAAATACTGAAAAGACTGTCAAAAGCCGGCAAATTGAAGCTGGTCATAGTTGCCGGGGTGTTCACAGAGGACAAGGACAGCAGGCTGGACATCTTGGTGGTGGGGAATAATCTGAATAAAGCGGTACTTTCCGGGGCTATAAGGTCCATAGAGGCGGAAATCGGCAGGGAGCTCATGTATGCCTGCTTTGAGACGCCGGATTTCCAATATAGGCTTGGCATGTATGACAAGCTCATACGGGATGTCCTGGATTATCCTCACAATGTTCTTTTGGATAAGATATTATCTTAATAAGACTAAATTATGATAAATCACACAAATTCGGAGTTTTCTAAAGAAAATCAGAAACTAAAAAAGTTTTTTATTTCGGACAATTTTGATTTTTTAGATAAAACAATTTATTCCGAAAAAGAGTTGTTAAAAATATCAGAAATCATTCAAGGAGAAGAGGAAGAAAGCAAAAGAACGATAATTTTTAATTTAATAAACAGAATTTCATCGTATGATAAAAAATATGACTGGAACGTTGCAAGTATTTTACAGCATATTCCTCCAGACTTAGTCATTACAATTTTTAAAAATATACAAAATATACCTAGACTTTATAATTCTATCGGGTTATCATGGCTTTTTGGTGAGTTTGGCCATAAGGATCAGTTTGTCACAGATTATTTATATGCAGTAGTAAACTACAGTACAAATTCTAACGCTTGGTGGAGAGCTGCTTTTTCTTTAGAGAATATCGGGATGGAAGAAGCCGTCAATTTATTAAAAAGATCTCTTAAGATCGATAAAATAAAGAATCTGAAATATTATCTTAATAATCTATCAAATAAAAAATCAGTAATTGGTATATTGATATTAAGTAATGTTGATAATATCCAGAACATAATATATCCAGAGATAAAAAAAATCTTTTTGAATAATAATGACTACGAAACTTTAATTAATTGTTGCTGGGTTATCGGAAGACTAAATTTGGTAGACAAAAAAATTTTTGAAAAACTGAAAAAGCTTGTTAGACATAAAAATTACGAATTAAGGTACTATACTTTTTTTGCCTTACAGAACAGTGATATTGACCTTCTCAGGCCTTTTCTTGAAAAAGCATTGTTTGATCAAGATCCTTTGATAAGAAAAATGGCATGCAGATCAATGAGGAATATGGCCAATGATAATACTTTAGAAATTATTTTTAATATGCTTGATATAGAAACAGAAAATTCTGTTATATCAGAAATATCCAAAACAATATATTTTTTAAAGAATCCAGATTATAAAAATCAGTTAAACTTGGAAATCAATTCTCATAAAAATGAAAACGGACTAATTATTGACGAATCAGACAAATGGTATAAAGACCCTGCCATTTACGACACTTTTTCGGAATCAGAAGACCCGGAAAATGTATGCTTCGATTTGATTTTGAGAAAATTGAAAAACAAAAAGATAGTTAATCCTATAGATATAGCAACTGGTACAGGTAGAACTCTGTGGCAGATATTAAAAAAGATCAATTATGACGGTATAGCGTTTGGTGTAGATTTAAATAAAGGTATGTGCGAATTTGTCGATAAAAACATAAAAAGGGAGAGGAAATACATTAATAAGGTCTCTGTAATAAACTCTAGCATTGCTAAACTTCCAAATGTATTTAAATCAAAGTCTAGTTTTATTGTCAGTTCCTTCGGTTTCCCTAGTCATATTTCTAATAAGGAATTATGCATGAAGGAACTAAAAGCGGTATATGAAGTATTGAGGGATGATGGCGTTTTTGTAACCATAGGATGGGACGAAACTTTCAACGATGAGTTAAATAATATGTGGTTTAAATATATTCCAGATAACATAAGAGCGAAAAATTTTGACGAATGGAGGGCGGAAAGATCTAGAAAGATCGATTCCCCAAGAAATTGTGGTTTAACCTGGTTTAAAAAGGGGATAACAGTGCCATTGCAGTTTTCATCACCGAAGGAGTCTGCAATGGTCATGGGCTATCTATTTGGTAGAGATGCAGCCCAAAATATAATTTATAAAAATCAAAAGAATTGGTCAATGTCAATGGGTATCACTTATAATACAAAAGATGAAATCAAAAAAAACATAGAAAATTATGAAAAAAGAAGTTGAAATACTAGTTAAAGTTTTTGATAAAAAAAAGGATGCAATTGAAAAACTCAAGGGTTTGAGATTTTTGGGTGGCAAGAAAACATTAGACATATATTTCTTTGATCCAAAAAGAAAAGATTTAAAGCCTAATAAAGATGGACAACTAAAAAAATGTCTTCGTATTAGAAGTAAGGACGGCGAATCATCGATTGCGTATAAAGTAGATCATTTTGATAAGAAAGGCGTCTGGTTATATTCCGATGAATATGAATCAAATATATCAGATTTTTCAAAAATAAAGGAAATTTTGGAAAAACTAGGATTTAAGGAGTTGATAAGAATAGAAAATACTAAATATACTTTTATTAACAAAAAGTATGAGATTGTTCTTGAAGATGTCAAGAATCTAGGTCTTTTCATGGAGGTTGAAAGACATATTGTCGGCAGAAAAGAAAACATTATAAAAATAAAGGAAGAAATTTGGAATTGGATAAAAAAACTTGATATAAAGGCAAGTCTAGAACTTAAGATGGGAAAACCAGAATTAATGTTAAGAAAAAAATATAATCATTCAAATCATTGCACTTGAATTATAATCCGAATCGCAATTGATTGACAGAAACTAATTAAAGGGTTATAAATAGACAAGAAAAAGAAAGGGGGTTCTAATTTGGAAACTTTAATAGTTGTTAAACCAGATTGGGCTGAAAATGCTGATTTTTTAGCTGAGCTAAATGGCCTGATAAAAGAGCACAAACTTACTATTATTTTTTCCAAAAAAGCCACCTTAAAAGAAGATTTTTGGAAAGAATTTTACGTAGGGCACATAGGTACTGATTACTTTGACGATATGATCATATGGCTGTCATCTTCCCCGTCAATTTTCTTGGTAGTTGGTGGGGAAAAAGCTCTTGAGTTGGTCAGATGGCAGATTATTGGAAGAAAAGGCTCTGGTCTCAGGGGGAAGTACCAGAAAAGTGAATTGAAGAATGTTGCCCACGCCTCCGATTCAGACGGTTCGGCAATAAGGGAAATAAGCCTTATTCACCAATGGTTAGGGTGAAAAAAGGGGCTGTAAGTGATTCTTACACCCCTTTTTTGTTATATTGTTATCCACAGCACCCCTTTCACCACAGTCTTGATTATTTGATATAATATAAGGACTTAACAGGTCGTTAATATCCAAAAAGGATGTTTGATTATTAGCCAGTTCGTTAGTAATTATAATAATTTATGATAGTTAACACATGGGGTGACGTTTTGTCAGCTTCCTTGAAAGGGGTATGGCTAGGTATTGCCAGCTTTATTCCTACATTCTTGGCAGCTTTGATCATTGTGATCATAGGATGGGTCATTGGAGCCATACTTTGCAAATTCGTCGCTCAGATCATCAGATTGGCAAGAGTTGATTCAGCTTTGAGAGCAGCAGGCGTAGAGGGTATAGTGGAGAAGGCAGGTTTCAAGCTTAACTCAGGTATGTTCGTGGGCAAGCTTGTGGAATGGTTCTTCATCGTAGCCTTCCTTGTAGCAGCCTTCGATGTGCTAGGTTTGAGCCAGGTCACGGCGTTCCTAAGGGATGTCGTCCTCGGATACTTGCCTCAGGTCATCGTAGCAGCCCTCATCATCCTCGTTGCGGCAGTAGTTGCCGAAGCGACGCAGAAAGTGGTGGTTGGCATGGCAAAGGCCGCCAATGCGAAATCAGCTAACTTCGCCGGAAAAATGGTGAAGTGGGCCATCTGGATCTTCGCCATCCTCGCAGCCATAATGCAGCTTGGTATCGCAGTCTCGTTCATCAATACCTTGTTCACAGGAGTCATCATAGCCGTTTCTTTGGCTGTGGGCCTCGCATTTGGACTTGGCGGACAGGATGCGGCAGCAAGATACATTGAGAAGATCAAGGAGGATATAAGATAATAATCTGTTCCTTGGAAATAAGCCACAAGCAAAGCTTGTGGCTTATTTCTTTTAGGGGTTATCAACCTCATTTCCATGCAAAATCTCTCTGCTTTGAAAAAGAGGATTTTTTCATTCCGCTCATTATTGGCTTTTTTGCAAAAAAGGTTCACAAGATAAAAAAAATATTTCAGACTATGCATTTTCTTGTTGACAGAGATATGGAAGGAGTATAATTGAACTAGGATTATTAGGACAGCATTATCCGACAAACTTATATTAAGGGAGTCTAACTTTTGACACACCTTGGTGTATCATCGAGGACACCCACCTAAAGTCATTTTAGGGTAATGCTTATCCAGTAATCCTGATAGAGGATCCGACTGAAAGGTCGGTTTTTCTATTTAAATAGGGCTAAAAAGACCAGAATTTGAGTACATAACGACATTTATGGTATACTGGGCCAAATATGGATGATAAAGTAGAAAATAACAAGAAAGCAAGGCTTTCTTTCTCGGATTTTTTGGCCACATTGAAGTGGCTGTTTGCTTTTAATTTCAAATTGTCCCCTTGGGCGGCGACCATGCAGATCTTGATCAGGGTCATACTGGATACTAGCCCGTTATTCAATGCTTTGATCTTTGCCAAGCTTTTGGACAAGATAATAAAGATAGCTAGCAGTTCAAGTTCCAATATAAACGACATAATCCCATTGCTGGGCATTCTGTTGGCCTTTAACCTGGTTATTTCTGCTTTGAATTCTGTGTATGCATATGTTGGACATACAATGAGTTACTCAGCCAACTTCAAAGTGCCGGTAATATTGGCCAAGCATATCAATTCGCTCGGTATACAGACAACAGAAAATCCTGAAGTGGTCAATAAAATACAGAGAGCTAGAGAAACTTTGGGCGCGATAAACAATGATTTTACCAACGCCGTCATATTTTTTGCAAGAATAGCCGTGCTGATATCCGCATCATTTGTAGTTATAAGAATAATGCCGATCATTGCAATCATAATTGTAGTTGTGATGATACCAGAGCTTATTTCCAACAGAATACATATGAAGAAAGATTGGGCATTTTGGCGTTCACAAACAGAAAATAATAGAAGGGCGTTTTCTGCTACCGCAACATTGAATGAAACAATGGCATTGCAAGAGGTAACGATTACATCAGCTTTCAAATTATTAAAAAATGTCTTTACTGATTTTGCCGATCAATATTCTGCCAAACAATTGAAAAATATGAGGAATTGGCAATTATTCGGTTTTATATCAGGTTCATTGACGGATATCACCAGTATTTTCGGATATTTCTCAATTCTAAGAAATCTATTCTACAAATTGATATCTGTCGGAGATGTCACTTTCCAAATGAGAGCGCTTGATATGTTTGTTAACAATTTAGGAATGGTTGCTAATAATTTCAGCAATATTTACGAACGCGCCATCAGGATAAACGAGATCAAGATCGTCTTCGAAATGAAACCTATGGTCCAAGACGGGACCATCAAATTACCTAAACTTGAAGCTACGCCAAGCATAGAGTTCAAGGATATAAGCTTCAAATACCCGGGTGCGGACAGTTTCGTCATCAAGGACCTGAGCTTGGATATAAAGCCGGGGGAGAAGATCGCCATTGTCGGAGAGAACGGCGCTGGAAAGACCACTTTAGTCAAGCTTCTGAGCCGTTTCTACAAGCTGGATAAGGGGGTGATCATGCTGAATGACGTAAATATCAACGACATAGACATAGAAAGCTGGTACAAGAACCTTGGAGTTCTCTTCCAGGACTACAACATGTACCCGTACCTCACTCTCAAGCAGAACATCTATCTTGGGAAGTCCGATGAACCGCTTGATATGGAAAAGATAGAAAAGGCGGCACAGCAAGCAAATGTCGACTCATTCATCGGCGGCTATAAGAACGGATATGAGCAGGTCTTGAGCGAGAAGTTCAAGGGAGGAACGCGGCCAAGCACGGGACAATGGCAGAAGATAGCCATTGCCAGGTTCTTCTATAGGAATTCTCCAGTCGTCGTATTTGATGAACCTACTGCTTCCATAGATGCGGTCTCCGAGGCTGAGATATTCGGAAAGATATACGATTTCTTCACTGGAAAGACTGTCATTATAATTTCCCATAGATTCTCCACGGTCAGGAATGCCGACAAGATATATGTTCTGGACAAGGGGGAGATAATCGAGAGCGGAAGCCACGAGGAACTGATGAAACTGAAGGGGAAGTATCATAAAGCGTTCAATATACAGGCTAAGGGGTATAAATAAATAGTATGGAAATAAAATCAACTTTTACAAACAAACTTGGGCAAATGTTTGATTACACGTATTTTGAGGGCATAGATCCGATGAGCAATTTGGATGGGAAGTGTTTGCAAGGAGTGCATGCATACTGTTTCTGTAAAGGCCAATTAGTGCTAGTTTACACGGCAAAGAAGGAATATTGGACGCCTCCTGGAGGTCATATAGAGGATGGGGAGACCATAGAAGAAGCAGTTATACGAGAAGTAAAGGAGGAGTCGAATATGAAGGTCTTGCACCAAGAGCTCATAGGCTTCATAGATGTCAATGAACCAGATCAAATTGTCAGGCAAACGAGGTCATTTTGCATTGTGGAGCCGTATGGTGATTTTGTCTCTGATCCAGACGGCGATATCACTGAAATAAAGATGATCGATCCGAAAGACTACAAGGAATATTTTGATTGGGGCAAAAGCGGGGATAGGGTCATGCAAAAAGCTTTGGAACTGAAAAATAAAATTCGTCAGTCATTACATATTAGGTCTTCAGGAGAAGAACTTGACAATAATTAATATTAGCCATACCATTGCAGTGGTAGTTCATTGTGCAAATAGAAAGGTGGTGATTGGCGATGGCCGGAAAGAAATTCATTTCTTATCCTGAAAAGGATAGGACAGTTGAGGACGGGTTCATTGTTTCCTCACTTACGTTTATTACCAATTTTAGGAACTGCGTGGCGGTGAAGAGAATTGGTAAGGGTGGCGTCCAAGTGCGGAACACAAAGGACAAGAGCAAAACAACCTTAACTTTCAACAAGGCCGAGTGGAAGGCATTCATCGGCGGCGTAAAAGGTGGCGAGTTTGATTTGTAGAACCCCACCAAATAAATGCTTTTGCTGCGGTTAGTCGTAGTAGAAGCATTTTTATTTACATTTTATCATTTTTTATATGAAGATAAGAATAAAATCAAAAACAAAAAAGGGCAGGTTTATTTATGGAGATTTTTTGAAAAATAAAAATGCAAACATAACCGTTATATTTTTAAGTGGTTTTTCCGGCAGTAAAGAATTTCCATTGTTCAAACGCGCTTCGAATATCTTTTTAAAGAACGGTTTTAATGTTGTCAGGTTAAATTTTTGCTCAGATTCCGGTGATTCATATAAAAAAAACAATGTTTTAAAACTTGAAGAAATGTCCTTTTTGGTTTATACCACAGAGCTGAAAAATATCATAGATATATTTAATAAAAAATGCTCAAAAATAGCGCTCGTAGGTCACAGTTTTGGCGCCATAATATCCATTATGTTTTTAAACAAATATCGAAAATATCTAAAAAATACCGAATTAGTTTTATGGGATCCGAGTCTTTTACCTTGGAAAAAGAAATTACTTGACCAAGAATTTGATCATAGTTCCGGTTTTTATCATAGAAAGGGAGGAAATGAGTTACTGAACAAGACTTTTTATGAGGAATGTGCCACGACAAATATCATCAAAATATTTCATTCACTGAACAAAAAGGCTTATGTTATTGCTGCCAAAAACAGTGCAGACAAAGATGCTCTTAGATATGATTTTAAACCTATGATTATAAAAAACACAAACCATTTTTTTGATGGGGAAAAAGCCCAAAAAGAGCTGTTTGGAAAAACAGTATCTTTTTTAAAAAATCTGACGTGGTAATAAATCGTTTTGTTTTATATAAATTGTGTATAATACGCGAAGCGGATTTCCCCGCGGCTCTGCCGCGTGGTTCCATTAAGGAAAGTTTGAAAACCGTTGGTTTTAAAAATAAACTTGTGGCGAAGCCTCGGGTCATACCTCGGTGGCTCTG
>Ga0172381_10007052_pt1 | contig 11177 bp, 15 predicted proteins | sample Leawel6488metaG_FD_119754 | JGI IMG/M metagenome (GOLD analysis project Ga0172381, IMG submission 119754) | Leachate microbial communities from a municipal landfill in Southern Ontario, Canada - Leachate well 64-88 metaG | ecosystem: Engineered > Solid waste > Landfill > Unclassified | place... | reverse complement strand
CCAACAATAATTATACGCAATCTATCTTCTGGAACTCCATAATCATTAGCATTGAGAAGTTTATAGGAAACATTATATCCAACATCTTCAAATTGCTTAATAATTTCATTGAATGCATTACTATGACGAGTAGATAAAATACCTGACACATTTTCAGCTAAAAAGAAAGTAGGTTGTTTATCTTTTAATAACCTTATATATTCAAAAAATAACTGACCCCTTTTATCATTTATTCCACGTCCAGCTCCAGCTTCACTCCAGCTTTGACAAGGAGGACCTCCAATAACCCCATCAGCAAAAGGAATTTCAGGAGTTGGAATGTCAACAATACTTCTTTTATCTAACTTTGTCTTAGGAAAGTTTTTCTCAAATGTTTCCCAAATATCTTTATCAAATTCATTTGCCCATATAATATCAAAACCAGCTCTTTCAAAGCCTAAATCTAAACCTCCTGCACCTGTAAATAAAGATACTAATTTCATAATTACTTTGAGAATCTTATTAGTTTAGCATCTAGATATTTAGCTGGATTATTAGGTGATTTTATTTTAATATCATTAATAATTAAATTATGAGAAATTAAAGACTCTAAATTTTTCCTGTCATTTTCTGGAAAAGAATTATACTTAGAAGACAGCATAATAGCATTAACTTTGAAATCAGCCTCATTGGAAATTTCAGAAATATAATCAAACACCTTATTAGGATGTTTAATAGCCCACATTCCTCTAATCCTTAGGTCTGTTATTCCAAGTGGGTCAACTTTATTTACTCTTCCTAATTCATTTGTTTCTCCAAATTCAATATCAGGTAAAGAATTAACTCCATCTGATATAGCATTTTTTATCTTTTCATAAATTTCTCTTGAAGCAGCATAACAATCTCCATATACAAACCATAATGATTTTATTTTGTCATCAACTATACTACCGATGACATATAATAAATCTTTCTTTTTCCAGTTTTCACATTCTCTACAAGCTGTAGTAATCATAGGACTATCAGCATATAAATAATCTTTCGGGTAAGAACTATTTAAAGCCAAACCATTAGCACGAGCTCCTATATGTTTCTTTACTTCAACAGCATCACCATTTTTTATAATAATATCTGGGGGATTATTCTGATTTCCTAAATAAGAAAAGTATTCAGAGTATATTTTACCCTTATCAGAATTGTCTTCTTTTAATGAATCACAAAAAATGTCTTTAACATAAAATTCTAGAGCTTCACCCATAGAATTCATACGATTCAATGATTTATATTGAGATAGCAAATTATTACTTGGGTTAGATACTATGTTTTTAATGGCTTTCAAAAGGTTAGTTTCCATGCTTACTATTATACTTAATTAATCTTAATTATTCAATTAAATCAATTATAAAAACCATTGACAAATATAAATATTTATTTTGTATAGTAAGTTTATATTATAGATAATACAAATCTACTATTATTTTATATAGCCTTTATTTATAAGCTATTTATGGCAATAGTTTATTTGTATCACTAATAATAAACCTTATTAATTTTTTAATACCCTTATTTTATATTGACATACTAAAACACAAGAATACAATATAATTATTATTAACTTAATTAAACTTCAATTATGAATACAAACGACCCATTAAATAAATTGCTTGTTAGTGAATCACAGACTATTGATAAAACAGAATTATCTAATCTATTATCACCTTATATTCTAATTAATAAAGAAACAAAATCTCTTGATTTCATAGGAAATTTCTGGAAATTACCTAACTCAGAAAAAATCCTAATTATTTTAGCTGGGGTAAAAGCTAAAAATTTAATATTTGGAATAGAAGATAGAATTTCTCCATCTGAAATAATAAAGATGGAAGTAGCTCCTGAGGGTAGTATAAAGATAACTCTTAAAAATCTTCTTGATTCAAAAGAAATAAAATCAGAAAATAGTAAATATTATTTACCAAATTATAAAATATCACAAGTGGTCGAGAGATTAAAAAAGATAACTTTAAAATAACATATGGAAAAAGAACTAGAAAAAAGAATTGAGACTCTAGAAGAAAAAGTTAAAGAACTTGAAAGTAAATTTTCTAATGATGGAGCAAAAACTAGTGTTGCAAATAAAAAAGTTTCTATTAAAGAGTTTTTACTCACAAAAAAAATAGATGATGATGTTAAAAGAACATTGGTTTTAGCTTACTACCTAGAGCATATAGATAATCAATTATCTGTAAATGTAGAAGATTTTAAAAAGGCTTTCAGTTCAGCAAAATGTAAAGCACCAGCTAATATTAATGACAAAGTTAATGTTAATATAAAAAATGGGCATATTATGGAAGCAGATGAAAAGAAGGATAACAAAAAAGCATGGGTTCTTACTGCTACAGGAGAAAAATTTGTAGAAACTGAATTGAATGTATAATTATGAAAAATTCATTTAAAAATCCATCAGATGGAATTATTACCTTATGGCAAGAAGGATTCTTTAAAAAGTTGCAAGGTCTTAAATCTATATCTAAAAAATTAGAAGAATATGGTAATAATTTTAATTCTATGGAAATAGGTGTAGCTCTCTTACGAAATAAGAAACTTTTTACTCGTAAAGGTAAAAGAGGCTCATTTGAGTATATACAAAAACGAGAAGCTGTTGACAAGAAAATAAAGAAAATAGAAGATGATTTGTTTTCTACAGAAATATTAAACAAAACAAAAAAAGATTTTAAGGTTGAGTTAGAAGATTTAAAAATAAACTTTGGAAGAAGTGGAACATGCACTGCTTTTCTACTAAGAAAATTCTTAGAAAAGTTAATATACATTTCTTTTGCTCATCATAATTTAACACAGAAATTAGAAGATAAAAGTAATTCTGGTAGATTAGTAGGGTTAGAAGCTATGATTAACATTGCTTCTTCTGAAAAAGTAAATGGAACTCCTTTTATTACACCCAAAACTGCAGATAAGATTCAAGGAATAAAATTTTTAGGAGATACATCAGCACATAACCCTCTTATAAATGTTGATATGGAAACAATAACTCCACAAATGCCTTTTATCATAACAGCTTATAAAGAAATCATACAGAAGATTTAAATACCATTAGGGGTATATACTCTGAAGAGCTTCAACCTTAGTTCCGTTATAATAAAAGGGTTTTTCAAAATGAGAGATAATCAAATATAACTCCTTGAATGTTTCTATATAGAGTTTTAAATCGGGTATCATTAAGGTCACCAAGTCGAGAGCTAGTTCGAGCTCTCGAGAATGCTATTGTAAATAAAAAATAAATAAACCCTATATTTTTATAAAATATATGGTTTATTTATTTCTGAAATTTATCCAAACATTAACCATTCTGGTTTAAATATCAAAAGGACTCCTATTATAACCATTAATATTCCACCGATTAAATGAGAGTATTTAGCATATTTTGTAGTTATTCCTGTCATCTTCAGTGTAATCATTGCTATAAAAAATACAAATAGATCATCTATCATGAAGAAGAAAATATAAAGCAAAATATGTGAATAGTATCCCCATGTAGATAGATTATTCATCGCTAGAACCTGCGTGAATACAGCTGGTAATCCAGCAGAACATATAAGTTCAACAAGATTTACTAAGAAGGCTAAGAGTATTATTCCTCCTAATTCAATCCATAAATTATTTTGTTTTACTATATTTTTTAATTTCTCAAAAACTTTTTGTCTTTTTTCACTACCTGTAACCTTACATCCATTTGTTGTACTAGTAAAAAATTCTCTAATACTATAACTTCCTCCAAATAAAGCTAGAAGTGCAATAGCTAGCCTAACCCAGATTATAAGTCCTAAAAATAGAACTAGATTGAGCCAAGCCGACATGAAAATAAAATAAACAGAAGCAGAGGCGACAATAAAAGCGACTCCAAGTGTCCACATTCTTTTTCTATTATTCATTCCCAAAAGAAGACTTATAAGGAAAAGAAGAGTCCACATTGCACAAGGATTAAAACCGTCTAGTAACCCCATTAATATAGCAAGAACGGGTAATGATAATTTATGTATATTAGTATTTCCTAAAAATGGTAATTTAATTATTTTTTCATTTTCTTTTACTTCTGTATTTATTTCTTTATATGGAATTACATCCTCATTAGAAATCTCTGTATTAATAGATTCTTCTTGTATCATAGGATCAACTTCTTCGTTTTTAAATCCTAAAATACCGCCAACATTATTTGAGCATTGGCCTACAAGACATTCATTAATTCTACTTTCTATTTCTACGGGAGATGATTCTTCTCCAAATCCAACAAAATACTCATCTCCAATAATCAAGAATGGTACACCTCCACCTTCGGCTCCTAAATAATTAGCCACTTTTTGCATCAAAAGAGAATTTTCTTGACTATAATAAACTTCATAACCAGTAACATTTAAATCTGGATATTTATCTTTGATACTATTAAAGAACTTAATTTCTTTAGCACAATGAGGACATCCATTCCCATAGAATAGATATGCATCTACTTTATTTGAAGCAAGAGATACAGAAAAAGCTCCAAGGAAGATAAAAATAGACAAGCTTAAAATAGTAAAAATCTTCTTCATATTATCTATCTTTATTTTTATTAATCACTTCTAGTAATTCATCCTTTTCGACTTCACCATTCAATCTTAAAAATTCGTTGCCTTCTTTATCTAAAAAAATAAATGCGGGTAAGGATTCATCTATTTTATATTTCTTTACCATTTCCTTATCAACATCAAAATCGAAATACTGTGTTTGTAGTGATGGATTTTCAGTCTCAATCTCTTTCCATCTAGGCTTCATAACTAAACAACCTGAACACCAAACTGCACCAAATTTTAATACTTTCATATAAATTATATATTTTATTAATTAATAATATTATTTATGTTTAATAATTTTAATTGCCTTCCCATTTATCAAAGCATCTCCTATTTTTTCATATGCAGAGTAAAGAATTCTTTGATATGTACTAGTGGATGTATTCATCTTTTCTCCTGCTTGTATTTGTTCTAATTTCTCTACATGACGAAGACGATATGCTTCTATCTCTTCTATTGAAACCTCTACTATTTTTAATTCTCGTATAGGGACACCTTGTGGTTTAAAATAAACTACATTTGGTTCAAATTTTATATTCTTGCAAAAACAATTTTGTGGTCTTGGCATAGTATTATTATATATTATTGTAAGATTTTTCTTAAATCTTTTATTATAATTTAAAAAATATAAATCTCACAAACCGACTTATCTGTACAAATAAGTCGGTTTGTATTATTTACCTCCATTTGCCAAAGATGCTTTTTCTTCACGAATAGCATTTAGTTCTTCAACAAGCATTTTCTCTTGATCTTCTAGTATGACTAAATCGTTTTTACGAGAAAAGAATCTTCTAAATCCAAAACCTCTCCCACATCTACATCCACCACAACACCCCCATCCTCGCCCCATTCCACGACCAGTTCTTGGCCCTTGACCATTAGGTCCTGTTCCATCTAAATTAGGCATTATATTTATATAATTTATTAGTTTTAATAGATAGCTCGACCAAACATCTACTATCTATTATGAGTATATACCCACTACAATATATCGTCAACCCTCTTAAACTAGAAAACAGCAATTAAATAATTGCTGTTTTCTAGTTAGAATTTAAAGATATATTACTCTGCAACAAGGATTCCTCCATTTTCTTGCCATTCTATTATTCCTCCAAGTTTTTCTGCCTTACTAAAACCTAATTCTTTTAATTTGAGTTCTGCTTCTCCAGCTCTTTTACCAGATCTGCAATACACATAAAGAGGCTTGTCTTTTGATATCCCTTTTGTTGTCTCAATATTTAAATCACCCAAAGCAATATGCAAAGCTCCATTAATGTGACCCCCATTCCATTCAGAATCCTCTCGAACATCTATAAGAACAATTTCATTATTCTCGACTTGTTGATTAATAACCCTTGGATTCATTTTAGAAGTTACTTGCTCCACTTTCATAGGAGTATTTTCAACCTTACATTCAGCCCCGTGACACTTTGTAGTATAAATGCCAAAAGTGATTAATCCTATGGCAACAACTAAACTACCTATGATATTGTATGTATTTTTATTTTTCATTTTTTGCACATTTTTTACAAATTCCGAACAAATCAAATGAATGGTGTGAAATAGAGTCAAAATCCTTGTTTTGTTTAAGAGCCTTAGAAATTAATGAATTTGCATCTTCATTACACCCATCAAAATTAGAAACTTTTTTGCATTTTAAGCAAACAATATGGTGATGATGGTGATCTCCCACAAGTTCATAATAAACAGATTCTTGATTCAAGTTAGCACGTTTAAGAATGCCTGCCTTTTCAAAAGAGAGGAGAGTTCTATATATAGTCACCAAATTAACCCCTTTATTTTTGAGTATTTTGTAAATATGTTCTGCGTTTATGGGTTTGCAATCATTTGAAAAGATACCAAGGATATTTAGGCGAGTTTGAGTTATTTTAAATCCTTTTTCTTTTAGGATACTTTTAAAATCTTTTATCATAATACTTATATATTATATTAAACGTTAACTATTTGCAATTAAACATGACTTAGTATATAATCCTAAATGTAAATGATTAACAATTATAAAAGGTCTTATTAATTAAAAATTATTAAAATATATGAATAATAAAAAGGTTCTATTAATTAGTGGTGTTATTTTATTTGCAGTTATCGTTATAATTGCATTATTAAATTTTGGTCAAAAAGAAACAAATAATTCTCCTAAAATAAAAGTTGTAACAAGTTTCTATCCTTTATATTTCTTTACAAGTGAAATTGTAGGAGATAAGGCTGATGTCTCAAATTTAATTCCAAGTGGAGCTGAACCACACGGATATGAACCCACCGCTCGTGATATGACTTTAATAGAAAGTAGCAATCTTCTTGTTTTAAACGGTGGAGGATTAGAGGGTTGGAGTGAAAATGTTCAAAGTAATCTAAATAAAGATAAAACTAAAGTTGTAGTTACTGGGGAAGGATTAACAACAAAAACAATGGAAGAAGAAGAACATGAAGAACATGAAGAACATGCTGAGGAAGGTCATCATCATAATGGTATAGATCCACATATTTGGCTTTCTCCTATATTAGCTCAACAAATGGTTGATAAGATAGAGTTTGGACTTTCCGAAGTAGATCCTAGTAATTCTTCTTACTATAAATCTAATGCTGAAGTTCTTAAAAATAAATTAGGTGTTTTGGATGAAGAGTTTAAAAAAGGACTAGCAACTTGCTCAGATAAAAATATTATAACTTCTCATGCGGCTTTTGCTTATTTAGCTTCCGCTTATGGATTAAATCAGATTCCTATCGCTGGATTATCTTCTGAAGAAGAACCCTCATCTAAGGAAATGGCTGAAATTGTAAAGTTTGCTAAAGATAATAATGTAAAATATATTTTCTTTGAGAGTTTGATTTCTCCAAAACTATCTGAGACAATAGCAAAAGAGATAGGAGCTCAAACATTATTACTAAATCCTATAGGTGGATTAACAGAAGACGAGATAAATTCTGGCAAGGATTATTTTACTGAAATGAGAAATAATCTAGCTAATCTGAAAATAGCACTGCAATGCAAAGAGTAGATCATACAAAAAATATAATTGAAATCAGAAATGTGTTCTTTTCGTATGGTGACGAAGAGATTCTTAAGGATGTAAACCTTTCAATTCACAGAGGTGACTATTTGGGAATTGTTGGAAGTAATGGATCAGGGAAAACAACGTTGTTACGAATAATTCTTGGTCTAATTAAATCAAAAGCTGGATCAATTAAATTATTCGGGAAATATATAGAAGAATTTAAAGATTGGTCAAAGATTGGCTATGTTCCTCAAAAAGTAATAAATTTTGACAACAATTTTCCTCTTACAGTTTTAGAGGTAGTTCTAATGGGGAGATATGGCAAACTTGGATTACTTCATGGTGTGACAGTAGAAGATAAGAAAAAAGTAGAGGAGGCGTTAAAACACGTTGATATGTGGGATTACAGAGACAGACAGATTGGAGATCTATCAGGAGGACAACAACAACGTGTTTTTATCGCTCGGGCACTTGCTGGTAATCCAGAAATTCTTTTTTTAGATGAACCCACTGTTGGAATTGAAAAAGATATTAAGAATAAGTTTTATCAACTACTTCATGACTTAAATAAAAAACTTGAACTTATAATTGTAATAGTTACTCATGATATAGAAAGTATGTCACATGAAGCGATGCATGTGGCTTGTATGAAAGATAAGACTCTAGTTTTCCATGAATCAATAGATGATTTATTTAAGGAGTCGCACGGAATAATTAGTAAACATATATAATCTATGCTTGAAATTTTTCAATATGATTTTATAGTTAGAGGACTTGAAGCAGGAATAATAGTAGCATTTATTGCCCCACTTATTGGTATCTTTCTTGTACTTCGACGCTATTCTCTAATCGCAGATACTCTTTCCCATGTCTCACTTGCGGGAGTTGCTATGGCTTTTCTCTTTGGCTGGAATCCTATAATAACTACAATCGGAGTAACAACACTTTCATCTGTTGGAATAGAAAAATTAAGAAATACAAAACATATTTATGGAGAATCAGCACTTGCTCTATTTTTATCTGGAGGACTTGCACTCGCTACTATATTGCTTAGTATTGGTAAGGGGTTTAATTCAAATTTATTGAACTATCTTTTTGGTAGTATTGTCACTGTAACTTCAAACGATATAATTACAATATTGATACTTGCTATTGTTATAGTAACTCTTCTAGTTCTTTTTTATAAAGAATTAATTTACATAACATTTGATGAGGAATCGGCAAAAGTAAGTGGATTGCCCGTAAGATTCATAAATACTCATTTTATAATACTCGTTGCACTTACTGTATCATTAGCAATCCCTATTATTGGAATACTCCTCATTACTGCACTTATAGTTATCCCTGTCGTAACAGCCCTACAATTAAGAAAAAGTTTTAAAAAGACAATAATATATTCTGAAATATTTTCTATATTTTCAGTCGTGTCTGGTATATTTATTTCTTACTATTTTAATCTTTCTACGGGTGGGACGATTGTTCTTTTAATGCTTGGTATTTTCTTAATAGTTATGCTAGGAAAAAAATATTTTAAATAAATCAAAAGAAAGATTCAGTTAATATATTCTCTTCCTTAATACCGATAGATTTAGATATTTTCCACATATCACGAACAAACCCAATTGAACCACAAATAGCAATCATTGTGTTATTTTTATCTAAAAGAACTTTTTTTATATCCTTCTTTTTTATTCTGTGTTTTATAATTTTATTATCTTTTAGTTTGTCTTGCTGAGTTATAAATAAATTAATTTTTACTTTTTTATTTTCTAAAATCTTATCTAAAAATGGAGTTCTTTCTAACTTTCCATTACTAAACAGAAAATGAAATTCTTTATCTTTAAAATCACTTGAATTAATCCAATTAATAAATGGTGTTATTCCTATACCATTTGCAATACAGATTATTTTTTTGTTTTGAATATCAGGACAAAAGTTACCATATGGTCCGTCAGCATTAATTATTGTATTTACTTTTAAACCATAAAGAAATGTGGAAAATTGACCTTTTTTTCTAATAGCAAATCTAATTACTTTTTTTTCAGACTTTGAAATTATTGTATAAGCTCTACCAGAGTTGTTCTTGGGTGAAGACAGATTCATGTATTGTCCAGGTTTAAAATCTAATTTATTTTTATCCATAACTATAAAATCTAAGACTGCCACATCTTCATATTTTATCTCTTTATTCTTTAATTTTAATTTAAAGAAATTCATTTTGTTTTATTCAAATAATTCTCTAGTGCTTTTTTAAGTGCTTTTTGACCCAATACAGAACAATGAAATTTTCTATCTGGTAATCCTCCTAATCTTTCTATTATCTGTTCAGGTTTTAATTTCATAGCTTTATAAATATCCATACCACTTTTTTCAGTTACCATTACTGACATCATAGAAGTTGAAGCAATAGCTGAAGCACAACCAAATGTTCTCCATTTTAAGCCCTTTATCTTATTAGTTTTCTTATCTATCCTTATCCATACTTTCATCACATCTCCACAAGCCATACTACCAACTTGTCCTTCGCTATCATATTTATATTTTGATTCATCCAAAAGAAGATTCCTTGGTTTAAAGAAGTGTTCTTTCACGATGTCACTGTAAATCCAGGATTCTCCATCATTGCAAGAAAAATCATATTTATTTTTTTTATTGTTTTTTCTCATATTTCTGATAAACAAATATCCTTAATTCTTTTAATCGCCCTTGGTAAAAATTCTATTAAATATTTAATTTCTTTTTCTGTTGTATATTTTCCAAAAGAAAAACGAATACTCATATGGGCAACTTCTTCTTTTTTATCCATAGCAAGTAAAACATAGGATGGTTTTAAATCTTGTGAAGCACAGGCCGAGCCAGTAGAACAATAAATTCCATAATTATCTAATTCTAAAAGTAATGATTCTCCTTCAATACCCAAAAAAGAAACATTTAAAATATTTGGCGAGCAATTCTTTTCTGGACTATTAAAAGAGATATAATTTAATTTCTTAAAATTTTCTTTTAATAATTTTTTTAATTTAGATAATCTAATCCACTCTTTTTTATATTCCTTTTGAGATATAGATAGAGCTTTAGCAAAACCAGCTATCAAGCAGACATTCTCCGTTCCATGTCTTAATCCTCGTTCTTGACCTCCTCCATAGGTTATAGGGGCTATTTTGATATCATTACGGACATATAAAAGCCCTATTCCTTTTGGTCCGTATATTTTTGATCCATTAATAGTTAATAAATCAACCCCTAGCTCTTTAGGCTTTATGGAAAGAATGGTCGCTGCTTGGCAAGCGTCAGTATGTAATAAAGGAAGATTTCTATCTTTTTTCAACCCCTTTATTTTTTGAGCAATTTCTTTTATGGGTTCTATTGTCCCAGTTTCGTTATTTACATACATTATAGAAACAAGAATAGTTTCTTTTCTTATCAATTTTAAAAGTTCTGGAATTATTACAAAACCATCTTTATCTACAGGAGCAAAAGAAATATTAAAACCTTCTTTTTCTAATACTTTCACCGACTCAGTGATTGCTTTATGCTCAATACTAGAAACAATAATATG
>Ga0172381_10007051_pt1 | contig 11179 bp, 10 predicted proteins | sample Leawel6488metaG_FD_119754 | JGI IMG/M metagenome (GOLD analysis project Ga0172381, IMG submission 119754) | Leachate microbial communities from a municipal landfill in Southern Ontario, Canada - Leachate well 64-88 metaG | ecosystem: Engineered > Solid waste > Landfill > Unclassified | place... | reverse complement strand
GATAATACCGCAGGTGCTCCACCCGATCCCATCCCGAACTCGGAAGTGAAATTCTGCAGGGCCGATGATAGTGGTTTCCGCGAAAGTAGGTCGTCCCCATATTAAAGATTGAAAGGATTTTTTTATTCCAAATATTCGTTTACTTCTTACTATAAAAAAAGATCAGTCATTTTTTGACTGATTTTTGCTCTTGTGGAATTCTTCCGTGCGGATGCCACATCTTGCCTCGTCCAATTTCTCGGTTTTTATTAAACGGTATCAAATCTTTTCTTTCCTTCACTTTTTGTAAATCTTTAAATATAGTATTTAACGGTTTGCTTTGCTCTCTCCTTATCTCTTCAAGTAATCTATTAACTCGTTCACTTCCAGGCAAAAAAGGCTCTGGTTCTTTCTCTCTACTCATAATAATCACTTTTTTAAATAGCTTTAAAAAACTAAACTATTTATATCTCCAGTAGGGGCAAAAGTCAACTGGTTAAAAGCATTGACACATAAGCAATTTTATTGTATTCTTATTGTATGCAGGAAGAAGAGTTAGTAAGCAGAATGAAGTCTGATTTCCGAAAGGCTTTTTATCAAGGGATTCAGCACTGGAAACAAAAGAATCCTCAGAAAAGAACTTCGGAAATATCACGTGATACGGTAATGGCAGTGTTATTGAATACTGCAAAAAAAGTAATCCATCCGCGTACTGTGTGGAGTGACGTGCCAGTTAGTCTTGCAGAGAGGGTTTACCTTTGTATGGTTACTGGTATTGGCCCCAGATATGTACTTGATGAGATTTACGAAACCATGACTACTCCGGTCAATTGGAATTCGTTTAAAATGGGGATACTTGCCTAGTTGTGAGCCCCTTCTTTTTTTACAAATTTTGAATTGAATTTTTAATAAAAAAAAGACCAATATAAATTTGGTCTTATGTTGTTTGAGGCACTATGGCCATTGATTGATTATTTAGATCAATCGTTACTTCTTGGACTTTTATCATGTTACCGTTTTTCCGCCCCAGTTTTCTTTGAGGTCGACTGCACTTTCCATGTCTTTCTCCTTCTTTCAGCAAGGTTGCACCTTCTGGAAGCTCCTCCACCTTAGTGTATCTATATTTTCCTTCTTCTTGTTTTTTTAATTTTGATCTGTCCCATCCCCATTTAGTAAATGGCATGCGACATTTTTGATGCCTTTCTCCTTCTTTCAGCAAGGTTGCACCTTTTGGAATGTCTTCAGCTCTTATATACTTATAGGGTTGAAGAATTTTTCGGAATCCTCCTCTGTACTTATAGGGACGCGTGCACTTTCCATTTTTTTCTCTCTTTAGTAAGTCAATAACCATATTAAGCCTTCTGTCTATGTCAGAAATTTGTTCTTTGATTGTGGCAATTTCAGTATTAGTGATGCTGTTGTTATCTTCAAGCAAGGCAATAAATGCATCCATTTTTTCAACTGTCTTGCTAGTATTCTTATTGGAAATAAAAATACTATCCAGTAAGATGCCAAATTTTTCAAGCATTGCCAAAATCTTAGGGCTAATTTCGTCAGTGACAGCAGGTTGCCTAGGCACTTTGGTTTTTCTGCTACCCTCCGTACTTTCCCTTGGCAAGTCTTTAAATGAGATTATCTTTGTTTCGGGCAAGGTTTCGGATATTTTTTCCAAAACAATTTCTGATTTGGGCAGTTCTACATTTTTTTCTGGATCTTCCTCAGTCTGTTTCTTTACAGTCTTAGTAGGTTCGGGGATAGGAATCGGCAGCTCCTCAGGCTTTGATTTTTCTAACTGTTCTGTATGTTCTACTCTGGAGGCAACTTCAGTCTCTGGACCCTCTTTTATGAAAGTTTGAATAATTGTTGCTTTTCCAATCTTTGGCGGATCTTCAATTTTTTCCAGGACAACGGCTCTAGGTCTTTCAACTTGTTTCTTTTTTTCAACTACTTCCGATTCCTTAGGTTTTGTTAAGGGGGGATTCGTTGCAAAAATATTTAATACACTGTACCACGTTAAAGAAATTCTATTTTTGAATTTTCCTTTTTTAGCAACAGCCTCAATGTCTCTAAAGATTTCTCTCTTTTTATCAGTTACTTGATTCGCTTCATCGGAATTGAAAATTTTTTTAATAGTTTCTCTTTGGCGAGGAATACATAACTCCAATGACCTTGTGGCCATATAATCCAATATACCAAAGACAGAATTAACAACTTCGTTCAGCTTGGAAAGATCCTTTCTCTTGATAGCCTCCTGTATTAATTCTGTGAGCGCTTGCTTTTTTACTTTATTCAGCTCTGCCTCTGACTCATCTAGTCCCAAGAAAAAACTATAAAGCATTTTTGCTTTCTCAAAATCATCGCCTTCACTTACAAGAATATTACTCGTAATCGTTTCTATTTGCGTTTTTAATTTCGCAATATCTTCACCAAAATTGTCGGTTTTCTCCTTTAAACCGAAATCTGTCAATTTACTTTTTTCTTTAAATTTATTTCCAAAAAAAGTAAGTGTGTATAGTAGCGATTCTATCAAACTCCCAAGCGGGTTATATTCTTCATGTTTGATACAATACTTTAGCAATTCATCAATTGCTGTTTTTTTGTTTGCTTCTAGTCTAGAGGTTAGCTTTTTGTTTAAAACTAACTCTAAATCTAGCTTAAAGAATACAAGACAAAACTCATAAACTCTTTCTAGTGAATCGGCGCGTTCAATTACCTTTTTAGCAGACTTTGGTACATTTTCCGAAAGTCGCTTTCCATAATCAATTTCTGAAAGTTGCTTTTCATAATCAATTGTCATTTTTTAAACCTCCTTTTAAGTTTTCAACGAACGTACCGTCAAAAAACTAACCTAGTTATAGATAAAATATGGATAATTGTCAATTTTCATTAGAGGCCCGACCTTTTGAGGTTCAACCTAACGAGGTTCAACCTTTGGAGGTCGGGCCTCTGCTATATATTGACAGCTTCAAGTTCTTTGTGCGATAGTTGCTTTGATAGTAATGGCAAACACGAGGTTGAATCAAGAGAAAATAGCTTTTGAGCTATTAGTTGAATTGATTCATGAAAATGGTATTTTTCTTAACCATGAGGCAATTGAACGGGAGGTAGTTTTTTACGAAAATTTAACAACATCAAAAGAAGAACTAAGATCATTTTTTATAACTCTTTATGGGCATGTTCTTAAAAAAGAGTTTCCGGTCATCACGATACATACCCACGGTCCTCTTGGAAAGCCCCTTGAAGAGAAGCGACTTTACGAGATTGCCTACGAAGTATTATTACAGAAAATCAGCGAAAACAGGATTGATTTTAAAGATGTCAAAGAGCAATTTTCTGTAACTCTCAAAGAAAAATATAGTTATAGTCCCGAAAAAATAGCACATTTCGTTGAAATTATCGTAAAAGATATGTATAACAATGCATGTCTGCGCGACTAGAGCGGTTTTCATTCAATTTGAAAGCCTTTTTTTATAGAAAAAACCCAAATTTGCAAAAATTTCAATTATATTGCTATAATGTTCCTAGATATGGAACAGAGCTTTAAGAACAGGATAATCATTTTTTTAGTTATAGCTGGGGTGCTAATCGGGGCTAATTTTGTTTTTGCCGACCAGATAAAAAACTTTTCTTATAGCCAGTCATTTGGATTTCAGCGCACTGTATGGCAGATGGCTAGTGCCTTAACATTCACCAACCAAAATCAAGCCGAAACAAATAAGAATCTTACTGAAGAAAATCAAAAGCTATTATCTGCCTTGGCCGAATTGGAAACAACAAAAGAAGAAAACAAATTTTTGAAGAATGCCCTTAATGTTGGACTTGAAAAAGAGCACAAACTAATAGAAGCAGAAGCTTTTGGCGGAGGACGGTTTAATGGGAAAGATTTTTCTTATGAAGACTCTGTATTAATCAATAAGGGCAAGAATGATGGCATCCAAAAAGGATTTCCTGTTGTTGTTTCGGGCAAAGTGCTAATTGGTAAAATATCAGAAGTTTACGATAATTTTTCTAGAATAGCACTGATAACCGACAAGAGTAGCCTAATAGATATCCAAATTATCAATAGTGCCAAAATGGAAGACTTGGTTGCGACCGATGTTGCCGAAAAAACAACCACCGAAGGTGAGCAAAGCGAACAAAATAATAGCAACAATAATAGTGATCAAAAACCAAAACAAGAAGTAGATACTTCGGAAAAAATTATTGCCATAGCCAAGGGGGATAGTGGATTTAAAATGTCTCTAGATATGTTCCCAAAAGACAAGGACTTGGACAATGATGCGATAGTAATGACAAGTTCGCTTAGCGGAAACTATCCAGCTGGTTATGTAGTTGGCAAAATAAAAGATCCCAAAAAAATTGACACCGAAACATTCAAAAAAGCTGAAATAATTCCTGCTTTCAACCCTAGCCTACTAGACAAAGTTTTTATCTTAAAAGACATTGAAATAGTAAAAAATGATTAAACGAATATTAAAATTTTTATTGTCTGCCTTTGTTTTATATTTACTCATCGTTCTAGAATCAAGCATCTTCCATCTTTCATTTCTAAGCTTTTTATTGGGTCTCATATTTGTCATTGCTTTTAATGTAATTGAATCGCCATCAAAATCAACAGGAATATTCGTCGCTCTCTGGGCGGGATTGCTGATTGATATTTATTCGTCAGTATTCTTTTTTGGTTTTTATTCAATTGTATTAATGGCAATAGCGATTCTGTTAAAATTATTTATTGTACGATATGTCAGGATTCCCTAATTTATTTAAAAGACCTAAGAAATATAGGAATAAAGAAGTATCAACCGAGGATTTTTTCTTGGATTTTTTAGCTAAAAAAAGAGAATCAGAAAAATCAGAAAAAAATGATAAAAAAAATAAGTCAGATTATTTTGGCAGTGGTGGAACAATAGAAACAGCTTTGGCAAAAAAGAATTTCTTTATAATTCTTTCTATTTTTATTATTTCAACAGTTTTTTTGGCAGGAGTCTGCATTTATTATCAAGTATTTAATTACGATCTCTATACCAAAAAAGCGGAAAGTAATAAGTACGTTTCAAGCGAAATAGGAGCTCAACGAGGAGTTATCTATGATCGCGAAATGAAACAGATAGTTTTTAATTCCAATAGTTTTGATTTGGTTTTCAAAAAGTCAGATGCTGATCAATACGAAATAGATAGAGAAATAGGAGAATTATCAAAAATATTAGGAAAATCAAATGATGAAATAAAATCCTTGATTGCCGAGAAGCAGGAAAAGTTCAAAGACAAGCCAGAATTTTCTATTATTGATAATCTAGACAAAGACAAAACGGTTATTCTAAAAACCAAGGCCGATGAATTCAAAGCTTTCGCAATCCGCAAAAACCAAGAAAGGCAATATTATGATCCTTATGCTTTTTCGCACGTCCTAGGCTATTTTTCTAAAGAGTCAGATCAAGGAGGATGGGGCATAGAAAAAGAATACAACGACTATCTCAAAGAAACTCCAGGTATTTTTAGTAAAGAAAGGGATGCCAAAGGAGGGGTAATAAGCGAAAAGCTTGTGCGTCCCTTGGAGTCTGGAAAAAATTTAGTTTTGAATCTTGACTTGGGCACGCAAAAAAAAGTTGGTGACTCTGTGAAAGAAATTGTAGAAAAGTATCATGCAAAATCAGCTACAGTGGTAATGGCGGATGTAAAGACAGGTGGAATAATAGCCATGGCAACTTGGCCATCATTTGATGCAAATCTCTTATCAAGAGGAGTGACCAATGAGGAATATCAAGAAATGGTCAGTAAAGATAATCTATCGTTTTACAATAGAGCAATCGCTGGAGAATATGCTATAGGTTCAACAATCAAGCCCGTAATGGCAGCAGCTGGCCTTCAGGAGGGGCTAATAACGCCCGAAGGAGTAATTAACTGTCAGGGCAGAATAGCACTTGGAGGAGGCGGATATAAGAACGATTGGACAACTCACGGTGCAACCGATCTTAAGAAGGCAATGGCCGAATCTTGTGACGTTTACTTCTATATTTTGGGAGGCGGATATAATGGAAAAAGGGGGTTAGGAGTAGAAAAGATGGATAAATATTTTGAGGATTTTGGATATGGCAGTTTGACTGGCATTGATATTTCTGGTGAAAAATCAGGGCTTGTTCCCGACGCAGATTGGAAGAAGAAAAGGTATAATACATCTTGGTACCCAGGAGATGATTATAATATTGCAATTGGGCAAGGGTACTTCAAAGGAACACCCCTTCAAATAACAATGGCCACAGCAGCTATCGCAAATGGAGGACAATTAATGAAGCCCAAAATAGTCAAATCCGTATTGGATAGCGAAGGAAAAGAAATCAAAGCATTTAATCCAGAAGTTGTAAGAACCGTTGGTGTCAGTTCCGAAAACCTTGCCAAAGTAAGAGTCGCAATGAGGGAGACGGTTATGTCCCCCAATGGTACTGCCAGAGGATTACAAGCAATGCCCGTAACTTCGGCCGCCAAAACTGGTACTGCCCAAACATCAGAAGTAAATAAATATCATAATCTAATCACAATATTTGCTCCGTATGAAAATCCAGAAGTAGCAATAACAGTTGTAGTTGAAAGCGTTCCTTACGAAATGAATGCCGCGAACATACTATCGCGGGAAGTAATGAATTATTATTTTGGCGAGAGATTAAAAAAACCAAAAGAAGAAGTTAAGAATGTCCCTCAGCCGAATATTCCTACGAATACTCCAGATGGTACACAAATCAATCAACCCGATTCTAGTAGTACAGACAATCCAGCAACCATACCAGAAGAACAAGACGGAGAAGGTATCGCTCCAAATAATTAAACGGTTTATAATCTGTTCCAAGTAAAAGCCGAGCATTGAGCTCGGCTTTCTTATCTTTAAAATTTTTCTCTAAGTAGCTGTCTTTTTTCTTGGAACAATCCCGAATCAGCATTATCAATATTCAACTTGTAATAATTATCATAGAATTGAAAATAATTATCCTTATCTTCATTTTTGCGGTATTCAGAGAGACTGATTTTAGACATTTTTGTAAATGAAGCAAATGGGGAATTAGTTATTTCTTTCTGATTAGGATTTCCAATGTAAAACAATCCACTATTTTTATCAATATTAGTTGATATCGCATTTTCAATCCATAGAATTGCCCATGAATCTTCCTTAAGTACAACGTTGCTATTATATGTTTCTAGGTCAAGTCCGTTTAAGTTGGAGTTATCGCTAAGATCAAGTGTGCAATCATTTATCGTTCCCAAAACTGTAGCATTTGCAGATCTGCTTAATTTAATATCTGCTTTTGTGCTATTAACGTCATAGGTTGCGTTAGTTCTGTCGGCCTCAAGTGTTAGATTCTTAAATTTTCCAGTAACATTAATACTAGAATTAGAAACCTTTGCCGTTAGGTCGGAGATATTTCCATCAATAAAAATATTGTCCGAACTATTTGCCTCTATTAGCATTTTATCGCCAGTAAATTTTTCCAAATTAAGATCCGATCCATTAAGTTTAATAGTTCCAACACTAGGAGTAGTTATGGCAATACGGACTATTTTTTGATCACAGAATAAACATTTTTGGCTGATTTCTTTTTTTGCAACATTAATGTTCAAAACTTTATTTTCGTCAACGGTATATGATATTTTATCAAGATCAGATGGCATTCCATTAGCAGACACCGAAAATTTGTCTCCTAGCTTCACTGATATTATCAAATTTCTTCCATTAGCAGAAATACTGTTAAAGTTTTCAACTGATGGTACATCAATTGTTTGTCTGTACTGAACGTCGCTTATTTTTAGCCTTAAATCAGGTGCATATCTTATAACCATAGTAACTGTTGCCGCACTGCTTACCATCCATACAACAATCAAAATAATTACAGTAGCAAAGTTTACAATTTTCTTGCGGAAAGCGGCAGCCATATCAGCAGCAAGCAACAAAAATGCCGGAATAGTTACTGCAAAAAATGACGACAGTAAAAGAAAATAAAAGGGGACAGATTTTGCAATTTCACTTATTGGAATATCATTAATGGTATATCCGCTATTGGCATACATAATTGCCACCCCTACAAAAATTGCCATTCCAATAATTGCGAGGACAGATAAGGCAATTATAGAAAAGTTAATAAAAAATAATGAAACTCTTACAAAAATAGTTAATAATCGTTTTATAATATCTCCTAACTGCTTAAAAATATTTCCCAAAAAAGTATGATTTTTCTTTTTTTCCTCGGTCTCTTTAAAAGATTGTTCAATTGCTGCAACCGTCAGTGGACTTCCGCGCATTTCCAATTTTTGCGACTTAGTCTCAGCGATAGGAATAATTATCCAGAGGATTATATATGCAGGAATACCAATTCCATTGCAGAATATCAGCAAGAACGCAACTAGTCTTATCAGGACTGGCTCAATATCAAAATACGTAGCGATACCACTACAGACACCGCCGATAATCATATCCTCAGAATTGCGGTAAAGCTTTTTCTTTATTGTTTCATTGGGCTCTTTTTCTTTTGATGGATTTTCTTTATCATTCTCCTCAAAATCTTCAGGGTGTCCCATAATAGCTATTAGGTCTTCAATATCAGCCTCAGTTATCACCTGCTTGCTTGCGGATGATTGCTCCTTCAGTTTTTCTGCTATGCTCATTTCTATATCAGTCATCACTTCGTTTCTGTCGGCATCAGAGCTAATATTTTTTCTAACGCTTTCAAGATAGTTTCTTAAATTATGGTAAGCACCTTCTTCAATTGTGAAGGCAAATCCACCAAGATGAATTGTTGTTGTTTTTTCCATATTATTAGTAAATTATTTTTTAAAAAGGTGGACAGCATTTTCTAAAACCTTCCATTGGTTATCGCATTGGTTTAAAAATGTTTTACCTTTACTTGTTAAAATATAATATTTTCGTGGTGGACCAGATTTTGATTCTTCCCAAGTATAGTCAACCAATTCCGAATTCTTGAGCCTAGATAAAAGGGGATATATAGTACCTTCAACGACTACCAAATTAGCATCTTTTAATTTTTTCAAGATGTCATTTGCATATATCTTACCTTTAGAAATCAGCAAAAGAATTGCAAATTCCAATATGCCTTTTCGCATCTGGATTTGCGCATTTTCTATTGTTTTTTCTTGTTCCTCCATTTTCATAAATAAATAATTTAATTATTTTACAATTAGTATATAACACAATACCTTTTAATGCAAGGTAGTGATGAACATTTTGAAATAAAAATAAAATATATCATCAAGACCATTTTCTTTTCAACCTTTTTTATTTATGATAAAATATTCTTAATGGAAAATTCTTTTGCAAAAGCTTTTACTTTAATAGAGCTTCTTGTTGTGATAGCAATCGTCGGCATTCTTGCGGGCGTAATTATTGTGTCTATGTCAGGTGCAACCGATCAAGCCACCTTCGCCAAAGCCAAAGTTTTTGCAAGTTCAATGCGAGATTCTATGAGCAATAATATTGTTTCAGAATGGAATTTTGATAATATCACTGATTATAATACAAGCACTTTTATAGTCGGTACTGCCTCAGGAAATATTGCTGATTCTTGGGGCACAAACAATGGCACTGCTGTTGGTGGGCCAATTCTTGTATCAAATAATTGTGTTTCGGGTAAATGCATAAATTTTAATGGTACTAGCTACATTTCTACTAGAGACATAGATTTTACCGACACTAATGCATTTTCTATTTCCGTTTGGATAAAAATAGGAAGTTCGTCGGGAAGGACAGTTATCTGTAAGCCAGACTTGGCTTCAGGAAGCGGTTCTCCGAAATATTGCTTAGATTTAGCTGGCAACGGAGTATCATTAAGATTTTTTGGATATGCAGTTGAAGGAGTAAAAGGGGCATTAACTGGAGGACCAATAATAAATGATAACAAATGGCACCATATTGCTGGAACTTTTGATGGAAGCACATGGAGTGTTTTTCTTGATGGCAGTAAAGCAATGTCTACTATATCAGCCGCAACCTTATCCAATTCAGATTACAATTTGATTATCGGAGCAAGAAACGTAGATAACAGTCTTTTTAATGGTTTGATTGACGAGGTTCGCCTTTATAATAAAGCAATATCTCTTTCACAAATCAAACAACAATATTTTGCTGACCTTCAAAAACTGTACGCAAGTAAAGGAATTGATAAACAAGAATACCAAGAACGATTAGCAGAACTAAATAATTATTGTTTTGTCAATAAATAATCTATGCATAGTAAATCATCCTTTACTTTAATAGAACTACTAGTCGTCATCGCCATTGTCGGAATTTTGGCTGGAATTATCATTGTGTCTATGACGAATGCGACAGGTCAAGCAACTATTGCTAAGGCAAAAGTCTTTGCTAATTCAATGCGTGATTCAATGGCACAATCAATAGTTTCGGAATGGAAATTTGACGAACTATCAACTGCAATAAATGGAACAGTTGTAAAGGATTCGTGGGGTAATAATGATGGAATTCTGAATACTGGAACTGGAGATACTACAGATAAACTCAAATTAGAGACTAATTGTGTTTTTGGAAAATGCTTATATTTTGACGGAATCGGTGATTATATTGCATATAATAATATTGATAATCCGTTAAGCTCAATAACCGTATCAGCATGGATTAATCCTAGTTTGGTTAATAGCTGGAGCCAAGCCTCTGTCTTGACCAAATTTGAATTGAATAAATATCAATGGAAAATAGGGCTAACAAATACTGGATTGGTCAGGTTTGACATTTATACAAGCCAGTCATCAAATACTTTTTCGGTATCGTCTTCGTCTCTCCAGAGTAATCAATGGTATTACATAGTTGGAACTTTTGATGGTTCTTACATAAAGACTTATTTAAATGGAAAAATCGGAAACTCTATAGCTTCGGGAGGTTCGATTCAAAACGTTGACGCAAAAATTAATATGGGGCTTGATTCGGTTAGTAACAGATATTTTAGCGGAATGATCGATGATGTCCGAATATATAGCACAGCCCTTCCATTGGCTCAAATCAAACAACAATATTACGCCGACCTTCAAAGACTGTACGCAAGCAAAGGAATCACCCAAGAGGAATACAATCAACGTTTAGCCAGCTTAAATAACTATTGTCTTGCCAATAAATAATTTATGCATCGCAAATCATCTTTCACTTTAATAGAATTGCTAGTTGTCATCGCCATTGTCGGAATTTTGGCTG
>Ga0172381_10007050_pt1 | contig 11179 bp, 22 predicted proteins | sample Leawel6488metaG_FD_119754 | JGI IMG/M metagenome (GOLD analysis project Ga0172381, IMG submission 119754) | Leachate microbial communities from a municipal landfill in Southern Ontario, Canada - Leachate well 64-88 metaG | ecosystem: Engineered > Solid waste > Landfill > Unclassified | place... | reverse complement strand
CGAGTGATTATGAGTAAACTAAAACCGTGTCCGTTTTGTGGCGGCGATGCGGAGCGTTTCACGATCGAATCTGAAAAAGATTATCCGGTAGACTTCGGCGGTGACGTTATCCAGTGCAAAAAATGCTTCGCATCGACAAAGGTGTTTTTTGGCGAAAAACAAGGCATCGTCAGCGCGTGGAATAAAAGAGCCGCGAAAGGTGAGTGAAAGTATGGGAAAACTACACTGGCAGGTTGATTACAAAATCGGTATCGACGGCTCTACGCCAAAAACGCCAATGCTGGCTATCTGTGGCGCGGCGTGGCCGGATTTCACGTGCGACAGGAAGAAAGTTACGTGCAAGAAGTGCTTGAAAAAGCTGGACAGGGAGCAGAAGCCATGAAACTAATATCAGTGCAGAGCCGGGGCAATCGGATTGCAACAATAGAACAAAACATCTTTACCTCACAAATAACCGGGAAAATCAAAAAACCGTGCTATTTGCGACTCAAGGAAATTAAATGGAAAGGCGGCTTTTATGGCCCGTTTATCGAGCGAATGTCACAGACGAATAAGCGCATCGCTCTTGAGCTTGCCGCGAAATGGCTGGAGGGCGCAACGGTATGAAAAAACTAGCACTAATCGGACTGATCTTACTAACAGGCTGTCAGAACCCTATCGGCAGCGCAATCAACAAAGAGGGTGACAAAACACGCGCTGAACTGCAATCTGAGCTTGCAACTGCAAAGCAAGAGATTAGCGCAGAGAATCAGGCCATGATTGAGCAGTTGGCGCAACGTTTCGGCAACGACATGAGCACGGTTGTTTACTACTTGAACTATCTAGCAGGCCTACCACGGCAGGGCGCGACATATCCCGGTGACGTGCGATGAGAGCCGCAATCATACTGCTAATCATGCTTTGCTTGTGCGTTGGTTGCGAAAAAGAACGGTTTATTGATACCGGGCCAATCTTGATCGACCAGGATTGTCTGCCGCAGGAAGTTGAGATTAACAATGAGAATCGTTGACGGTACGGCCATAACCAGGCGAGATGAAAAAAAGAAGCTCACCAAAGACGAGCTTGGTGAGAATAATCCTGTTGAGCTGGAAGATTTCTCAAAACTGCCTGCAACAAAACCGCCAAGCCCTTATAAAAAGAAAAAAAACGCAAACAAACAGGATGCTGAAAAACAGAGAAGGCTTAAACGACTTCTTTATATCCGACAGATCCTGGGATCTGAAAAGGCGCTTGCTTATTATTATAACTTCCAAATACAGCGGGTCCGGGTATGGTTTGGATCACATCAACCGCCAGACGAGGCGCTTATTGATCTTATGGAATTCGCCATTGCATCAAACGCTGAAAGGGCCTGCGGCTTCAAAGAGTTCGTAAAAAAGATTCGCCTTCTCGAAAACATTGACGTTACTGAACAGGAAGAACGTCATTTGACTGACCGGGAACGGACGATAAAAGAAATATTCGTGCGGTATCGCGAGAACAGAATCCCGCTGCCTCAGCTATATGCGGAGTATGGAAACGATCTTGTTAATGCCATGAAATCTTTTTTTAATATACTTGACTAAATCTCTCAAATGTATTACAATAATCTTGCTGGAAGATTAAAAAACAGGAAGACAATTATGCTAATACAAGAATCAATTCAGGAGCTTATGAGCGTGTTGAAATGTCAGCGCCGGCTTCAGCCGACTACGCTGAAAACATACCAGTGCGAACTTAACCAGTTGGCGGCCTGGCTGAAAGCGACCTATGGAATCCATTCTACCGAAGGATTGGCCTTCTTGTCGGGACGAAAAATAGAGGCATTTTGGAACGACGCTTCTGTTTCTGTGAAGAAATTACGCCTCTCGGTTGCCAGGCGTTGGCTTACTTTCTTGCAAGATCATAAAATTATCTTTAAAACCGGCATCAATATTTTTACCCCAATTCACGACAAAGAAGCGGGGCGTGACAATCTTTCGGATGCAGTTGGCGAGATTACTCCCAAAGAAAACCTCGACGCATTGCAAGCGTGTCTTTTTGCTCTACTGTCCAGCGGACTTAGAATTGCAGAAATCCAAACCATCAATCTCAGCGATTTTACATCCGACTTTCAGAGGCTCATTGTAAACGGCAAAGGTCGTAAACAGCGGCTGGTTATGATTGATAGCGATACCGCAAATCGGATTCAGACATACATCCACATGTTCCGCGTAAAAGATAGATTGTTTTCACAAACCATACCGGTTCTCAGAAAACAAATCAGGCAGTTAAGTGTTGAACGCGCTGCCCCTCATGATTTTCGCAGACGCTTTGCAACTTCTGCTTATCGCTCAGAAGGTCGTGCCGAATCAATTCAGGACGCTCTCGGACATGGCAGCGTTGGCACTACTGAGATTTATATCAGCAAAGACGCTAAAATCCAGGGCATGATGAGGGATTACAAGCTGGCACACCCAAGGGCTTAATCTTATGAATAAAGAAACCTGGGAGCGCTGCAAAAAAGCTTATCTGATTACTATAAACGGTTGTGGCCGAGACTGCCTTGAATGCTCTTATTCCTCCTGCCTATGCGATAATAAAAAGATAAAAGCTGACGCAAAGCGATGGATTCGGCAGAAGACTTATGAAAGACAGTTCTATAAGGCCAATCGCGATAAGAGGCTGCAGGCGGCAAAAGACTGGTATAATCTGCACCGAAAAAAGACGAAAGATTTATTAAGTTATCGAAAGCTCAACGAAGATATACTTTCTATTCTTCCAGAATCTTTTACGTATAATGACGCTGCGAAAGCATGGTTGGTAGACTATTCATGCGCGGTAGAGCGCGTAAAGAACTTTATAAAGCGTGGCTTGCTTAAAAAAAAGCGACAGGCAGTTAAAAACCGGTTATTCGTAAATGTTGTCGTGGTGACAAAAATCAAACAGGAGGCGCTTTAATGTTTTTCGGACCAAGAAGAGCTGACAAAACCGAGGCGATGCTAAATCGTGTTTTATGTAAAATTACTGAGTGCTGTTCGCCCGGCACAAGAGCAGATATTTGCATCGTTTGCCGCTGCGAAGAACAAGCCATGAGTAATTTGCGTCCAAGGCTTGAGGCTAAATTGCTTGAAAGAGCTATAACGCTTGAGCCTTATAAAAGAGTTTTTGGTGGGCATTCTTTTATTGCCAGAATTAAAACTGATGAAGCGCATCCTTGCGTGAAAATCATTTTTATGTCCTCAGAGGGATGTAAGCAATTCAAAGAAAGCTCTGCGTTTTCGCGAGACGGTGTTCTCCGGGACTACTTTTTCGACCACACAGTTCTTGAGCAAGACAGAACAGGGCAATTGGATCAATGGCTTAAGGATCTTTACGCCAGTGGATTCAAGATTGTTCCGATCTCAAAAGAAGCCGAAACCGCTATGCAGTTTGCCGCAAGAGAAGCGGAAGTCTTTTTTGCCGAATCAACTAAAAAAATTAGCGACGGTTTTAAGCAAGAATACTCTGCCGATTTTTCTTCGCCAGCTCCAGATTCGGCATGGCAATTTCCGCCATGGGATAAATCTGAAGATCAAAAGAAAGATACCGATGAAAACAACGATCCAAGCTAAAAAACAAACCAGAACAGGCCTCAGCTGTCTTTATAAGCGCCAGAGAACAAAACACGCCTGCTCATCTACCATCGAATATTGGTGCAGTAAACTCGAAAAGCTAATCAATCCCATGGATTGCCATAAAGACTGTCTCGGAAGAACTCCACGAAAAGGCGGAACATGGTAGATGAAGCGAGTTGCGAAAGAATTCAATCCCAAAGCCAAGCAAAAAGAAATAGACGCCATTGAATCTGACGATCCGGTATGTGGCCGAAAATTTAATCGAACGATGTGCCTGGCTCGTCATAATGCCGCCAAAAGAAAAGAACGAGAAGGTAAGCGGCTTGAATATGAGCCGTGCGCCTATTGTCCAAAAATTTTAAAAATGATCGAAACGGAGAAAGAAAGCAAAATGTCTGAAAAAGTCCTGATTAAAGTAAAGCGATTTCATCCTTCTGCAAGAATACCCGAATACAAAACGGCGGGCGCTGCTGGCTTCGATCTTCGCGCAATGAGTTGCGGCGTGATTCATCCCGGCAAATCTACCGCTTTTGAACTCGGATTGGGATTTGAGATTCCAGAGGGGTTTGAAATTCAAATCCGGCCAAGATCCGGGTTAAGCTTCGACACGCCGCTTATGGCCAAGAATACGGTCGGAACCGTGGACTCGGACTATCGCGGGGAAGTCCGTATGCTGCTTTACAATACTGGCGACAAGCCTTGTCATATTGCTGCTGGAGATAGAATCTGTCAGGGTGTTCTTGCCAGAGTTCCAAGAGCGGAATTCGTAGAAGTCGAAGAGCTTGCCAAGACAGAGCGCGGCACTCGCGGCTTCGGATCAACAGGAGTAAAATAATGCCAGAAGATAATCAGAAAAGAAAAGATTGTCCGGTGATTGAACTTCCACTCGAAAAACCGAAAACAGAGTTTAAAAAAGGCATTATAAGCTTAGGTAAGCCACAAATTACTCATAAAGAAACAATGCAAGCCATAGAAGATTTCTGCCAAGGCAAAACACTGTCGCCAGATACAGAAGATCGCTTGCCAACACACGAAGAAGCATGCAAAGCTCTTGATGATTTTTATTCCAAGCTACCCCAAATACCAGACGCATTTACACAAATGCAATTTCACCTTAAGCAGCTTGGCGTGGCTATGACGGTTGCAGCGGATAACTATCAAAAATGCGTACGGAAATGCGTAGAACACCATGTCGATAATCAGAAATACCTGGTTCAGCCTCTGGTTATGGCAGAGCAATCCGTGGATGACTTGCGCGAAGAACTTGTAGATTCTATCAAGAAGACCAACCGCTATCATCGACTATGGCAGAAAGATTCCAGTAAAGCCAAGCGGTATCTAAAATCCTTGCTGCACACAAACAGTAAATATCTCAAATTCAGAAATAATGAATGGCGGTTAGCAAGATCTAAAAGCATACTTGACGATGCGCTATTGAGTCTTGAATGCTGTTACGACTCAGACGGTAACAGTATGAAACACAGTGACTCTGCGGTAAAGCTAAGAGCCGCAATCAAGCTGATAAAGGAGTTTTAATGCCGTGAAAAAAGTCATAGAAATAATTCTATTCTCAATCTCAACTGCAGCACTTGTCTGGCTCATTTATTGGGCAAATATAAGCTATTCCGGTTTCATGGTTAAACACCACACCGAACAAGATATTAACGACTTAAAAGCGCAGGTAACTGCGCTTGAACAAAACAGGAGATAATCTTTTTATGTCTAGCTTTTTAACTCATCTTAAAAACAAGATCCTGGAATTCTTTGGACTGATGACCAGATACGAGGCTGACTTGATGGCCGTTACTGCTGTCATAAAAAGCAAAAACGATTCAAGCGACACATATCAAATGCTGGCGCATGCTTATAATAAGCTGGAAAAAGAGCTGAAAGTTCAAAAGGCAATGACAGCGGCCATCTTATCTTCATCAGAAGCGACAATCATTACCAAAGATTACGATACAGCGCTCAAAGAGGGCTACGAGATTATTGCCAAAACCATTGAGGGCAAGCTTTTTCTGGAGCAAATAGAAAAGTCTTTCAAATCGCTGGTGGATATTGCCGATAAAGAAAATCAATCTTATGGGGATCAGCTTAGAGCTATCCGTCGCTTAGCGAGATTAAGCCATAACTACCTGCTTGACCTGAAAAATAAAAAATAGTCTTGCATTTCACTCAAAACACTTGACTTTTGTATGACGCTATTGTAAAATCTTGTTATACAAAAGTTTTGTTTTTTTAAATCAAAATCAATAATGGGAGCGTGCGCTTAAGTGAAGGTTTTATCTCTTTTTGACGGAATAAGCTGTGGACAAATTGCGCTAAACCGATCTGGCATAACTCACGAAGCTTATTATGCCAGTGAGATTGATAAATATGCCATAAAAATAACGCAGGCAAATTATCCTGGAACTATCCATCTTGGAGATATATTGCAGTGGCGTAATTGGGCCGTTAATTGGGCTGGTATTGGGCTGGTATTGGCAGGGAGCCCTTGCCAAGGTTTTTCTTTTATTGGAAAGCAGCTTGCTTTCGATGATCCGAGAAGCAGGCTTTTTTTTGTATATGTCGATATTCTTAATTTTATTCGCGAACTTAATCCTGGGGTTAAGTTTTTGCTTGAAAACGTGATGATGAAAGAAGATAGCCGAGCGATTATTACTGGCGCTCTTGGCGTTAAGCCGGTGGTTATTAACAGTAGCTTGGTTTCTGCCCAAAACCGAAAGCGCCTTTATTGGGCAAACTGGACTTTTCAACAACCAGAAAACAAAAACATTTTACTGAAAGATGTTATTGAAACAAGTGGGATTGGTTGCATAAAAAACATGGGAGTCTGGAAGAAGAAAACCGATAAAAGTCAATGCTTAGATGCCAACTATTTTAAAGGAGTGGATAATCACGGACAAAGAACAATGATTTTTGAGCCAGAAAGCGCTGTTTATCGAAAATTAACGCCAACCGAATGCGAAAAGCTTCAAACTGTTCCGGTTAATTATTCATCATTAGCTAGTCCGACTCAGCGGTATCGGTGTCTGGGAAATGGTTGGACTGTTGACGTGGTTGCGCATATTTTAAAACATCTCACAACGCAAACGGTTGACATAAACCGTCAGTCGTTCGTATAGTTGCTTGGGAGATAAAAAAATATGTCATGTAAAAGAAAAGATTATTCCGAAGCTGTTTTAATGTATGAGAAGGGGTTGTCCATAGGACAGATTGCTGAGTTTTATCAAATAAGCAGACAGGCTATGCACAAAATACTGAAACGCAGAGAAATCGTATTTCGACCAAAATTGCGATATGGTAGCGAGAATGTATTTTATCGCGGCGGCAAAAAACAGTGCCTTAGAGCGCACCAGCTGGTTTGTCTTGCCATAGAGAAGGGCATTATTGTTCCAGAGACTAAATGTTCTATATGTAGCTCTGAAAAAAACATAGAGGGACATCACGACGACTACTCCAAGCCTCTGCAGGTTCGATGGCTCTGTCATAAATGCCACTACGAATGGCACATAGAAAATGTCCCGATTGAAAATCCTAGTCCAGAGCCGACAAAAAGCAGGAAAGAAATTTGTAGTTTGGGCGGCAAAGCTTCATGGGCAAAAAGGAGAAAAGAGAAATAAAAACAATGACAACATGGAACTACCGAATAATCCGAACGCTTGAACCAAAGATAGGAAGCGATGACAGTGTTGAATGGCTCCAGGTTCATCGGGTCTATTATGACGGCGAGAAAATCACATCATGGGGAAAAGAGCCGGTAATTCTTGGCGGCGAAAGCCTAATGGAATTAGAGAATGACCTGAAGCACTTGTTAGATGCATGTAAACTGCCTGTTCTCAAAGCGGAAGAAATGCCGCAATAAATATAAGAAAGAAGAATCAAAATGGCGAAACTTAAACCGTTCTTTTTGTCCTCGGCAAACAAGGAAACCTCAAAAATACCCCTTTATAAAGGCAGCGGAATCAACAATAACGCACGCAGAAACGCAACTGTATTCGTGAAGAATGAGCGCGATTGGTTGATCCAGTCTAATGGCAAGATTTACACCAGCGCTCTTGATGAGGTTGACTATAAATTTGGTAATCGCTTGAGTTATCAAAAGGCTCATTTGCATCCCTATCATTATGAAAAGCTCGTTAAGCTGCTGGCCGGTGCCAGGATTATTACCGAAGTAGAATTACGCCGGGAGCTTCAAAACATTGCAATATGGGAGCGCTTAAATCAGCGCGAAAAAAAGCGGCAAGAGCTTCTGCATCTTTGCGATGAGATGGGCGTGAAGCTTGATAGAGTTCAATGGGAACAACTACAGAAGGCGGTAAAAGAATGAACACAATGATCAAAACAATCATGGAAAAATTCGGTGACAATACGAGATACGGCGTCATGGATGGCGACTTGATCATCACAAACAGTAAAATGCTTTTTCGACTGAAAAAGACCGAGCCGACAGAAGAACTTAAAAAGCATGCGCTTATAGAAGAACGGCATCTTAAAAGAGCATGGGAGCCGACAATCGCTGCATTAACGCCTACGTCAATAGATCTTGCCGCTGCTATATCTAACTCGGCTATTGAAATGGAGCAATGCGCAACCTGTAAAGGTTCCGGGATTCAATATGTTTGTCCCGATTGCAATGGCACCGGCGAAAAGACTTGTCCTCATTGCGACTCGGACTACGACTGCAAAACTTGCAAAGGCACTGGATATGTTGCCAAGTCAAACGAACCAGAAACATGTTATTGCGGTGGTTCTGGCTTCAAGATCAAAGAAATCCAGTTGGCTTTTGGAATCATAATGGGGCGCTTTGATTTAAGATTGCTTCACCTTATCAATTCTGTTTGCCAAGTTAGACTTTATGCACCAGAGATCAGCAAAGATAGAGATCAGATTTGTCCCGCTTATTTCCGAGAAGAAAGGGTTGATGGAATTGATGGGATCGTGATGCAACTCTGTGTCGGGGAATCTGATGAATGATACCAAGAAACAAACCATTGCTATATGCGGCCTTTCATCTGACTCGACGGTTAAAGCGTTACAGCTTCATGCCATGCGGGGGCTTTCGGAGACGGCGGCAACCGCAGGCATTAAACTTGTTATACTCGACGATTCGGCAATTCTGGGCTCAGGAGCAAGTGTGTTCTTGGTTGACGAGCTTGCGTCTACAGTTCCAGTCGATTCGGCTGCATTGCTTAACGAAATTGCCAAAACTTCCATGCCAATACTTGCCAGCGACTTTGGCTCATATCTATACCCAAGAAATCGACACGAACGCCGCAAAGACGCGGCAGAAAAGAAAGCAAAAAAGAAATGAAAATACAATCTTTGTCCGTTGTTGTCCCCAACAAAACCTGCATCAACAACTGCCGATTTTGCGTCAGCAAAATGCACGAACAACATTATGTAAACCGAATGGATGTAAACGACCCGCTGTTCGACCTGAATATTCGCGATTACATCAAAAGGCTGGAATTCGCAAGAGACAACGGGTGCAACACGGCGATGCTGACCGGAACCTCAGAGCCGCAACAGAATAAGGTTTTCCTAACTCATTTCGGCTTGTTTATGAGTATCTTGAAGAATCCTTTCAAGATCATTGAAATGCAGACAACCGGCGTCATGCTCGACACCAACTACTTGCGCTTTCTTCGCAACTTTGTTGGAGTAAACACCGTCAGCCTGTCTATTTCGTCTTTGAGCAGCGAAAACAATGCCGACTACAACCGCATACCAGAAGCACATCGGTTTGTGCTTTCAACCCTTTGTGCTGCAGTTAAAGACCTCGGGTTCACTCTCAGACTGTCGCTAAATATGACAGACGATTTCGATGGCTTAAAGCCAGAATATCTTTTTAAAGGAATTCAAAGACTTGGAGCCGACCAGGTTACATTCAGAAAGCTTTACGCCTCTCAGGATGATACTGTTCAGCGCGATTGGATTATCAGGCATGGCGCAAAACGCGAAACGATGGAGACTATCGTTAAACACATCAAAGATAGTGGACGAGCTTTAGAAACTCTTGAATTTGGTGCGACAAGGTATTCAGTTGATGGCATCTCAACTGTTATGGACGATGACTGCATGAACTACGATGTCAAACAAGACCTAAAATATCTTATTTTGCGTGAAGATTGCCGGCTTTATTCCAAATGGGATGACGCGGCCAGTTTGATTTTTTGACAGGAGATCAAAAATGCTGGATTATTTCTTGGAGCGTAAAGCAGTAAGCATGTGCGATGATTTGCTTCTTCATGTCAAGCAATCAAACGTCGAAACGCAAACCGATTTAGCCATGCTGTTTGTCGGCTACGCAAATATGATCGCAGGGGAGGCAATAAGTGAAGCACGTAAGGAATAACATTTACGAACAGGGCGGTACGTTCTACGAGCTGGAATCTACAACTATGTCGGACAACAAAATCACCGCTGACTTTCGGCCAATCAAAGGCGTTCCAAGCATTAGACGTGAAGATTTGAGGTTTAAGTGCGTGGTGTCGAATGCAGAAGATGAAAAGCGCCTAAGATTCGCCTTGCTTGCAAAAGGCTACAGCATGACCTACGTAAATCCCGGACACAGTTTCAGGATGTGTTTCATAAGCTTTCGTGAAGGCAAATTGTTTGGCAATGACGCATTGGCATTTTGCTCTGAAAAGTGCCCGCTTGTCACATACGAGCAAGCCCTAGACCTAATAGCGCAAGTCGAGAAGCCAGAGCCAGTGCCGGAGTTTGATATTAAGCCGTTACAGCCCGTTTTGTGGAAACAAAAGCCAAAAATAAAAGGAATCAATGATACTGTTTGGCACTTAGATTTTTATGCAGACAGAATGAATATGTTTAACTTTGCATGCGTTGGCAACATTAACGCGGACTGTCTTTTACCTTACAACAGCAATACGGCAACGCTCAACAATGATTTTTATTATCCCGAAGGCTGGTGGGAATGCAAAGACGGCAAGCCTGTGTGGGTGTCTGCAAAATGAAACCACACTACTTCAATCAGGATCAGGCAGATACAGACGACCACATGCTCAATATGAGCAAAATGCAGGGTTATGTTCCCAAAACATGCCTACTCAACGGAATCGTTGTTATGGGATCTGTCCAGGAAGGTAAAGATCCCTGCAATGGTTGCGAGTGCGACCGAAATAAATGCAAAGGACGCGATAAATGAACAGACACCAACGCAGATCCGCCACGCAGTATCTCACAAAAGAAAACAAGACATATCCCGATCAACTAATTATTGTGCCAGAAAAAGAATGGCCGCATCGACAGCCGGGTATGCTTGCGCTCTGGCGTTCAAGTAAATTTCTCGCACAGGTTTTTGATGAGGGAGAAAGTAAGATTTTCCGTATTTCCGTCTGCAGAACGGCAATAAACGGTGCTGGTAAATGGGAAGACAACATTTCATGGGAAGAGCTGCAGCAAGTCAAAAACGAATGCGGCTTTCGTCACCTTGATGCGGTAGAGATTTATCCCCGAGAAGGGGATGTGGTTAACGTTGCAAATATGCGGCATTTATGGGTGTTGCCGCAGAAGGTAGAGTTTGCATGGCGCAGGTAGTCATTTGTGAAAAGTGCGGCGAAATGATGATTATTAAGCTG
>Ga0172381_10007049_pt1 | contig 11179 bp, 13 predicted proteins | sample Leawel6488metaG_FD_119754 | JGI IMG/M metagenome (GOLD analysis project Ga0172381, IMG submission 119754) | Leachate microbial communities from a municipal landfill in Southern Ontario, Canada - Leachate well 64-88 metaG | ecosystem: Engineered > Solid waste > Landfill > Unclassified | place... | reverse complement strand
TGCTATATGTTGTTCCATAATATATTTTGCTCCTTTTATCATAACTATTGCCCTTATTGGAATATATCAACTCAACAGCCTCTAGTTTACTCAATTAACTTCAATTTCAACCATAGTTATACTTTTTACTAGCAAATTTCAACATCATCTGTTATGTTGCTCATATACTCCAATAAAGGCAAAAGCCCTATGTATCACTACATAAGGCTAATTCCTTTATTTTGTTTATCACAATGGGATTTGACTGCTAATCTCCACCCATTGCGTAGCTTTTATTTACGCTCACCTTGATTTATCGTGTGATTTTATGCTGATTAAGTCACTCTGAAACCTGTTGAAAGTCACCTACTTAATCCACGATACTGCTTCTACGTTGGTATCCTCGCATTGCTCACCATATATCACTATATGACACAATACTCATAACGTCTGATGCACAGCGATTTAGCTACTATACTCTATCCCTTGTATTAGTACAGCAACTATATTAGGCTTATTTATGTTACTATAATTAGGATTACACATTATATTGCATTACAATTTACCCGATTGTATTACATAGGGAATGTTACTAACCATTGACTTCACATTTTAGCACCCAAAAGTTACCGTAGGTTCACAAAAAGACCGTGCGATACCAGTTTGACGGAGTGTTTAGACGACCACTCAAACGCTTTATTCAGTTTAATCTTATTTTTGCGGTATATTTTATTATACCAGTCGTTTTAAAGTCCGATAAACGACTGTTTTGTTTTGATACTTACATCTTACTACACTTTTTTTAACTTGTCAAATTGACGATTTAATTTTGTTTTTTATCCTGCTTTCTATGCAGTCCATCAATCCTATTAAGTTATCATTATTAAGTGCAACTCGATAATTGCATAATATCATTATTACATACTTATTTTATTAAGTCAAATTTTGATACCTATACGAGTGTGACACTCGTTTCGCTTGAATTTCACCAGCTCATCAGTAAGTTATTACATTTTAAATAATGATTTATTTATAATATTCTTAATCATTTCTATATCGTCATATATATCTAATGGATTATTTATTATTTTGTTTATTTCTTGTAAAGCTTCTTTGTAAGTCATTTTTTATTCTCCTATTTATCTACATACTCACATCATAATTCATATATTTTTTAAAGTCAAATGGTTAAATCAATGTATCCTCTAAAAGTATTACATAACTTTACGTAATAAGGCTGAAACACACTTATAGCGTGATTAGTGAGTCTTAATATATGATAATTGAGTGATGTGTATAATTGCAATATTACGCTAAAACATACTAGCAATTAGTCTTAAACCAAGTGATAGCAATCGTCTTGGCAATTCATACTCTCATTATATATTCTAATTACATAACGTATAATTACACTATTGAATACTATTCATACGCTTGTAACGCAGTTATGACGCAATTATACATCCACTCCAAAGAAGTGTATATAATTATCGTGCGTACGCACGTGCGATATTATAGTACATACTTAAATGTAAGTCAAGATATACTAATGATATACCCTATGATATACATATGCATATACATAATATATGTAGGTGTTATGTCTGTCTTTATATACTCTCTGATATACACACAATATATACTTTTTATATACCAAATGATATACAATAGGCATATACTTTCACACGCATTAATTATACCCCCCACACACCCAATTTTATGAGGGGGGAGGGGTCTTCATGGGGTGGTATCCATCACGCAAAGGAGTATAAAAAATGAAAAATAAACTCAATATATATTAAGTTATGTTAAGCACCACATACACATTTTCCTCTAAGATACGCTCTACTAGAAGGATACAGCGTAGGGAGGGAAAAATTCGGCTCGTTCGTACTGCATCATAGTCTAATCGGTACTCACTCGCTCACACTCGACAGTAACCAACTCGCTCATATTCCAATTTCATTTGAACAGCATAAAAATAGTCAGCATCTTGTAGGATGCTGACTACTCTAAGCGTATTGACTTTAATTAAGCCTTAACAAATCCATTACTATCTACGTTATCCAAGTCGATAGTTTGTGGCTCGTCAGATGCTTCATCTATCGGTTCAGAAAATGAAGCGTTGTTTGCATCAACTTCTCTGATTTCAGGGGTAGGGTCTTCTACTGTAGGAAATCCTTGCACATTTGTTCCAGTTGAAATATCTGTATAAGCATTTTCCATAATCTGAATACCAGTTTCTAATTGCTCTTGCGTAATATCTTCACTTTCTAGTGACTCAATGATTTGGAGTCCTAGGGCAATTTCACCCATAACACCTGGTTCAGACAATCCATCAGTGCAGATAGAAATTAATTTTTTCACTGCTTCTTTTAAATCTGCTGTTACTGTTTCTCTAAATTTTGTTTCCATAGTATACTCCTTTCATAAGTATGATTATGCTATTTATAACACTAACTATTTTATTCTACTTTTTTTGTTCTCACTTTCTTCCCGAACGGGAAATTTTACATAAAAACTACACACTTTTTCTGTTTTTGTTACCGTACAGTAACTTTTTATAATCACAATCAGTATAACACATACACCAATATCTTTTACACCAATTGTCATTAGGGAATAATTTTAGTGGTTCTTTAAATTGACACATACTAATACTTCTTTCCATTAAAGAAGATTAAAGGTTCATCTTTTGAGTTACGAAGAATAGGAATTAGTTGTCCACTAAAAACTTCATTCTCAAAAGTCATTGATAAGAACCCTTGTTGCCAGTTCATCATTGATGTGTTTCCTTTAAGTTTATACCAGCATTTTCTTCTACACATACATCCAATCTCGAACCATACATTAGGGATGCCTCTAGTTGTATGATAGTATGCACCCAATCTGTGAGTATGGGCAGAAGCTCCGTTCGTTCCCCAATTAGTGTGTTCAACTCTTGCAGATGCTCCACTTTCAGACCTAGCCTTGACACCGTGTGTAAAAATAAATCCGTTCTTATCATAAAATTCTCTTTCAAATTCAATATCATAGTCAGCTAATTTAAACCAATTCTGTATTTCATATTGAGGGTCATCAATAGTAACGGAGTTTAAACTTGCTGCCATTTCAATCCATCCCTCGTGACAGTCAGAACCAACGTAAACTATCTTAGCATTAGGTAAAGCCTTACGTAGTTTCGTAGCCATCTTAAACCATTCTTCACGTTCTTCTCTTGCAGTTTTAAATGCTAGAGCTACTTCCTTTTTCTTAGGGTGAGCAGAGAACATAGAACAATCGTTCATATTTCCTACAAGAATTAATTCGTCAGGTTGTTCATACTCTAATAACTTTAACATCTTCTTAGTTGCATCCACGTCGTGATAAGGTATATGCCAATCACTGATGGCTATAACTTTTTCTATACACATATGTCCTCCTTACAGATTGGGCAAAGAATACCTTTGTCCGTATATTCTACTTCGTTTGCACTAACGATACATTCGCAATGAATACAGAATAAGGAAGCATCATAATTAAAATCTTCTTCCATAACTAACTCCTTTCTTACTTACATTGTAACACACATATTTAAAAATTCAAGTTTTTACACCTAAAAACTGTTACAAAACTTATCTTGCATTATTGATTTCTTATGTTATAATGTATTGTAGAGGGATAAATCTATACGTAGATTATCCAATTATTTTGTTCTAACAACAGGCAATGTATCTAACGTGTGGTCTAACGATTACCAATGGTCATTGCCTTTTTTTTATGAGGTGATTATGACTGTATCAGAACAAAGGCTTGCAGATATGCAAGAGGACTTAAACGATTATATCGGTAAGTTCATTATACAAAGAAAACTTGATGTACCGTCATTTGCGGTAAGGACTCCACTATTAACTGAACCTGAAATTGGTAAGTATAATACGTGTATGTCTGCTCGTAAATTATTCCACGGTGAATTTAAGTGTTTTATAGATTTAGATGAAAGCTATGGCAACAGAGATATATATACTCTAGCCAAGAAGTTTGTACGTTTCTTAGATACCAATCAAAAGAAGGATGCTTGTCAAATTGCTATTATGGCAAAGGCTATTAAAAAAGCAAAACCTAAATTGACACAAAAGGTAGCCTATGAAAAAGCAGTCTTAGAATTTAAGGAAATGAAGCAAAATGAACAAGATACAGTTAATGCTAATAGTACAGAAAATACTAATTAAACTTTATGGTGAAAAAGGAGTTACTAGCGTAACTTATTCTCCTAAAGATGGAAATAAGATTAATTATATCGTCACTTTAGACGATAAGAAATGTATTGGCTGTGTATTTTATAATGCTAAATTGACTGTTAAAGATGTTAGAAACATATTGTTCGCATATAAGAAACGTGAAATTAAAGCATTAGGTAAGGAGGCATCAAATGTTAACACCACAGATGCGGAAGTACGCACAGGAGTTAATCAATAAAAAAGCAGTTAATCCAAACAAAGCACCTGAACTAGCGGCTATTGCGGCTGGTGTAGCACCAAAGTTTGCTAAAAAGGTTGGTGAAGATTGGTTAGAAAATGCAGAAGTTATTGCTTATATTAATGCTGAAATTGAAAAGACTATTGAACGTGTAAAAATAACTAGAGATTTTGTGCTTGAAGAAGCACGTAAGACTCTTAATGTGTCTGTTAAAGTTCCTGATAGGATTGCGGCATTAAGACTTATAAATGATATTCTTACACAAGTGGGTAAAGATGGTGGTGCAGAGGATGCTCAACCTTCTATTAATATCTACACTGATAAAGAAATAAATATTTTGTAAAGGAACTTACAATGCACAAGACACACGTATTACTACCCACACAACAAAAGTTTTTAGCTATTGACCACGATTTACCACTTGATGTGTCTATATATCAAGGTGGATTTGGTTCAGGTAAAACTTACGCAGGTGCTTTGTTAGGTGTTATGCTTTGCATTATGTTCCCTGGTATTAAAGGTCTAGTTGTTGCACAGACATACCCAAAGTTAATTGATACCACATTAGAAATGTGGAAGAAACATTTAGATGATGCTGGTATGCTAGAGTGGAAACATTGGACTTATAATATAACCGATAAGATATTAAAATTTAAAAACGGTTCTACTGTCTACTTTAGACAATGTGCTGAACCTGAAAAACTACGTTCATTAGAAGTTGGATTTATCGAAATAGAAGAAGCATCTGACTTGACTGAAACCTCTTTTTTAGAGTTATTAGGTCGTTTGAGACAAAGTGAATTAAAAGGTGGTGCTAAACTACCTAGACGAAGACTATTTTGTCATACCAACCCCGAAGCTAATAAAGGCTGGATTTGGAAACACTTTGTCGAGAAGACAAGACAAACTGTTGATTATTCTGATACATCAGAAGACTTCAATGTAAATGGTCATACAGGAGTGACTCGGTATATACGCAAGGTAATCGAGGAAGAAGTCGAAGGAAAGAAAATAAGAGTATGTTATAGATTGGTACTTGCACCAACTATACAGAACTTCCACAACGACGACTCCTACATTGCTAATATGAAAGCTACGTTCGACCCTGAAATGTACCGTATAATGGTAATGGGTGAGTTTGGTGATTACACAAGTGGTTTGGTATCAAAAGGATTTAGTAGAGAGAAACAAATTGTTCCTTTAGCTTATAACCCTAACTATCCACTTCATATTACTTGTGACTTCAACGTAGACCCTAACTGCTGGTTTATTGCACAGCATTATGATGGGAATATCTACTTTTTAGACGAGATAATTCAAGAGCATACTAACACAGAACTTTGTATGATGCAGTTCATAAGAAAATATCCTGCACATCAATACAAGAATATCATTATAAACGGTGATGCTTCGGGTGGTAATAAATCCACTTCTGCTCTCCAAGGTGATAACTATGCGATTATGCTTAATTTGTTAAGAGCAAATGGATATAGTGCTAAACCATATCCTGAAAAACACGCTAAAAACCCTGATATTATTCAAAGAATAAATGCTTGGAATGCTAAGATGTGTAATACATATGGTGAATACTCTATGTATTTTAATGCTGTATATGAAGATGGTGTTTACCGTTCATTAACACCTAGACTAATACACAGTATTGAAAACTTGAAGTTTAACCCTGGTGATAACACTATCAATGAACCTTCACGAGCAGATATTCGTAAAGATGCTAGTCTTAAATTTGACCCACACGTTTTTGATGGTGCTTCATACTTAGTAGAGTATTATTACCCTATTGTTATTGAAACAAGCCCTAAGAAAGAAGTAAATATACCAAGACGTACTGATAGTAGATTTAACTTAGTTGGAGATTTTGAATAATGAAATATATTATATTATACCCCCTAACATTCCTTTGTACTTTAGTATTTGGATTGGTAGGTATTTGTAAAATGGCTAAAAAAACGTACTCTAACTTTCATTTTGAGTGCTACAAGTGCGAAATGTGGATTAGATATTTTTTAAAACTAACACCATATAAGGAGGATTAATGTCAACATTTGTTTATAAAAATGACGAAGAATTTTCTCCTAGTGAAGAACAGTCTGCGGAACTGGTAAATCAAGTCACCAATAATTATAAAAATTGGGATAATGACAGAAATAGCCAAAGAGAGCAGTATACACAGATTGAAGAAGCTATTTTTATTGATACTACTCATAATGAGAGAACAAATGATGAAACAGTCTTGTTACCTCAAATTTATGAGCAATATAATACGTTAAAAGCGGCTATTATTAAATCTAATTTTCAAAATAGTGATATGACATTTAACGTGCAGGGCAAAAACCAAGAAAGTCAAGCTAATTCAGCCTTACAAAAGGCAAACATCAAAGATGCTATGAAAAAGATGAATTTCTCTAAGACTGTAGAACAGTCTTTGCACGAATATTTGACTAAAGGTGAAATGATTTCGTTCACATATTGGGAAACTAGAGTCGAAATGACTCGTAGAAAAGTCGATATGGAAGAACCATTAATTGACCCAGCAACAGGGCAAAGTTTGGGAACAAACAAGATAAAGAAGGTAACAAATGTGCCAAAAATTGTTTTTGACGGTGCAAAGGTGGCTTCGATTGACCCACTTAACTTCGCTTTCGACAAAAATGAGATACATAATTGGGATAGTTGTAATAAAATTACATATTCACTATCTTCTCCTTATGACATTGTGGCAAATGAGGATTACTCGTTATTGGCACAAGACCAAAAGGATTTTGTACTCAGCATTGCCAATAATGATGAAGACCTTAATACTGAAAAGAAATACACAGATGCAACATCAGGAATACTTGGAAACCAAGTAGTAATTCTTGAAGTTTGGGGTGATATTAAGTTAGCTGACGGAACAGTTCTTAAAAACTATGTAGCAACTATTGTAGCTGATACATTCTTAGCAAGACTTGAACCCAACCCTTATATTAGAAATCCATTTGCAATGACACAGCATATGCCTGACCCTTCTTCTAAACGTGGAAGAAGTCCTCTATTAGTTGCTGTACCTATTAACCAAGTATCTTCTCAAATATTGAATGGGCAAATCAGAGGTTTAAAATTAACTTTAAACCCTCCAATGCTTGCTCCAATGGATATGTTTACACAAGACCGTGTAGCCTTATACCCTGGTAAGATAATTGAGTATAATGATATTTACAATAATGGTGCTAGACAACCAACCCCATATACCTTTAAAGATGGATTAGTAGGATTTGAGTTCTTAACTCTTATGGAGTCTAAGATTGAAGCATCTACTGGTGGATTTAAGTATATGGTAGGAAGTCAAGACAGTCGTTCAAGAACAGCCACAGAAACTTCTGCTACTGTAACTGGACAAAACACTAGATTATCAATGACAATCAATATAATTAATAATGAATGGACAATTCCAACTATAGAAAATATTGCCGCTCTACAAGCTAATACAGACTTTGAAGAAAAGCAAATCAATATGGGCAAACAAAACGGACAAACTCAATTCGATACAATTACACCTGAAATTCGTCAGGGTGATTACGAATATGATTATGGTGATAGCCAATCCGTTGTTGAAATGGAAGCTAAAATGCAAAAATTAATTGCTATGATTACTCAATTTGGTGACAAAGCCAACTTTAACTACGGTGGATTAGTTAAATTGATATTTAATAAAATGAATATTGATGATGCTGACCAAGTTCTTGAAGCTGACCCTATTGACGAAGCAATACAGAAAATGAGTCCAAAACCTATGCCACCTCAAATGCTACAACAAATGAAGCAAGAGTTCGTAGATAGCGGAATGTTACAACAGGTTATCCAACAAATGATGATGCAACAACAAGCACAAGCACAAGGAGGACAACCAAATGGACAACCAGGACAACCAACCCCAAATGACGATAGTGGACAGCCAGTTGAGCAAAGCCCAGGAATGGCAGAGCAAAATGTGGGAACTGTACAGCAACCCGATATGGCAGGAACTTCGAGTCTTTATTAAAGACTTAGACTATTCAAGACTTCAATTATCACAAGACCCTGCGGTGTGTATGAAAGTTAATAACTTTATGACAGCACGTAAAGGACTATTTGATGAAGTCGAAAGATGGGCAAATACAGAAGTAGGAGCAACAACAGATGAACCAACCCAATAATGATACGTGGGTGGTATTCTGTACAGGTGCTTCTATCAAAGGACAAATAGAGGAACTTAAAGAGCATTTCAATGGGTGGAGCAATTCTATATGTGTTAATAACGCAGTAAGAGATTTCGACTCTACCTATTGGGCTATGCTTGATAGTTACCCATATGTAGCAAATCCTAACGCAAGAGATAGAAAAATAGTAACATCTTGTGCTAATTACGAAAGGGTGCTTAGAGCAGACCCCAACTTACAGATATATGAAAAATGCGGTGAAACGACCTCTAATTCAGGAACGTTCGCTATAATATATGCCATATCAAAAGGTGCAAAACGCATAATAACTTGTGGGTTAGACCTTGATGAAGATTGGAAATATTATGATGATGCCGATAATTCACATCAGAACCTTATGTATTGTAGGTTTGTGAAGAAAGAATTTCATAGATTTCTTAATTTCAACGGTTGCAAAATATTAAGCGTTAATAAAGACAATAAATTGGGATTAGATTTTTATGATACACAACAAAGGAGTTAATTTATGTCAGATGAACTAAATATACCAGCAGAACCATCAGAACCATCCACACCAACATTAGCGGATAAATCAGGATTACCTGAATTTGATGCAAGTAAATATGGATTGAATGAAGATTTTGGTAAAGAAGGTAACTATCAAGATGACGAAGTTGAAGATGAAGGTGAAGACCTAGACGAAGTAGTTGATGATGTAGATACGGAAGAAACTGATGAAGAAGAACCGTTTATCTTAGATGACATTGACCTGTCTAATATACCAAAAGAATTAAGACGTGATACATTAAAAGAAACATTGGAAGCTATTGATGAAGCTAGAAAAGCTGAAACAACTGCTAAAGAGAAAACCAAATCTGAACTTGATGGGGTTAAAAACCTATTGAAAGAAGAAGGTTATGACGATAGTTATGTAGCACAGTACCACAAACAACTAAACTCATTAGATGAAGCTATTGAAGTTAGAACTAAAGAAGCTAAAGCACATCTTCAAGCGGCTGTTGATAGTGGTCAAATGACAGAAGCACAAGCAAACTTTGAATTTGGGCAATACAAATCTGAACTTAAAGGTATCAGAGAAAAACACGCTTCTGAAACATATAACAAAACCAATTATGCTATTGTAGAGAATTTCATTACTCAAAATGAAGAAGTATTACAAAATCCTGTAATTCAAGAAGCGGCTAAAGTGTTGCTAACAGACATTATCTCTGATGGTAATATCGTAGATACAGAGCGTTCAATGAAATACTTATCATTAGGTAAGAAAATTGCTGATGAAGCATACAAAGCTGGTTTAGCGGCTTCTAAACAAGCTACAGAAAATCAAAAAACTAATAACTTGAAAAAGCAAGTTTCAAATCCACAAGCTAAAAAAGGGGCAAGTTCCCCACGTAAAGGAGGTATCCCCTATACTTCCGTCAGTCAAGTTCCTGATAAAGTATGGAACGAAAATGCAGAAGTTCGTAACTACTTCTTAAAGCAAGAAGTATCGAACGGTATGTTTGGTGTTAAGTAGTAGTTTTAACTACAAATGAAAGGAGAAACCTAAATGGGAACAACTAACCCTGCTCGTTTAGCGGCATCCCAGTTTTCAGGTACAAATCAATTTACAAACCTAGTACCCGAAGCTTGGGTCAAAGAGTTGTTAAGACACTTTGATGCTAACAGAGTATTCAAATCACTCGTGAACTTCAAGTATGAGTCCACTATTAAAGGACACTTGGACACAGTACACATCAGAAAAATTGGAAGACCTACTATCCAAAACTATGAACGTAACGGAACAGTTACATTCGAGGATATGACAGACTCTAAAATCACATTCACAATTGACCAACAAAAAACTTGGGCAATCAAGATTGACGATTTAGACGTTGCCGATATGGATATTAATATTCTTGAAAAGTATGTAGAAGAAGCGGCTAAATCACTAGCAATTACTATTGATGACTATGTAGAAGCATTATTCGTTGCAGGTGCTTCTGCGGCTAACGACCTTGGTTCTAGCGGTACACCTATTGCCATTACTAAGACTAACGTATATGACACTCTTGTTGATTATTCACAAGTATTGACAGATACTAATACACTTCCTAATGGTAAACTTCCATCAATCGTAGTTCCAACTAAGTTTGTATCTGCGGTTAGAAAATCACCCGAAGCTAAAGACAAATCTACCTCTCTTGGTGATAAAGTCGTTAGAACTGGTGACTCTTTAGGAGAATACGCAGGATTTAACATTATTCCTTCTACTAAGATGGCTGCTACTGCTGGTGTTTACACTTTGATTGCAATTACTTCTAACGAAGCGGCTACTTTCGCAATGAAGGTTTCTAAACTTGAAAGAGTTAGATTGACTTCACAAGGTAAGTTTGCTAACGGTATTATGGCTCTCTATTTCTACGGTGGTAAAGTAATTTACCCTGAAATGGTTGGTCGTGTATATTGCACAATTTCGTAGTTTATATATGGGGAGGGGTTCACTCCTCCCTATTTCTTTATCAAGAAAGGTATAGCAATGACAG
>Ga0172381_10007048_pt1 | contig 11179 bp, 13 predicted proteins | sample Leawel6488metaG_FD_119754 | JGI IMG/M metagenome (GOLD analysis project Ga0172381, IMG submission 119754) | Leachate microbial communities from a municipal landfill in Southern Ontario, Canada - Leachate well 64-88 metaG | ecosystem: Engineered > Solid waste > Landfill > Unclassified | place... | reverse complement strand
CGAATTTACCAGCCAGGTCATCCAAAAATTCTTCGGATTCTTGGGGATCCATAAAGGCGGTATAAGGATCTTCAGTCGACTGAGCCAAACCGCGGAGCGATCCATACAGCATCTTCTGGTCATCAAGCTTATTCTTATCGACATACGATCCCTTGATATTATCCCAAACCTCCCAATACAGATTAAAATCCAGGCCGCTGCCCTCCTGGCTCAAGATGAGATTTTTCGCTTCCGGGGAATAGGCAATCAGCCGCTCGGCCAAGCGATTTTTCGCCCCAACCCGGCCGGCATAAAAACCGCCGATGAAAATAGCGGCCAAGATGACTAGAACGGTAGCGCCGATCTTGATCTTTTTTAAACGGTTGATATTATCCATAGATTTATTTTCTTATAATGATAGGCCGCCCCTCCGGACGCAAATCAATCAGGCGCGACGGCTTAGCTCGCCGGCATCTTCCGGTATCGACAACAAGGTCAGGCCGATATTTTTTCTTGGGGAAATGCTCTAAAAGCCGCTTCAAATCCTGGATGCTCTTCTGTCCGCTCAGGTTCAGGCTGGTCGAGACTAGGGGGACGCCGGCCGTCTCTAATATTTTAATTAAAAATTTACTTTTAGGCAAACGGACCGCTAAGCCGTCCGACTCGCCGGTCAATTCTTTAGGTAGAAGGCCGCGATGTTTGAGGATGACCGTCGTCGGCCGAGCGCTAGGCGCCCAATATTTTTTCAGCTGGACGGCTTGGCGCGCTGACAGAAAGACGTATTTCTTTAAAAGAGCCAAATTATTGACCAACACGATCAGCGGTTTTTTCGGATCATTCTTCTTCAACTGCTTTATCCGTCTAATCGCTCTAGCATTATCCGCCAGACAGCTGAAGCCATAAATAGTGTCGGTCGGCAGAACGACGACCTGACCGATTTTCAAAGAGCCGGCGATAAGGTTGGTAACGGCCGGCTTGATGGCTTGGGCTTGCGCCTGGAGACGTAAATGGGTCATGGGGCGGATATTTAAGAATTAAACGATAGTCTTTAGGGCCTTCAGGGCGTCAGGCAGGATCGGAAGAATTATCCTGACGATCTTTAAGAGAAATGGCACCATCACCGATTCCGCTAGCTGCGCGGCAAAAGTGGCGCCGACCGGCGTATAACGGATAACGACGAACAAGATGAGACCGAGGAATAAAGCGCCTTCCACAAAACCGAGCGCCGCTCCCAGGATATTATTGATATATTTACTGCCGGGGATGATCGCGACCAGTTTAAAAATCTTTTCGATCAGGACAAAAAGCCAATCGGTCAGACGAGTCACGATGATGAATAACAGAATAAAAGCGACGACCTTGCCGACATTTTCGTGGCCGTTAAAGATGTTTTTCGACCATTCATAAATCACCAGATAGAAATGACTGGCGGCATAAGCGCCGATAATAATTCCAACGACGTGCCCTAACAGGCGGATCAGACCTTTGAACAGACCGTTTACTATAAACCCGCCGAGGATGATGATTAGACTGATGTCAAAAATCGACATATTATTTAACTGGTCCGACCGGCAGAATCTGCTGAGCCGGACTTAATTATAATCTCGGAAACAGGGATTCGCCTTTTTTCACTTGCGGTTCCAAAAATTGCACCTGGATCTTCTGAGCGGCCGAAGGTAAGAACGGCTCCAAGAGATAGGCAAGATTCAGGATATCTTGGGATAAAGGCTGTAAAACTTTCTTAATTTCTTCCAAATCGGCCATCTTCCAGGGAGCGGCTTTAGTCAAAGTCTCATCGCAACGCTTGATTTTTTCCCATAAGACCTGGAGCACTTCATTGAAGCGGTAACCGGCCATCTTTGCTCGATAATCGGAGACGGTTTTTTCTATTCCTTCGTCTTCCAGATTAACAGATAAAGCGGTAATCAGACCATTTTTCTCTAAGAGATTGGAAACGCGCGCCACTAGATTGCCGAGGCCATTGGCTAAGTCGGCGTTATAGCGCTCGCGGAACTTATCATCAGAATAATCACCATCTTCAAAAGGCGACATTTCCGCTAAGAGATAATAACGCACTGGGTCAGTACCGTATTTATCCGTTAATTCATAAGGATCAACGACATTGCCTAGGCTTTTACTCATTTTCTGTCCGCCGGCCGTCAAGAAACCGAAGACCAGAACTTGCGTTGAGTTAGGCAGACCGGCTGACATCAACATCGCTTGCCACATCGCCGTCTGCGGCCGCAGGTTATCCTTGCCGCAAACCTGCCAGCCGGGCCAGTATTTCTTATAATCACCAGTTTCGTCCGGCCAGCCTAAGGTCGAGATATAATTTACCAAGGCATCGAACCAGACATACATCACCTGGCTGTCGTCGTCCGGAACCGGAACGCCGTTAGGCATCTTATCGCGCTGGCGGGAAATGCTAAAATCCTGCAAGCCGGAAGCCACAAAAGTCGTTATCTCTTTCAAGCGGCTAGCGGGTACGACAAAATCCGGATGTTTCTGATAAAACGCCAGCAATTGCTCCTGATATCGGGAAAAACGAAAAAAATAATTCTCTTCTTCGATTATCTCTAAATCGCGGTTGGGATGAAGCGGACAGCGGCCCTTCTCCAACTCAGAATCGGTCTTTTCCAATTCGCAACCAACGCAATATTTGACTTTATAATTCTTCTTATAAATATCGCCGCGCGCCGCGCAACGCCGCCAGAATTCCTGAGCGGCGGCCTGATGATCGCTGTCTGTCGTCCGGATAAATTTGTTATAAGACAGATTTAGCGTCTCCTTAAGCGGCCGGAATTTTGCGGAATACTCATCGCAGTAGGCCTGGGTGTCAATCCCCGATTCCTGGGCTTGCTGATAGATTTTCAGGCCATGTTCATCGGTGCCGGTATTAAAAAAAACGGTTGCGCCTTGCTGTTTCTGATAGCGGGCGATGACATCCGCTTTGATGATCTCAGCCGCAAAACCGATATGCGGCGCGGAATTGATATAGGGTAAGGTAGTGGTAATATAGAAATATTTGTCGGTCGTCATAAGCTGGTGATTTTTTATTAACTAATTATTTTTAACGAGAACGACGAATTCTCCTTTGAGGTTTCCGGCCCGGATTTCCAGGTCTTGCCGTATTTCTTCCGGCGAACCGGAGTAGACGCTCTCATGCATCTTGGTCAATTCGCGAGCAACGATTAGCGCCAGTGTCCGGCCGGTCTTTTTCTCTAACTCCGCGAGTTCCTCCAGCAATTTAATAATCCGATGCTTCGATTCGTACATGACGACCGAGTTCCGACTGGCCATGACTTCCTTCAGCATCGTCTGCCGGCCCTTCTTATGCGGCAAAAAACCTAAAAAAAGGAAACGATCGAACCCCTGCCCCGCCAAAGAAACGGCCGCGGTCAAAGCGGAGACGCCCGGTACGGCAACGATGGCTGCTTCTTGTCCTAGGCTCTCCCGGACTAATGAGACTAATTTTCCGCCCGGATCGGAAATTCCCGGCGTGCCGGCGTCAGTTACGAGCGCTAGGTTCTTCCCGGCTCTTAGAAGCGCGATTATCTTATCGACCTTAACGGTATCGGAATGCTGATGATAGGAAATGGTCGGCGTCTTGATCTGATAATGGTCTAAAATCTTCCTCGTCTCCCGGGTATCTTCGCACAGCACGAAATCCGCCTCTTTCAGGATGCGTAGGGCGCGCAGAGTAATATCCTCCAGATTGCCGATCGGCGTCGCGACTATGTTAAGCAGACCTTGAGCCATAATTGATAAAATTAGCCGGACTAGCCCTCCAGATTATCCCGTCTTTCCCGGACATAACGCGTCCAATCTTCGCCGATTTCGACTAAGACTTTAAAGGGCGCTTCGATAATAAAATCGAAAAAGAAGACAAAGACATTGATTTTGGAAAATTCTCCGGATAACCAGCGGCCGACTAGGATAATCGGCATATAGAAAAGGTCCAGAAAAAAGCTGAGAAAATTTTCTTTCTTCTCGACGACGAGCAATTCTTTTACGCCTTTAGTCGTGATGACGCTAAAGAAACTGACAAAAGCCAAGAAGAATAGGAAGATGATGATACTAACCCAGTTGAAATTGATCTTATTTAAGGCCCAAATGATGAAATAAATGGATACGCAGAAAGAAACCGCGTAAATGAGATGAAAAATCCCGTCTTTCAGCCAGCCGCGGCGTGCCGGACGGCGCAGGACAAGCGGTTGCTTCTTCTCGCCGCCCGACAGAGTAATTTCCTTAATCCCTTCGACAATCCGGTCAGTATTATTATCTTTAGGGGTGCGGGTCAATAGCACGATGAAAAACAACAAGGCAGCCGGAAAAGAGACATTGATGGCTAAGGAGACAGGATTAAGCGGTTCCCCAAACCAATGGATAGCCGGAATTTCAATCAAAAAGACAAAAATCGACTTAGTCAGGAAGATATAGACGATACTGCGCATGGCGGCACGCCAGAGGCGTCGCTTGGCGCGCTTATACTTGACCGCGCAAATTTTCTTAACCAGGGCAATAAAATGCTTCTCCCCTTTCTGGACTTCGCCGTAGGCTTTAACCGGATCCTGTTCAATGGTTTCCGACAGGATGGAAAAATATAACGAATAACGACGAACGATTTTATCAATCTGCTTGGTGAGCGGATGATTCATCTGGCCGTCGACCATCTTCCTCAGTTCGCCCAGATTAGCGGCCATCCGGTTGATTTTTTGGCCGTCAGCCTTATTCAATTCGGCATGAGAATTAAGCTCCAGCCAATCAGCATTATAATATTTAAACAGGATAAAGCTCAGCATATCCGCGTCGAGCTTCAAAAAGGTCCGACCGATACTTAAATAGATCTGAATTCCCAGGTCCTGGTCATAGGGCAAGTCGGCCGGCAGTTTGATTTTCTTAGACAGAATCGCGAACATGTTCGTGACCGTCATCTGTTTCACCCGATTAGGCGCCAAGTTTTCTTCGATTTCGCAGGCGGCCAAAGCGAGAAGCCAGCGGACCAGGCGATTCTTGGCTTGGATAAGGTCCTTGGCTTTATTAAGGTCGGTCTTGATATTCAAATCGGAATTAATCCGAGCAACCATCGCATCCTTGAGCCGGAGGTACTTATCGAGCAAAAAAGCGATTTCTTTTATTTTCGTTTCCGGAATCCGATTATTTGCCAAATAGCTGCCCCGGATAAGCTCGATGAGGAGATGATTAGCAATTTCTTCAGTATTACTATCTTTGATGACGCTCTCAATCATCACCTGGCGGCGCAAGATCCTGGCGATGGCGTTCTTGCGGAGCAGATGGTCTTCTTCGTAGTCGACGGCATTACGGATTTTCTCATAGAAAAAAGAGAGGCGGGAAATCAGGGTAGAGACCCGGATCCGCGGAATGTCTTCGTCAAAATCATCGCTTTTATTCTGTTCACTATAGATTACCTGGAATAGCTTCTTGGCATTTTCGCTGATTTCCGCCGGCTGTTCCTTGTCGAGACTTTTGAATAAATTTGGGCTAACCATATGAAAAATGAAACTAATTTATAGTTCAATATTATTGTATCTTGTTTAAGGCCAAAAAGCAAACCAGAAGAAAGCCCGGAGACTTGACATTCGGCCGGCTATTCTGTATTATTAGGGTAGATAAATAAAGTGGCCGGCGAGGTCATTTTTAAATACCTATTTTAGCCAATATGAACAAATTAACTACTTATCTGAAAGAATCGGTCCTGGAAATGAAAAAAGTCACCTGGCCGACCAAGAAAGAAACCTATAATTATACCCTGCTAGTCATCGGGATAAGCTTGGGCGTGGCGATCTTTCTGGGAATATTAGATTTTATTTTTACTCAAGGTTTCCAATTAATCATAAACAAGTAATAAGCTAATTTGTTCTTAAATCTATGGCCAAACAACTTCTCAACCAAGGCCGTCGCTGGTATGTTATCCATACCTATTCCGGCTACGAAGAAAATGTCGCCCAGAATCTGAAACAGCGGGTCGAATCGCTCGATATGGAAGACAAGATTTTCAATATCCTGATCCCGACCGAAAAAAAGATCAAGATCAAGAACGGCAAGCGCAAGGTGGTTGAAGAAAAGATCTTCCCTGGCTACATTCTCGTGGAAATGGAAGTAACTGACGAATCCTGGTATATCGTCCGTAACACGCCTAACGTCACCGGCTTTATCGGTACCGGAACAATCCCGACGCCGATTAGTGAAGCTGAAGTAAAGGCTCTGCAAAAAAGGATGGGCGTTGATGATCCTAAATTCCAGATTGACGTCATCGTCGGTACTCCGGTCCGCATTAACGAAGGTCCGTTCAAGAATATGGAGGGCAAAGTAACGGCGGTTGACGAGGCGAAAGGCAAAGTCAAGGTATCCGTCTCGATGTTCGGACGCGAAACGCCGGTCGAACTGGACTTCCTACAGATTAAAAAGATATAAATAAATCTGAATCCCTTTAAAATCCACTAACAAGCGAGCGATGCTTCTGCGCTCAATAATTAATAATATGGCAAAAAAAATAAAGACTAAGATAAAATTACAGATTGTCGGCGGCCAGGCTAATCCGGCCCCTCCCGTCGGTCCGGCCTTGGGCCAACACGGCCTCAATATCGCCGAATTCTGCAAACAGTTCAACGATAAGACCAAGGATAAGATGGGTGATGTCGTCCCGGTGGAAATTACCGTTTACGAAGATCGCAGCTATGACTTCATCTTAAAGACACCACCGGCCGCGGAACTCATCAAAAAATACGCCAATATCAAAAAAGGTTCCGGCAAACCTCTTACCGAGAAGGTCGGCACGATTACTAATAGCCAGTTGGAAGAAATCGCTAACATCAAGCTACCTGACCTAAACGCCAGCGACTTGGAAGCGGCGAAGAAAATTATCGCCGGCACCGCCCGGCAAATGGGAGTAGAGATTAAATAATTAAGATAATTGTGGGAGTGGCGGGTGCTTAAAACGGTCGCTACGTTAATACCACGACTAAAACTATGGCCAAGAAAGAAAAAGAGTCAGTCGAGCCGAAAAAGGCGACGACCGGCAAAAAAGCTCCGGTAGTCAAAAAGACCAAAAAGAAAACCGATCATTCCGCTGTCTATGACCGCCTAAAGGCTTACTCCGTCGAGGAAGCGCTGGAGATCGTCAAAAAGCTAACCAAGACAAAATTCGATGCTTCAGTCGAAGTCCATTTCCGCTTGGGAATAAATACTAAGAAAGGCGATCAGCAAGTTCGCGGCGCTGTCAGCCTGCCGCATGGGACAGGCAAAACCATCAAAGTCGCCGCTTTCGTCTCTCCGGAGAACGAAAAAGCGGCCAAAGCCGCCGGAGCCGATCTAGCGGGCGGCGAAGAATTAATCGCGGAAATCAAAAAAACCGAAAAAACCGATTTCCAGGTGGCAATCGCTGAACCGGCGATGATGAAAAATCTAGCGGTCATCGCCAAAATCCTGGGTACCCGCGGCTTAATGCCCTCCCCTAAGAACGATACCGTCACCACTAATCCGGCAAAAACCGTCGAAGAATTGAAAAAGGGCAAGATCAGCTTTAAGAATGATGACACGGCCAACCTGCACGCCGTTATCGGCCGCGTCAGTTTCGATAATGCCAAGCTCTCTGCTAATTACCAGATTCTCCTGGAAACGGTAAAAAGAAGCAAACCTTCATCTGCTAAAGGCACTTTTATCAAGAATATCAGCTTTTCCTCCTCCATGAGCCCGGGCGTGAAAGTTAATATTTCTTAATTGACCAATTGAATTTACAATAGCAAGAGACAGGGCACTAACCCTGTTTTTTGTTTTTAACTATTTGACTAATTTGCCTTAATTTATTAAGATATAAGGCTAATTTAGATCTTTAAAATAACCAAAAATATTAACCTAAAAGCAGGAGGAAACATGCACCCACGTTACGAGGACAAAAACATTAAACGCATCTTCAGCGATGAGTTCAAGCTTGATCTCTGGCAGAAGCTAGAACTAGCCGTTTTACAGGCCAGAGTCAATCTCAAGCGAATTCCGAAGGAGACATACAACGAGATAGCCGATAGGCTTAACACCAACCCGATTGACCTCGATTGGTGGCGAAACCGCGATAAGGAAATCGGACACGACCTGAACGCTTTTCTGGATGAGAGGTTACGCTTTTTGCCCCATCATCTACACCAGTATTTCCACGAAGGACTAACTTCCTATGACACGGAAGAATCGCCCTTCGTGTTGAACCTGGAGGAGAGCCTAAATAAGGTTAGCGATAAATATGAGCCGGTCAAGAATGCGCTTATTGCCCTGGCTAAAAAGTACCGTTATACCATAATGATGGCCAGAACCCACGGCCAAGAGGCTGAGCTACAAAGCTTTGGTAAGCGAGCTCTCACTTGGCTGGGCGATGCTGAGATAGCCTATGAACAGGCGATGATGGCCGCCACTATTCTGAACTTCTCAAAGCTCGCCGGCGCCATCGGCAATTACGGCAGTCTGGACCCAGAGCTAGAGGAAGAGACTTTGCGAATTCTTGATTTAAAGCCATACTACGGCGCCACGCAGATTATGCCGCGCGTCTTGTATGCTCCCATCGCCCAAGGTCTGTGCAATCTTAGTTTAGTTATGCAGAAAATTTCTTTGGACATCCGACTGTCAGCCCGAAGTGGCCGACCTCTCATGCGCGAACCATTTGGTAGAAAACAAAAGGGCTCCAGCGCTATGCCGCACAAAAAGAACCCGATTTCCCTCGAGCAAGTCGAAGGCCAAATCCGCCTGATCAAGGCCTATTCTAACGCGATCACGGAAAACATCGTAACTTGGGAAGAAAGAGCCATCGAGCAATCCTGTGTCGAACGCGTCGCTTGGCCGGATCTTTTCCACGCTGTTATCAGGATTCTGACCGTCATGGAAAAAACCTTGAACGGCTTGACAGTTTATCCTGACCACATGTTAGACGAGGTCGTTGATTCTCGTGGCACCTATGCTGCCGGCGAAGCCAAAGAATTCCTCAAGAAACATCTGACGGCGAGTGACTTAGGCCATGAGGATGTATATCGGATTGTCCAACTGGCTAGCTTCAATGCCTTTTTTCCCTCGGTCCGGAGATTGATGATCAGAGATAATATCCCCGAATCTTATGACGAAGCCTTTAAAAATCTGGAGGCAATATCTAAGTTGAATGATGAACCGCGAACCTCTATTAAGGATATTATCCGCCGAGGAGAGTTGAGATTTTCTAGCGAGCTGGATATTCCTGAAACTGAGGTCCGCCGATACAATGCCTGCCTTAAGGAATTCTTTGACTCGATTGCTCCCGACCATAGCCAAAGATTGGAAGTCTGGGAAAAAGTCTTTAATCCGGCAGAAAGACTCAAATACGAGGACTTCTTATTTCAAAAAACTTTGAAAAAACTATAAAAGACCAATCGTTCTTACCGAAGGCGCTGTTAGCCAAACAGCGCCTTCTTTTTAGCTCTGATAATCTACCTCGACCTCAAAACGAGGGCTTAGTTGCTTCAACCATTTAAAAAATACCCCGAAAACCGAGAGTATCCCTCCTCTTGACTTTTTCCCATAAATAGCGTATACTACTAACAGGTAAGCAATTTTTAAAGAAAGAGCGGACCATCCGTTCTTTTTTTAAGAAAAAGGTCGTCTTACGTTTAATAAAAAATAGGTAAACAAAAAAGATGAAAAAATTATTTGTCGGCGGCTTAAATTTTAAGACGACCGAGGAAGGTTTAGCGGAAGCTTTCGCTAAAGCTGGTAAGGTTATTTCTGCCGTAGTTATCACCGATCGCATGACCCATCGCTCTAAGGGCTTTGGTTTCGTCGAGATGGAAAATGACGACGAAGCGGACAATGCTATCGCCATGTACAACAACCAGGAATTAGATGGCCGCAAGGTTGTCGTCAACGAAGCTCGCCCGTTAGAGAAGAGATTCTAACAATTACTTCTTACTAGATACGAATCGAAAAACACCCGCCGTGAGGCGGGTGTTTTTGTAAATCGGGCATTTATAAGGGTTGCTTGATGAGCCAATATATAACCTGGCTATTTCTAGAAGCGGAACAGGTCATCAATGGTTGTCTTCAAAGCCTTAGCAACGGCCTGAGCTAAGTTAAGGGAGGGATTATATTTCCCCTGCTCCAGGAAAACGATTGTTTCCCGACGGACGCCGGCCGAATTGGCCAGTTCTTCCTGGGTGATATTGAGCTTAGTCCGCAATTCTTTTATCCTATTAGTCATAGATTTATTGGCATTCTTTATCCGGCGCAGGAAAATCTGGATGGCCATGCTCAATCCATTGCCCATCCTGGCAAATCCAATTATCTTCGCCGGAAAATAACCGCAGACTAAAAACTATCAAAGCTAAGAAAAGAGCCAGGACAAAGACGGAAAAAAGCAATTTCTTGTCGCCCAGCTTGACCTTATTATAATAACGGAAAATGACGGCATAAAAAAGCATCAGGACACAAGTCGAATAAGCCAGGGTTAAACCGATTGGCTCATAGGCCGGATTGACGTCCCGAAAAGCATAGAGGATAAACATGGCCATGACCGCGATCCAGGAATAGATCTGGATAGCTAATAAGGCCGCCTTCCCGCCGGTCAGATAATCGCGTTCATCGGCTAATACCCCTTTGACCCTTTTTCTGAGAAGAAGGAGGATGAGAGAAGAAACGATTAACAATGCAATCGGGATAAGAAAATTCTCAAAGATGATCGACTGGCTGAAGACAACCGCCAAAATCACGACGAAGCCTAATTTAATGGCTTGATACTGCTTAATAGTCATAGTTTTGTTAGAATTAATTAACATACTCTTATGTTATATTATTCTAACATAAATGTCAAACCTTCTAAAAACGCCCCGCAACGGGACGTTTTTGTTTATCTTATTTTTTCTTGGCAATAGGTCTCCTGACGCTTTTCTTCGCCGTCTTCTCGACGACTTTTCTGGTAACCTTCTTAGCGGCTGGACGCCTAGCAGCCTTCTTAACAGCTAAACGCCTAGTAACCGGCTTGGCGTAAGTAATCGGCAGTTGGCGCGTCTCATAATCGGCAATCGCTTTCTTCAATCCCTGGACCGCCATTACGGAACAATGAATCTTCTGGTGCGGCAAGCCGCCCAGGTCATCGACGACTTTCTGCCAAGGATATTTCTTGGCCGCCGCAATCGTCATCCCCTTAACCTTCTCAGTCAGTATCGAGGCGGTG
>Ga0172381_10007047_pt1 | contig 11179 bp, 8 predicted proteins | sample Leawel6488metaG_FD_119754 | JGI IMG/M metagenome (GOLD analysis project Ga0172381, IMG submission 119754) | Leachate microbial communities from a municipal landfill in Southern Ontario, Canada - Leachate well 64-88 metaG | ecosystem: Engineered > Solid waste > Landfill > Unclassified | place... | reverse complement strand
TATGCTTCCATCAGTTCCGATAAGTATATTGCAAGCTGCTGATTCACGAAGCGTATACCCAGTATAATGGATCGGTAGCACAATCGAGCTTGCGCCGATTGATAGTGTGCAGGTCTTCCCATCAGTCGCGCTGGATAGCTTGTTTACGACCGTATATATTTTAGACCCACGCCCTTTTGCCCAAAATAGGGAAAGATATGCATTGGCTGTCACTGTCCCTTCTAGGATTATCACATTGCTTTTTACGTCGGCTTTGGGCATCGTGTTACTAATAACCGTAGCCGAATAGGTATATGTCTTGATTATTGCGTTTATATCTTGGGCTTGAGCGCCTAATACTTCCGGCCAGTCCGGGCCGAGCTGGCTAATCAATACCGCACTTGATTCTGTGGACCCGTTGCCATTTAAGATGTCAATTTCTTTTTGAATAATCGACAGATAGTTTTTGACGGCATTAAACGACGTTCGCAATGATTGCAAATTTGCCTGAGTAGGAATTGGTATTGATACGGTCTGACCGCTATCCATTGTCAAGCCCCTTGGGTTGTCGACGCATCCGGCGTCTGGACTTTACCGCGCCGTAGCTGGCTTTTTTTTTCTTGCCTTTCAACCGCGTAGACTGCCTGGCTTCTCGCTACTAGCCCGCCGTCCAACGCAAGCGCAGGCGTCGGCTGTGGTATCTGTTCCTTATAGTTAATCATAAGCTTACCCCCATGTCTGTCAATGCGTCTTGGTTTATCCCAAACTGCCCTAACAGTTTATATACGTTTTTTCTACGCTTTTCTACCGACCCCGTACCAATGGCCTTACTAATGAGTGCCCGGGCTTCCTTGTCGGGTACGCCCGATTCTTTTATATAGTCGGCAAGCGTACCTTCTAACTTGGCATAAGCCGCTTTAGATGTGATGTCGCCTTTAGCAAATAGCTCAAGCTGTTTCGCCAACGGCTTTGAGTATTTTGTTGCTATGGGAAGCGACTCTTCAATAGACTTCGCCAACTTTGCCGTCTTGTTGTAGCTTTTACCGTATTCCTCTGTATCACCTAGTATTCCTCCGGCCATTTCAGGGTCAAAGCCATTGGTTTTGGACCGGATAAACTCTATAAACATTTTTTCCATGCCTGGATATTGCGTTTCCAGCCCTGACGCCTTCCACTTTTGGCTTAATGCGGCTTCTACTTTGTTAGGGTATGACGCCTGGACTTTTTCCTGCGTTTCCTTACCCTGTGCCGCAGTTACCTCAGGCGCCGCTTCAGGCAGATTAAGCGCTACCGTCCCGGTTTCTTCACCTTTTTCCGGCCCGGCCGCCATATTTGCCAGTTTTCCGGCAACGTTCCCGGTTACCGCCGCAATCTCCGGAGCCATGTTGGCAATTTTCCCACCTAAATCGGCCTCTTTTGCTATGTTTATCAATGGGCGCGCCGCGCTTTTTGTCCCGGCTATAGCCTTGGATAACATTTGCTTGAGTAATTTTCCTCCGCCTGCCGCGGCCGCGGCCGCAAGGCCCGATCCATCTCCGCCTTGTGCTATCCCTTGAGCAAACAGGTTTGCGGCCGTATCGCTTCCGCCTATTGCGTTCGACGCAAACACACCATAAGCGTCACCTTGGGCCAGTGGTTCAATAATTTTGTAAGCTTTCCTAGCTTCATCCCAGCTTTTGAAGCCTTCCGGTATGGCTACCTTGGCCTCTTTGGCCGCAGTGCTAATAATTTGATTCATATTGTCCAGCGTGTCCATTACTACGCCCTGGACTTGTCGTGCGCTTTTTGAGTTTGGGAATAGGTTGGGGTTGCGTGTATCTTTGAGCGTATCCATAAGCCCGCGCCTTAATGCCGCAAACCCTTCGGCTGTATCATCTAGATTGTCAAGCACCTTTACCGTAATTGGGTTATCTAGCGCACCTTTCCCGGCAAACTTGTCGAACAAGCTGATTACGTTCGTATCCGGTATAGCGGCCTCGGCCACCTTTGTTCCCTGTTGCATTGCATTAGATAGCCCGGCGGCTACTTCATCAAGCTTCCCAGGGACTTTCAGACCTAGCTTTTCAACCAGGTCAGCACCGTACTGGACGGCGTCTTCAGCCGCTCCCATCTTCTCAATGCCGCCCGCGCCCCGCGGTGCCCCAAAGTACGGCAAAGACTGCCGCAAAAACTTACCTTTTGCCCCAGGGACGCCCATAAGAGTAGCTGACGCCGCATTTTTGCTGGCTTCGCTTAACGCTCTTGGCGCCTGTTTAGCTAGCCCGCCGGTTATGCCGCCCACTAGCCCGCCTACGCCACCAGATATAGCCATCTGTTTGAGCGCATCGGGTAGCGATTGCTCGGAGGTCATTGAGCGCACACCCTGCTCTGCCATAGACGGCAATGCCCCCGCCATCATCCCGGGGAGGATCCGCGAAGCTGGTTCCGCTACCAGGTTTGCCAGCTTTGAGCCACCAGCCGCGGCCTTCCCTAGCTTTCCGGCCAAGATGTCTCCTAAGCCGGCCGCAACCTTAGGGGTATTAGCAAGCATGGACATAATCCCAGCCGCTGGCCTTACAAGCGTATTTCCCTTAGTTAGACCCTTGGCCAATGCGCGGATACCTTGGCCGCCTTTTGATATAGCACCAGCCGCAAGGTTGCTTGGGACCATCATTCCAGCTATGTCGCCGATTGTGGAAGCAACTTTATTATTAGGGGCTTGATAGCCGATTGCTTTTTGAGCCGCGGGTAATATGCCGGTTTTCTTGCCTAAATACCCTGGGAGCCCCATCAGTAGCGAGTTTATAAAGTTTGCCCCCGTCTGACCTGGTACTGACTCTAAATATTTCCGCAAGCCCTCCGTCATTAAGTTGCCTGTTTCTTGCCAAGCCCCTTTCTGTGGCAATAATGGGGGCAGAAAGTCGCTCATTTTCCTATCCCCGCTAAAGCCGCCCATTGGGCAAGCATATCATCTTTCATTTGTTGGTTGACTTGCGCGCGCCGGATTTCATCGTCTATTTTATCTCGACCGGCTTGATATTGCATAAGCTGATTTTTATAATCAACGTCGGACGATTCCCGGTTGCTTGCCTGGTTGATCTGTTCAATGGCCAACTTGTTTTGGAAGTCTTGCTGTTGTTGCTCTTGGGCGCGTATGTTTTCCTGCATGGCCCGCGCCTGTTTTTCTTTCTCGCTTTGTTCAAATGCTCCGCGCCGCTTTGAGTATGCCGATTCTTGGCCAACTGTCCCCGCCAGAAAGGCTTGCAAGAAGTCTTTAATTTGCGGGTCTTTATATTTCCCCATTTCTGGAATAGCCATCTGACCCAACAGCCCCTTAAGCGCATTATAGTCAATTTTTCCACCAGTTGCCTTTGCCCGTGGAATAAAAGCCGGAACCCCGCCGCCCATAACTGGGGGTGCCGTTTGAGCGGGCGGGGTTACCGGCGGAACTATTCCAGATGCGGCATTCATTAGCCACGTTGGGCCTAGGCCTTGGTTTTGCCTAGCATTGCGCGATTCTTGAGCGGATATTTCCGACGCCGCAGAATATGGGTCAGTCGTCTTACTCATGTAATTTGTAAACGTATTAATCGGGGAAACTCCCGATATTGGCGTTTTTGGGGTAACTTTCCCCCGTTGTTTATCTGGTGTTACCCCGGTTCTGTGATAGGCGTCAAGCTCGCTTTGCGTGTAGCCTTTTTCAAGCCATTCTTTGTCAGTCATGCCGCCCTCCTATAGTCCCGTTGCCGCCGCCGCTCCGCCGAGTAGCATCTGTATAATCTGCATCCACATTGCTTGTTGAGTTGACTGTGCTCCAACATCCGTATTATATAGTCCGGCAAGCCCGCCAGCGCTTCCTAGCGCCGATCCCAGATATGCCTTAAGCGCATCCAGGGTCATTTGATTCTGTGTATTTTCTTGGCCTACATACTGACCGGTCGCCGCTTCCATAGCTTCAATATACTGCTGGTTGTATTCTTGCGCTGATGTCTGCGCCGCCGCCTGTTGTACCTGGTAAGCCTGGTTATACGCCGCTTTTGCCGTCTCTATTGCATCCTGGTACTCTGATTCGTACTTTGTCGCAAGCTCGTTTAGTCCCTGTGCCCGTGCCTGTTGCGCCGCCTGATACGCCGTTGTGGCTTGCTGGTATGCGTCTTGATATTGTTGGCTATACTCCTGGGCCGCCTGTTGCGTCGCCGCGAGCTTTTCGGCCTGCTGGGCCTGGTACTGCGATATCGCGTCTTTAACCGCGTTCTGATATTCTGCATTATACGCGCCGGCCGTCCCCTGTAGAACCCCAGTCCTGGCTTGTTCCTGGTCTTGATATTGCTCGACCATTGCGTTCAAAAGGGCGTTATAGTTTTGGGTGTACTCATTCCCAGCGGTTTGGGCCGCATTCAGCGCCGCTTGCCCGGTAGCCATTCCGCCAGCCTTAGCGGCCCGTAGTGCCGACTGCGTAGCCGCGTTGGTCACCTGTTGCGCCTGGCCCATTGCTGACTTATTACCGTATGCTTTGGCCGCTGTCAATATTTCTTCGGGCGTTTTTCCAAGCGCTTCTGAAAGCATGGCGTTATACTGGTCCGCTAGGCTTTGTGCTGACTGCACGTTTTGCTGGCCTGATGCATAATCCGTGGCTGATTTTAAGACTTGCTCGTTTGTAGTCCCCAGCATTTCGGCAAGCATCTTCTGGTAAGTATCGGCAAGCCCTTTAGCCCCAGTTACGTTCGCCTGCCCGGCGGCGCTAGCGTTGGCCTGGTTCATTATGTCCTGAGCAGTTTTCCCCATTTCTTCAGCTGACATATTTTGGTAGGTTCCAGCTAGGTCTTCAGCCCGTTGCACGTTTTGCTGGCCTGATGCGCTAGCCTCTGACCATCGCGTAATATCTTCAGGTGTTGCAGACGTGTATTTGTCCAAAAGGGCATTGTATGTATCTCGGTACTCTTTTGTATCCTGTATATACCCAAGGCCCTCGGCGTATTCTCCGGCCTCGCTTAGCGTCTCCCCGGTAGTCTTTGCCAGCGCTTCCTCAAGCGTCATACCGTATTGATTTACATACTTCATGGCCTTTTCAAGCAGTTCCTCATACCCAGCTTTCGCTTCTGCGCCGGCTGATTCCGATATGTCTGGCGTCTCTGTTGCGGGAGTTTCCGCTTCATCGCTGTCCGGAATATTTACCGGGTCACCCGCTACAGGAGCTTCGTCTCCGGTCGATGGGTGCGCCGCATCCCAGTCGGTCCCCCATTGAAGTTTTAATGCTTCGATCTGTTCTGGTGTCATGGTTGATGCGCCACGCCCCAGATTCGCCATCATTGCGTTTATGTACTGCGTCTTTGTATCAGTTGATATATTCCCGCTACCGGTACCGCCGCCGCCGTCGTCAGACGTTGGGCCTTTTTCACCTTCATATCCAAAGTTTCCAAAGTCTGTTGGGGTTGACGATTCTACGGCCTGGTCAACGCTTTCATTCTCTCCTGGGCCTTGTGGCGTTTCGTTATATCCTGCATATGCCATAGTCCCCTCCTATTGGTTGACAGGTAACAACTGCCCGTCAGGCGTAACATACTGGTACACGTTTGACAACATTGCCGTGTCATTGGCCGTTTTCCCTGCTATTGTAACCGATACGGCGCTCCCATAGCAACGTCCGACATCTGGCTGATATCGTATATATGCGTACCCCTTGGCGTCAAAGCTTAAGGTATACGCTTGCGTTTCATCTGTCTGGATTCCATCTACCGTGAAGTATGACCGCTTGATCGTAACAACTGGTGCCGTATCCCCGGTGATCCATTTGAACTCAAAAATATATTTTTGGTCGATATGCTCGCCGCCGTGTATCCCATAATAGGTAGTTGCAACGTCTATCGGAATAACTTCGGAATTACTTAATACATCGTTGTCCAATGGCCTTGCTATCGTGTAGTTTGTTGCGTTTGCGCCGTCAAAAAACATTAACGACCCGTTGCATTGGGTATAGTTGTATGGTAACTCGTAGGATATTGGAACTTCCTCTATTACACCATTGTCAAATGCGTATAGTTTGTTTGTCGTGGCTCCTATGGTCCCCGAAAACAAATATGCCTTGTTTTCTTGGAAGTCATACGCACCGCCATAAATTGCGTCAAGCTGGCTTACGTCGGCAATCTTTTGTAATACATAATCACTTTGAAAAGAATACAAGCATCGGTCATACTTATCGTAGAATATAAGCATTAGCTGGTTATTGCAAACATATTGTTTCCCGCGAGTATCAACGATCTTGACCGCAGAGTCGGCCATCGTACCGTTACGCGTAAGTAAATATATTCCGCCTTCATTTTTGTTATTAATTAAATACTCATTGCCCATGAGGACTTCTAACCGATAGTTCCCGACAATGTAGTTACCTAGCGTCATTGAGTTCCGGCCTTTGTCTCGGAAATACGTATATGCGCCCGCCACAGCCGCTTCCTGTTGTGATAGCATAAAACTGGGCATTGGGACCGATGAATCTGGAACGTACAAATCTGTTTCATCATATATGTTTATTCCATCTACATAAATACTTGCTCCTGCCTCAATAGTAATACCAGTTGCCAAGCTTGAATAGTATGGAATATTTGCTTTACCACCTACATCTATGGTTGAATAGAGCGTATTTTTCATTTGTGAAGCAATCAATTTCTCAGACGAAAGTGTTAAATCTGCATCATAATTATAGGACATTATTCCATTATATATTTGACTTATCGGTGCTTTTACACCTGTGTTATAATCTAACATGTACAGGTTATCTTCTGCGTTGATAGTCCGACCTACTGGGATAATCATGTTTTCAGTCATATATATGCGCGGGAAAACCTTGTATACTATATGCCATGTCCCATCTGCTGATTGTATTGGTATAATTATTCTTGAATAATATCCGGTTGCGTCTAGTGTTTCACTTGCTGGAACTATTTCTTGTAATTTCAAGGCGTTATAATTTATAGATATATCACCGATAGGCCATACTGGATATTTATAACAACCTATTATATTTGGATTTTTGTTTATCGTGCCTATCGTCAAGTAATCCGATTCTATTGATTCATAATACTCTCCGCCTTCAAATATTGCTGAAGTTGGAGCTGTTGTTATCCCGAAGGCACCTATAGTTGTTCCGTACGATCCATATCTCATCAAGGCGCTAGTATTTGCAACCCAAGTTTCATATTGCATTCCGTATGCCCATGCTTGCGCATTTGCTAACGTTGTTGCTGGTGCAGTTGTCATTGTAGCACCTACCCAATAATAATACGGAACAACTGAAGTAAAAGACGTGTCCTTGTCATCCCTATATGCGTGTACGCGTCTTGGATTTTCTAACATCCCTAGTTTGTAATAGGCTCTCGCTGTCAACGTGAACCCAGCCAGTATCCCATTGCTGTATTCCATTACACTTCTATTATCAGCATCTTTGCACCCAAAAAAGAACAAACTTCCATTAGTTATTACATATCTATTCCTACTGTAACTATTGACGAAATAGCCACTTCCAGCAGTACTGGATACTGTTGCAACTCCATCCCATATATATACTGTTGTTATATATGTATACCATATTTGATATTCTGATCCGTTAATAACAAAGCCCATATAAGAATATCCTACTGGCACTATTATTACCGTAGTAAGTGTTGGTATATTGTTTTCTATTGGTTGATTGTATCTACTCCCGGAACCAGTTAATACATGTATATCTAGTTTAACAATCACTGTATCAGTTGCGTTTTTACATAACACGTACAAATATCTGCCTGTTGATTTTACATCAATTACTTGACCAGCTCTAAAAGTGCTTACGCTATTTTTGCGTATCGATTCATTAACTATATCTAGCAAATTAGAGCTACCGTTTTCGGTTTTGCCTATTTCAAATGATGCGTCATAATACTCTACTTCTGGATCGCTATTTCTCTGGAAATACGCTTTCCGAATTGGAGGGTCGTATTTTACCGTACATATATCTCCATTAGGTAACACCTTTATATCCGTTACTATTTTTGTACCGCTTGCTGGGAAGCTTTTACTTGTTTCTCTCCACGGTACAATTCCGCCATATTTATGCGCGGCTTTGAACGTCGGCCAGTTTGCACCACTTCCCAATTCCTTGAGATCACGGTCAAAGGTATCGGTATTAAGACCCGTTTGTAAGTTGTGCTTTATTAGCTGTTCGCCGTTTGCCATAACGCTTCCCCTTCTAATAGACCTGGAATGTATTCTGAGTCTTTTGTAAATTAGCGTTATTCCGGTTAGCTACCGCGTTTGCAAACCTAGCAAATATTACGTTGCGTTTTTGTTGCAACGGGTCGATTGATTTACTATCGCTACGCTTTGCGCTTATCGCTATCGCAACATCGTAAGCCAATATGTTTGGCTCAAGCTGTGGCGGGAACGTGATGTTGTCAGTCGTTGCCGTATATTCTACGGGTTTCGGGTAATACCGAACCCTTATTTTTTCAAGACCTGATTTATTCTTAATTAGGTAGGATATATCTGTCCCAAACGTTCGATACATCCAAGCGTTTTGCCCATAGTTGTTTTTTGATTGAATCCCATAAATAGAAAACGGGTGGTAAATGCCTCGATATAATCCTTCAACCGCGCGTAGCCGGTAGAAGTCTGTTGGAAGTGCATGGGAATATATGTAATCTTCGTCTGGGTCTGGCGTACACGCCGCTAGCAAGTACGCCTCAATCTTCGTAAAATAGTCATCATCCTGGTCGAGGATTTCTTCAAAAATAGCGCGGTAAGCAAGGTTGACTTGCATCAAATACTCCGTTGCCGAAAATACAGAAGCGGTTGTCCCGATATCTGCTAAAAGTCGCGCATTGGAAATAATGTCTGCAACAGTCATCTTGCCTACCGCCTATTTCATTCTACCACTGGTCCGACAGGCTGAACCTAACGGCGCCATTATGGGCCGGGTAATAGCAAGCCAGAGCGTAGTAACACATGACCGATACCTGGGCGCCGGGACCGTTCGGGGTACTCGCGGGAGTAACCGCAAACAGATTGTCGACGTTGTATGAATAAGTCTCACTGTTGGGCTTTGCGGTATCGTTGACCTTGGGGGCACCGGGCTCGTTGGTAACCGGCATGGCCTCGGTAAACGTCTTGCTATTGTTCAGCATGACGACATTCCAGGAATCCATTTCCAACAAATAGCCCAATCCCTCGGGGCAGTACGGATCATCAGTGACGTACTGAATCCAGGAGCTTGAGAAGCTAAACTGCAAGGCGCTGATACCGTGGGTGACAGACAACTCCGTTCCCTTCTCGGGCCCGTTGATTGACTGGAAATACTGCTTGTATGCGTCGAGCTCGCCAATTAATATGGCCATGTCGGCGTCGTTCAAAACGATCCTGTCTACCTTTGACCCCTGGCGGCGTAGCTTACGCAAAAGCCGGAGAATGGTGTCGCTGTACTTTTCGGTAGCCGAAGCCCGCTGAGTAAATCCCCCGGCAAGACGATCCACATAGGCCGAGCGATCTACGCCCAGGAACGCCGTGGCAATGTAAGACGCCCAAGAAGAGCCGGCGCGGTTTCCAAGCGTTGGGAGCCACTGACGAAGGCCTGGGGATAGTACGGCCTTTCCGGTTGAATCTCGGAAGCCCTCTACCACCATCCAGTCGTCAATCGCAACGGTAACCGCATAGGCCGATGTGAAAGTAATTCGATAGGTCCCGTCGCTGTTTTGCTCGATCTTCGACACTTGAACGGCTGTCGCCGACCGTAGAGCCCCGGACCATGCCGCGGTGGAAAATAGAATCTGGCTACCGATATCGATAGCCGAAGTCACCCATTCGGCAACGTCTACGTAAAGCTGGGCCGCCGAGTCAACCGCCTGAATAGGTCCAACGTCGCCATATCCCGCGCCATAGAAAGCCGCCGCAAGCATGCGCTTAATAGAAAACATGGCGTAGTGCGCGCGCCATACTACGTCGTTCACAAAAGCGCCCTGTTTGTCGGCTGACTGGAAGTTTTCTTTCTGCCCTACAAAGTAAGCAGAGAAAATCTGCCCATATGGAATGGAGACGGTCACGTTCGTACCAGCGAGCGCCGCCATCGTGGATAGCCCGGTGTAGTTCCCGGTTACGATACCGCCAGCAGAAACGCCCATCGGGTAGACGTAAGCCTTGCCGCTACCATTGATGATCTTGATGAGTCCCAAGATCGGGGACAAACGCATAAGGAGACTAGGCAAGTCAACGCTTGCGTAATAATCCTTAAGAATAGCTTTAGTCGAGACGGGTATCTCATTTGGCTCAGCCATTCCATTCCTCCTTCCCCCATCGCTGGGGCACTAGAAAACAATTCTTTTTTGCCCTACATGGGCAGGCGGCCCCTCATCCTAACGACCTGGGCCTTGATATCCGGGCTGTCTTTTTCTTCGATCTCAACCGGCTCTCCCTCAGGCTTCGCGTGATCATCGACGCCTACCGCCGCATCAAGCGCATCGTCCAAAGTCTGTTTCTGCTCGGGCGACAGATACTTCCCGAACTTAGAAGAAAGGAAATCGAACGCTTCTTTGACCGCCGCGTCGAAGTCTTCCTGTTTCTCGAACTTGCTTTCTGCTTTTTCGTTGTCCCAAAGTTCTTGGCCGACCATATCAAATGGGTCTTCAACCCCGTGTAGGTCTTTTAAAATGCCGCCGAACTGGCCAAACTCTGGGTGCGCTTCTTTGAAACCATCCCGGAACGCTCCGTACCTGGTCGCCTTGGCATGGTTAACCATCGGGGTTACCAATCCGTTTACAAACAAGTCCTCAAGCTTGTTTATTTTTTCGTCGAGCTCTTTTTGTTTCTGGTAAAGAAACGCAAAAAGCTTTTTCGACTCGTCCGCCTCAGGGGAGAGGTCTGACATTTAGTCCTCCTTGCGACGGCATGGTCGCTGGTTTTTGCAAACTCTGAGCCGCTCCTGTCTGCACTGGGTTTACGGCCTGATCCGGTTGCTGACTCGCCGATAGCTCGGCAAGTTTGCGATTTACTAGCTTCAATAGCTCGGCCACGTTGGTAATGTACTTAGCGTTCCCACCATCGGCAGATAGCTTCATCAACCAACATAACGTTTGTTTATAAAGACCATTTAAATCTGTCACGTCAAGGCAGTCTATGATCCCATCTTCGGCCGCCCGCTGAATTACGTGCTCATTATAATCGTAACTCGCGGTAATCGCCGAATACATAGAATCTAAAT
>Ga0172381_10007046_pt1 | contig 11180 bp, 9 predicted proteins | sample Leawel6488metaG_FD_119754 | JGI IMG/M metagenome (GOLD analysis project Ga0172381, IMG submission 119754) | Leachate microbial communities from a municipal landfill in Southern Ontario, Canada - Leachate well 64-88 metaG | ecosystem: Engineered > Solid waste > Landfill > Unclassified | place... | reverse complement strand
GATTGAATATTTCTTTTACCGGCCTTGTTCAAAATATCATAACGACGTTCCATTTCGTTCAAACACCACTTCAAGGCGTTAATGGTTTTGTTGACATCCGTAATCACCGGAGTAAGCAAATGCGGAATACCGTTATAAGTCGGCAATTCCACTCTCTTGGGATCGACCATAATAAAACGAAGATCCTCGGGATTATTCTGATACAATAAGCTGATTATGATAGCATTCAAACAGACGGATTTACCGGAATTAGTCGCCCCGGCGACCAACAAATGAGGCATCTTGGTTAAATCATAAAGCCAGGCCACTCCGGCGACATCCTTTCCTAAAGCAACGGATAAATTATTTTTACGCGACTTGAAAGAATCATCTTCCAGAATCTCTCTCAGCCCGACAATCGCCTTGGCTTTATTCGGGACTTCGACTCCCACCAATGATTTACCGGGGATCGGCGCTTCGATTCTGATCGGATGTGCCGCTAAAGACAATGACAAATCATTACTTAAAGTAGTAATTCGAGACAACTTCACTCCTTCAGCCGGACGAAAAGTATATTGAGTAACAGTTGGCCCGACTTTAGTTTCCCCCATCTCAACATTAATCCCAAATTTTTCTAAAGTTTTACTAATTCTCTGAGCATTTAAATCAGTATCGCCGCCGATGGCTTTGCTAAACTTATTATTCAAAAGCTCAAACGGCAAATCTATCTTTATCGACTTTTTCGGCCAAACTATTTTTTCTTGAACTTTTGGGCGATTCCCGGCCGCAACAGTTTTAATGGTCGGAACGGGGTTCTCCTCTTCTTCCTCCTCTTCATCTTCTTCGGGTTGGTCAGAAACCTCTTTCTTCTTCCAAGAATCTAAAATTTCTTCTCTGGCCTCTTCAACAAATTTTTTACCCTCGTCATCATCTTCTTCAGAGCTAAATAAACCCTTAAAAAATAACGAGAAAGGACGCCAAATCTTGGCCAAAACACTTTCCCTGCCGACAATTCTATCGAGAGAAGTGTTAAAAACTAAAACTAAAGAAATTAGAAGAAGGGCGGCAAGAATCAAAACGCCACCCCAAAAACCAAAAACATAAAAAAACATCCGACTCAAATAAAAACCGATGTAACCGCCGCCTCTTCCGACCTCAATCGATATTTCCCAATTCTCCGGTTTAATGAAAAAATGGAAAAGAGTCTGATAAGAAATAAATAACAAAAATAAACCTAAATAATCACTAAAATTTAGAGGACGCCTGGTTTTTCTGATTAATATCAAGGCCCAATATAAAAAAATGAACGGCACCAACCAGCGCCCAAAACCGAAAATCAAAGATAATTCTTCTGAAATAAACTGTCCGAAATGGCCGGAAAGATTAAATAAACCGAGCAAACTAATAAAGCCCAACACCAAAACAATCACAATAAAGATGCTTCTTTTTGCTTTTTCGTCCAGATTAAATTCCGGCAAAGAAACATAATCAAGAGGATTTCTGTTTTTCTTTCTTCTTCCCATATTACAAAATAAAATTTACTTAAACCTATTCTAAAACCTAAAACTAATAAAACCCACTAATATAGTATAACACATCAGAACAATATCGGATAAATCCTCAAATTGCTATAGTTCAATTTCAGCTAAAAAATTTTTTAATTTCATCCCAATTTTATTCTTCTTTTCTAAAAAAATACGGCGATAAAAATTCTTCTTCTCGAAAACATTCTTCGCTCTTTCCATTAAAACTCCTTTCTCCAATTTATCCAAATCAACTACCAATTCAGGACAACCGATAAACTCCGCAAAGCTATAATTACGCAAATCATAGGCGACACTAATTTCCGGCGTACCCGCCCCGAAAGATAGAACTCCGGAATGAAGCATCATACCGATTACCAAGTCTAAACGGCCATAAAGATATTTTTGTTCGGACGGTTTTAAATCAACAATTTTCAATCCTTTTATTTTTAATTCGGGATAAATATTTTTCTCGCCGGGATGATGTTTTAAATAATAAATCTCAACGCCCGGCCCCTCCGACCCGGCATAATTTTCCATAAAATATTCCACTGCTTCCCGATAAGCTCCCAAAATTTCTTTACGCCACTTGCCAAAACCAAGCCAGCCGGAATAATTGAGATTAAGGCCGATTCTAATAGGCGTCGATTTTTTATTCTTCCGCCTAACATTTTTTTTGCCAAGAAATTTAAATTTACCGACCGAAGGACGCTCTTCCGACAAAAGAATGGAGGGGTCACCGATAACTTTTACTCTTCGAGGAGAGATACCATTATCAGATAAAAATATTTTAGTATTATTATCACGGACACCAATTGCCTTAGCTTTATCAGCCAAATAAACGGCGCTCTCGATTGCCTTAGGGCTTAGTTCGGGGGAACCGATTTCTCGAATATAACCCAAGCCGAAGAGAATAATGGGAATTTTAATTCGATCAACAAACTTTATGTTAAAAGGTAAAAAATAAGAATAAAAAACTCCACCGCCGCCGATAACAACTAAGTCAGCATCATTTATTTTTTCCGCGTCCCTCTCCGTTCCCGATTTTAGAACAGTTAAAGGAAAATCCAGGATTACACAACCCTTAAATCTTTGCCGCAATAATTCTTGAACCGCCAAAACAATGGCGAAATCACCTTTATTTTTCTTATCCCAAACATGGATATGGGCAATTTTTATCGGATTGGTTTTTGGCATATTTATAATTTTAAATCTGCTTTTATCTTATTTAACAATTCCTCGGCCCTCTTCTCATCGCGGCCAAATTTCAGAAACCAATAAATGGCGGTACGGACAGAAGTCCAATGATGATATAATTTTATTCTTCTCCTTAAATCATCGTCTAATTTACGCCCCGAAATTTCCATATATGTATCCAAAAAAAGCACACAAAGATTATCAGAATACTCCTGGCCGAATTTAGGAACAGCTTTATGCTCCAATTGCTGAATAAAGGTTCCCAAATCTCTGGCAAAATCGCCAAGACAAAAATCAGTATAATCAATTAAACCAATCTTATTGGAAGAAGTGTGTATTATATTTTCCTGATGAGCATCCCCATGAATCAACGATAGGGGCTCTCCGGAATTAAAGAATTTTTCTTCCTCGGCCATGAAATAATCATAAACCTTAATCAAATATTCATTATGCCGATTATTATATCGGGCGCTCATTTCTCGAAAAATAACTTCAATACCGGGGACAACCGTTCTTATTCTGGCATTGATAGGATTAAAATTTGCTTCCGGTTTGGCCGGCAAAGAATGGAGGTGAGCAAAAAGCTGCGCGGAATAAACGATCATTTTCTCTACCGTCTCCCGATCTTCTTTCTTGATATAATATAATAAATTTTCTCCTTCCACCGCACGATAGAAAGTGGCGTTAAAATGCTTTGAATAAAACAAGGGCTTCGGAATATCAATGTGCTCATTGGGGAAATCTTCCGCCCAAAGATACTTCAAACAATTAAAAACATTTTCGCGCGGTTCATTGCTGTGAGCGGAACAAACGACAGGAACTAATTCTTCTTCTCCGCTTTTCTTTAAAAAATAAACCTTAAAACCAATTACAACATGATAGGTAGTTTCCCAAACCATTTCCTTATAAGGATTAATTTCTACGCGGCTAACACCGAAAAACTCGGGATACTGCGGCAAAATTTCTTTTTGGAACAATCCTTTCGCAAATTCAACATCAAACAATGCTCTTATTTTGTTCATATGGTTTTCTGCCAATGCTTCTTCCAATGATTTTCCCAAATCATTTTTTTAATTATTAAATAATATTTTTCTGCTCTTAATTTTATTTTTTTTGTTTTTGGGTCAGACAAGGAACGAATGGCTCTTGCCAAATCTTCGAGACCCCTTTCAATATCATCCGGACTCCAGGCATAAGGCCCGAAAACCTTAGAAAAATCTCTTGCGCTCGCCCACCAAAAAGTACAGCTGGCCAAACCGCGAACCAAGTGCCAGCGATACCAAGAAAAATTTTTATCATTTTTAAATTCCTCTCCAGCCCGCAAAGACAAATCCGCCATTTTCCAAAGCATGTTTTGGATCTTATTGTTTTTATCATGCCAAAGAACAAATGGCTTTCCCTCTTTTATTTCTTTAACGCTGGACTCCCAGGAAGAAACGACCGGATTTATTCCTTCCGGTTTTTTATTCTTCCCGGAAAAAATAAATTGAGAAACAGTTAAAGTTTTCAATTCTTTTGTCTTAACTATTTTCTCCACTTCGGCTGTCGGATCTTCGTGCCGCAAACCATACAATTCGGCGTCCGTGGCAGTAATAATAACTCTCGGGGAACCTTCTTTGTTATTTTTAAAAATAACTTTCAACCGATCAGGCGGATACTCTCCGGAAAATTTTCGATCACGAAAAACTACTCTCAAACCGGATGATTTGTCCAAGTAATATTCAGTAAAATCCGGCCGCGATAAACCGCCCGAATAACTTATTTCATCTAAAATAATCCAAGAATATCCCAACTTTCTAACAATCCGCGCGACGGCTGGACTGTAAGCCATCTCCGGGAAAAAAAATCCTGCCGGCTTGAAATCTTTACCAAAATATTTTTTTAATATTTTTTCATTTTCTTTTATTTGACGGATAATTTCTTGCTCCGGCAGAAGCGGCAAAAGACCATGGTAAGCGGCCGAACCAACCAACTCCAAACGCCCCTTTTTAACTAAAAATTTAAGACGATTAATAAAATCGATTTCTCCTTCGTCTGCCAAACGTTCTAAAAGACAACCGCTGATATTGGCTGTCATACGCAAATTGGGATGTTCTTCAAGGAGTCGCACCAAGCGCCAATAACTTTTATTAAGCGCCTCTCGAATACTATAAAATTCAATATTCGCCGGCTGATAGAAATGTAAAAAATTAATCCAAGTCATATAACTTCTCTGTCTGTTATTCTTTAATCACTTTTTTATATAATTCCAAATATTTTTTAGCGGGTATTTCCCAACTATTGGACTGTTTCATTGCTCTTTTTACCAAATTATTCCAAACAGTTTTATGTTTATAATTTTCTAAAGCTCGGACAATGGCGCCAAAAAGCATTACTTCGTCATCGGTTCTGAAAGTAAATCCGGTGCCGCGTCGAGTTGTCGGATCAAAATTCTCTACCGTATCATACAATCCGCCGATTTCTCTCACAATCGGAATACAGCCATAACGCATAGCAATCAGCTGATTCAGTCCACAGGGCTCATGAACTGATGGCAAAAGAAAAAACTCCGAACCGGCATAAACCCGGGTTTCATATTTCTGGTTGGCTTCATGCGACGGGATAAAGGCGACTTTATTTGGATATTTGCGAGATATTTTTTGTAATTCCTGAAGATATTTTTTATCGCCGGTACCAATAATAATAAACTGGGCGTCAAGCTTAACTAACCTGGGAAAAATTTTAATTATCGACTCAAATCCCTTTTGAAAAGTAACGCGAGATGTCGTGCAGAGAATCGGAACATCTTCTATGACCGGCAAACCGAATTTCTTTTGCAACCACGCTTTATTTTGCGCTCTTCCTTTCGGATCGGCCGGAGAATAACGACTAACTAAATTTTTATCTTCGAAAGGATTATAAATATTATAATCAATCCCATTAATTATCCCGAGAAGACGATCGGATCGGTTGCTTAAAATCCTTTGCAAATCCTGACCGAATTTTTTTGTCATAATCTCTTCTCGATATTGTTCGCTCACCGTATTGATTATATCCGCCGACAAAATCGCCCTTTTAACAAAATTAATGTTCTCTAATGCTGGGTCATTCAAGTGAGGAATCTTTGTGCGACCATAGTCTTTATTCTCTACCGGTACCTCCCACCAATTATGACCGAATTGAAAAATCAAATTATGAATAGTAAAAACCGTTTTGGCCTTCTTTAATGTTTTAGAATAACGAAAATCAGTCTTAAGATAGTAAGGGATAAGGCCGGTCTGCCAATCATGACAATGTATTATATCCGCCTGAAATTTTAATAAAGAAAGCAACTTCAACGCCGCAACATTAAAAACCAAGAATCTGGCGTTTTCACGGCTAGAGCCATAAAGACGTTTATATTTTGAAAAAAATTTCTTGCACTCCACAAAATAAACGGGCAAATCATCCATCAGATAGCCACGCCAATAATTAACGGAAATTTTTTCTTTACTATTCAAACGCAAATTAACATCGGAAAAAACTAGCTGTAATTTATATTTATCGCTATCGATCAATTTCCCATATAAAGGGGTAATAATCATCACGTCTTGATTTAATCTTCTTAAGGCCTTGGGTAAAGAACGACTCACGTCGCCCAATCCGCCAGTTTTGGAAAATGGCGCCACTTCTGAAGAAATTTGAACTATTTTTAATTTTTTGGGCATAATCTTGAATTTAAAGCACAAATAGCGACCGCCAAAGCATCCGCGGCATCGTCTGGCTGCGGCAGTTCTTCCAACTTAAGAATCATTTTGACCATTTTTTGAACTTGTTTTTTATCCGCCTGTCCATAAGAAGAGACGGCCTGCTTTACTTGAGACGGAGTAAAATCAAAAACTGGCAATTTATTTTGTCCGAGAGTCAATAAGGCGACACCGCGCGCCTGGCCGACAATCAACGCCGTCCGAACATTTTTATTAAAAAATAATTCTTCAATGGCGGCAATATCGGGCTTATACTTCTTTATTATTTTATTCAATTCTTTATGTAAAATATCCAAACGGTCAATCAGCTCTAATCCGCATTTAGTCTTAATGGAGCCATAAGATAAGCAAACCAGCTTTTGGCCGTCTACTTTTATAACGCCGAAACCGGTATCGGCAATTCCGGGATCAATGCCCAAAATTATTCTAGCCATAAATAATTACTTAAAATTCCGGCGCTCACATTAAATTAGTATAATAGTCGCTAACGTCTTCATTGTCTTCCATCTCTTCAAAAAATTTATCCATTTTTTCTTGATCTTCGGCGGACAACGTCAATTTTTCCTTGGCAACATATTCAATTTCCGCTTCCTCTATTTTTAACCCCTTGCCCTCCAAAAAATCACGAATCTTTTGTAAATCCTTTATTTCAGTAAAAATTTCTATTCCTTCGAGCTCTTTTTTAAAATCCAATATTTCCTGATCGATTAATTCTAATTCTAAATTTTCATTGCTGATTTTATTTTCCTTTATCTGCTCCGCGGAAACTCGAATTACTCCTAATTGAGAAAAATTCCAAGCGACCGAGCTAAAAGAGCCGCCATTTTTAGTAAATGAATGACGGACGGTCGAGCCACTTCGGTTTTTATTATCAGTCACGCATTTAACAATAATCTGCACGCCGGGAGGAATAATCCCTTCATAAAAAAGCTCCTCAACCTGATCTCCGGAAAGTTCTCCTGTCCCCTTTTTTACAGCACGTTCGATATTGTCTTTCGGCATACTCACTTCCCTGGCTCTATCAATTGCCGAACGCAATGAAGGATTTGTATTGGGATCGCCGCCCTTCCGAGCGGCTATTGTGATGATATTCGCCAATTTGGTAAATATCGCCCCGCGCTTGGCATCCACCAATTCTTTTTGCCGATGAGTGGTCGCCCATTTAGAATGTCCTGACATAAGTTTTGCCGATTTAACTTCCCGCGGCAAGATAAATCGGATATAAATTAATCTGTAATTATCATTTTTATCCTATCGTAAATTGAAATAAAAATCAAGATGAATTATAATAAAAATATAAGTAAAATAAAGGAAAAATATGAATATTAAAAGCATTCCCAATCTTGATGAAAGCGTAAAGACCGGTTTGGATTTTTTCATAAAAAACAAAATAACCGCCTTAAAAATCAAAAAACTGCCATTTTGCTTTATTGTCGGAAGCGTCAATGCCTTCAATACGGGAAAAATAATGTTTTCTGGACGACAAGCAGTATTCGCCGACGAAAGCAACTTTAAAGAAATTCTAAAAACCTATCAACCTTTAATTAAAAATAAAATTATTAAAGAAGCGATTATAATTTCCGCTTCAGGGGAAAAAGATTCAATCTGGGAAATAAAAGCCGCTCAGAAAGCCGGCTTAAAAACAACTCTTTTGACCTGTAATAAAAATTCAACCGCCGCCGGACTGGCAGATAAAAATTTTTTCTACAAAAAAACTGCCGAAGCTTATTCTTATAATTTTTCTACCTATCTCGGGATGATTCTCAGCATAACCGGAGAAAATCCTGAAACTATTAAAAAATTTATAAACAAAGTAAGGCCGCCGAAAAATTTAAAAAAATATTCTTTTTTTACTTTTATATTGCCCGACAATTTTGAGCCGATAGCGTCGATGATTAATGTCAAAGACGACGAATTATTCGGACCTTATTCAAGCATGCGCGCATATACGGAAGGAAAAGCACGTCATGCTAAATTTATTTGCCAATCCGAAAAAGAATTGGTAATAAGTTTTGGAAAAAATTCTTATTTCGGCTTAGAAAAAAATCGCTGGGAAATAAATTTGCCAACTATGGCGAAATCGGGGTTAATCCTATCTTTAAGTTATTATCTAGTAGGGCTTATCCAAACAATAAAACCGCATTACTTCAAAAATGGTCTGGCTGATTATTGTCTTAAAACCGGACCTAAACCATATAAGCAAAAAAAACCTTTTTCAATCATCGGTTAAACAAAAACTCCGGATAATCCCGGAGTTTTTCTTATTATTTTTTTACTTTAATCTGATTCTTTACTTTATTGACCGCCTCATCCAATTCTTTTTTAGTCGCTAAATAACGATACTTTTGAGGATTAAAATTCTTATCCAACTCATAAACCAAGGGGAGGCCGGTCGGTATATTGAGAGTCATTACTTTATCTGGAGGCATCTTGCTCAAAAATTTTACCAGAGCCCTAAGACTGTTGCCGGAAGCGGAAATCAAGATATTTTTTTTCTTTTTTAAAGCCGGAATAACTTCTTCTTTCCAGAATAACGCTACCCGCTTCTCAACATCTTGCAAACTTTCCGTCATCGGAACCGGAAGACCTTGATAAGCAAGGTTGTCGCTTTGATCATAACGGCTGCCTTTTTTTATTTTCGGCGGACGGGAATTATAAACTCGACGCCAGGTAAAAACCTGCTCTTCACCATATTGCTTAACCATTTCCTTTTTATTCATTCCCTGCAAAGCGCCATAATGCCTTTCATTCAAACGCCAATCTTTTTTAATTTTCGGCCTTATGCCTATTTCTCCCAAAGCCAAACTTGTCGTCCTGGAACAGCGACCCAAAAGATTCTCAAAGACCAAATCAAATTTAAAACCTGCTCTTTTTAATCTTCTTCCGGCTTCACGGGCCTCTCTTTCTCCTCGAGCAGTCAAATCAACATCTGTCCAACCAGTAAATAAGCCCTTCTTGTTCCAAACACTTTCTCCATGACGCAACAAAACAATCTTATACATAAAAATTATTCAAAAAAATAAAGAAAATAAATTATTTTTTTATTATATCATAAATTGACGATAAAAGTTTAAAAATGATAGTATAAAAGCGAGGCCTAAATGGCATTTTTGTTTAGAATAAACCATATTAGCCAAACAATTAAGCAAAAACTGAAGAAAATCGGCGTAGAGATGGGACTGTTGGGCATTAAATACACTCGTTTAACGGCTCGTTTATTCATCGGCTTTTTTCATATTGTCGGGAATTTTTCTTATTTTCTCTTTAAAAAGACAATATATCAAATATTAGCGGAAATTTATTTTGGCTTTTTTCGTTTTAAAAAAACGATATTGCCTAACCAAAGAGCAAATAAACTGACTCACGGAAATCTGATATATTTGGCAATTTTTTTCCTTGTCACTTTATTGGTTTTTTCCAATCTGCTTCATAAGAACAAGGCAAATGCCTTGGAAGCCAGAATATCCAAAACAATTATGGCTAATCTGGTCCAATCAGAGTTCAGCTCTGCTCCCGCCGAAGAATTGATTGAAGAAACCGCATCGCCTCTTCGATTAACAACTGATATTAAAGAAACTTATCCCGATGAATATTACACCCTGGACAAGCAAGACAGCGCTATTGATGTTGATAATGCCGAATATGAAAATCTTTTATCATTTAATAACGAGGGTGATTTAATTTACAAACCCCGAACAAGTTCTCCTGAAAATGATTTTATTCCGCAAAGATCGGAAATTGTTTATTATACTGTCCAATCCGGAGATACTGTAAGTTCAATCGCGCAAAAATTCGGCATCACTATCAATACAATTCTTTGGGCGAATAATTTAACAGCTTACAGTTTAATCAGACCGGGAAATACGTTAACCATTCTGCCTTACAGCGGGATATTATATACCGCAAAGTCCGGAGATACTGTAAGCAAAATAGCAAAAACTTACGGAGTAGAAGAAGAAAAGATTCTTGGCGCAAATAATCTCTCCGCCGGTCTTAAAGTCGGCCAAAAAATAATGGTACCGGGCGCCAGAAAAATTTCTACCGCCGTTGCTGTCGCAAAGCCAACAAGCAATTATACTGGAATAACCGCAATAAAAAATCTAATAGCTCCTTCAAGCGCCAAATCCAGCAGTGGCTCAATGATTTGGCCGACTCCCGGAAGAAGAATCACTCAATATTATTCTTGGAGCCATCAAGGGCTTGATATCGGCGATAAAATCGGCACGCCTCTTTATGCCGCCGATGACGGTGTTGTAATAATTGCCCAAGGCGGTTGGAACGGCGGTTATGGCAACACCATATTACTGGATCACGGCGGCGGCAAACGAACCCGTTATGGCCATGCCTCAAAATTATTTGTTAAAGTGGGCGATGAAGTTAAAAAAGGAGAAACAATTGCTGCCATGGGTTCGACGGGTCGATCAACCGGTCCTCACCTTCATTTTGAAGTATTAGTAAATGGCACACGCTATAATCCACTTAATTATATAAAATAATATGTTTTTATCAGGAATAATCTTAATCGTCATCGGTCTGGCCTTGACCCTAAAGACAGAATGGTTTATAAATAATTTTGGAAGAATATCCTGGTTTGAAAATAAATTGGGAACGGAAGGGGGCTCTCGTCTTGGATATAAACTGGTCGGCATTCTATTAATTGTAGTCGGAATAATTCTAATGACCGGAAACGGCAGTTCTTTCTTTGGTTGGATGGCTACTCCATTCTTAAAATATAGTATATAATTATAGTGGACGG
>Ga0172381_10007045_pt1 | contig 11182 bp, 13 predicted proteins | sample Leawel6488metaG_FD_119754 | JGI IMG/M metagenome (GOLD analysis project Ga0172381, IMG submission 119754) | Leachate microbial communities from a municipal landfill in Southern Ontario, Canada - Leachate well 64-88 metaG | ecosystem: Engineered > Solid waste > Landfill > Unclassified | place... | reverse complement strand
TCCATATAATTATAAAATGCTACCTGATCTTCATCAAAAGCAAAATAATCCTTTGGAGCAACTAACTTATATGCTATGGTTGATTCTGCGTCTGCTCTACATATTACAACTTTATCATCAGATTTTTCAAAAATAATCTGATTGTTAATAGATGTTAAATCCTTCACCAAATCAAACAACTCATTCTTATACTCAATAGCTTTCATAAACATAACTCCTTTTATAGAGGTTTTCAATAATATAACATCTTCCTATTTATTATTCAATTACTATTAAACAATTCATTAATTAAATTGTTTTTAGTTTCAGTTAATTTAATATAATTAGATAAAAATATTGCGGTCCAATCATCAATTATAATTTCATGACAATTATTATTTCTAGGAACTTGATTAGAAAATATACACATATCAGTATTAAAACAATAATTCATTTCTGGCACAAAAATTTCTTTAATTGTTCTATATGTTGTATCATTATTTAAAAATGATAATTCATAAACATAAGCTTTCATCTATTATCACCGGATCCAGTTAAAACACTTCGTTCTTTTCTTGATTGTAACTTTTTTAGATTTTCTTCAGCAGCATCTTGTAATGATATTTGTAGTTCATTACACATAGCCGCTAAATACCAAAGACAATCACCAATTTCCTTTTTAATTTCAGTTCTATGTTCATTAGTAATAGTTCCACCATTATCTCTAAGGATTTTCTTAATCTTACCTTGAACTTCTCCTACTTCACCCAGACCATTAGCTGTATATGCCAATCCCATATATTTTATTATTTCGTCTGGTAAATTAGAATACTTTTCTAAAACCTTAGTTAAATAAATGGCCGTATTAGATGATTGTCTTTGATATTCTTTAAAATTAATTGTCATTTTAATCCTTATACTTTAACTTTATTACCTTCTTTAGTATCGAAATTTCTAACAGATGAAACAATAGTCTTTAATTTATCAAACCATTCAATTCCATATACCTTTATAATTTCAGAAAAATCTTTAATATTATGATCTAGAATTGAATGTTTTTCATTACCTTTCTTATCATGAGTAATATTAACATGAAGCAACTCATGATACATTACTATTTCTTTTAACTCGGAAGTTAAACTTTCCCATAAATCCTCAGAAAATTCAATAAGATAATCAAACTTACCAAAATACTTTAACTCGTGACTGGGTTTAATACATTTACCAACAACAGTCTTTGAAATACTTGGACTGACTAAAACAAATCTTAAATTAATATTAGCTAACCAGTCCATTTTACGTTCTTTAATAACCTTATTTGCTAAACTACCCAAATCATCGTCTTCAATAAAAGTTTTACTTATCATTTTTAACTCCTTTTTCAAGTTTTTCCATTTCTTCTTTTAATATCAAATTACACATTTCATTAAAAGTAATATCCTTTTCGTGCGCCAATAAAGCTATCTTAGCAATAGTAATATAATCTAAATCTACTTTAACTAGTTTAGTCTTTTCCTTAACATTCTTTCCATTTTCCTTAGTTTTTTTCATATACTCTCCTTTTTCAATGAACTATTAAAATAACATTTTCTAATAGTGTTGTCAAGATTTAACAAGCAGACCATCCACAATTTTTACATATTTTACATCCATTCTCAAAAACTAACTTACTATTACAACTTGGACATTCATCTGTTGAAGTAGTTCCATCTTTTATATATTTTTTCAAAGACCTTGATATTGCTTTAGCAAAACACAATAAATCACCTTCAACTTTGTTTAACTGATCTACAACAAAATGTATTGGTATTGAATGTCTTAATAAAATTGATATCATTCTAGTTAATGAATCTTCGTTTTCTGTTGTATCTTTTGTAATATTTTTTTTAATATTACCATCTTCAAAAACTAAATCATAATTACCTTTACTATGTTTAACAATTTTACCTTTTGTTAATTTTTTATCATATTGACCGTTTTCGTTTGCAAAAATTTCATAAGGTTTACCATTTAACAGTCCTACCATAACCATATATTGAAAAGTTCTAATCTTATCTAATTTTTTTGTAATATTAACATGATAAATATCACATTGTAATTCTTTTGGTCGTTTTAATGCATTTATGTTTATATTATTAATATTACTATTTTCTTCATCAATTAATACACCGGCTCTGCTTTCATCACGATAAAATGTTATTCCTTTACATCCTGTTTTCCATGCTGTTAAGTAAACATTTTCTGTAACTTTTTTAGATGTTTCTTTTGGAACATTTAAGGTTTTAGAAATTGAATGTGTTATCCATTTTTGAGCTATTGCTTGAATTTTAACAGATCTTTCCCAATCAATATCTTTACTAGTAGCTTCATAATATGGTGAATCATTAAGATCTGTTTTTCCGGTTATATGAATCCACTTTTCTATATAAGGATGATATACTTTATATTCTTGCCATTTATCTCCCATATCATCTACAAAATCTACTTTAACATTTTCACTATCTGCATTAATTTTTTTACGTCTAACATATGGTTTAATAGTAAATAATGGTTCTATACCTGATGAAGTTCTAGTTTCAATAGAAATACTACCTGTTGGCGAGCATGTAGTTAATGATATATTTCTTCTACCATATTTTTCATGTAATTCTTTTACTTCTGGACTTGCTTTAAAAATTCTATCTAATAAAGGTGACATATATTTTTTTTCAATTTCTTTATTATAGATAGGAAAAGGACCTAATTCTTTAGCTAATTCACAAGAAGACTTCATTGAATGTATAGCAAATTTCTCAAAAATTTTATTAACTACATCAAAAGATTTATCAGATCCATATTTAATATTTAAAGAAGCTAAAGTATCAGCTAATGCATTAACACCCAATCCAGTTCGTCTACCTTTAATACAAACTTCTTTAATTTGTTTCCACATATCTAATTCAATTTTTTTAATTTCTAATATTTCTGGATCGTTTTTTACTTTAGTTATAATTCTATCAATACATTCAATTTCCATATCAATAATATCATCCATTAATCTTTGAGCTTTTTCAACAACTAAACCAAACTTTTCATAATCAAAACTAGCAGTCTTTGTAAATGGATTATCAACAAAATTATGTAATGGAACTACCATTAATCTACAACTATCCTGCCCCATTATAATTTCTCCGCATGGGTTGGTTGTTTTATCATAAAACGCTGGATGTATTTCACCATATCCATTAGATAAACTATTATTAATCATTGTATCCCAAAACATAATACCTGGTTCACCAACAGACCATGCAGAATCAATTATCTGTTTCCATATTTCTTTAGCACTTACTTTTTTACTTATTTGTTTTTCTTTATCTTTTTCTAAAGGCCAATATTGCTCATAATCCTCGTCTTTTTCAACAGCATTTAAAAAATCATTTGTTAATTTAACAGATATATTAGCCCCCGTTACCTTTTTTAGATCTTTTTTAATATTAATAAAAGTAGAAACTTCAGGATGATGAATATTAATTGATAATAATAAAGCTCCACGCCTTCCACCCTGCGCTACTTCTCTACAAGTATTTGAAAATCTTTCCATAAAAACAGCAATTCCATCAGTTGTTTTAGCTGCATTTTTAACACTTAATCCTTTAGGTCTAATATTACTTATATCCATACCAACACCGGCTCTACGTTTCATAAGTTGGCCAAGTTGTTGATCTGAATAAAAAATTCCTCCGTATGAGTCATTTACATTATCTAACACATAACAATTTTTGCAAATTAATCCTTCAACATTATATGAATGAACATTTTCGATCCCTAAATTATAAACATATTCATCATTCTTATTATTTTTTATTTTATTTGTAATTTGAACAAAGTTTCTTCCGTTTATTAATATATTTTGATGTTTTCTAGGATTGTTTTGGTTTGATTTTCTATTATCTTTATAAAACTTTTTACTTTTCAAAATAAACTCACAATTTTTTGCAAAATCTAATCTAGCATACTTATTTTTTTCTGATTTGCCAATTGTCATTCCAACTACATAATTATAAGATCTTAATAAGTGATAAAATTCTTCAATTAATTTTATATTTTTTAAAGATATTCTCAAATCACCATCTTTAGTTATACATCCATCAGAATCAATTAATCCTTGTGTTAAATAGTTTACTAAATTATAATTCCATTGAAATATAGGAATATATAGTTTTTTTCCATCACATCTCCTACCAAATAATTTTTCAAATATCATACCAATCAATGTTGAATGAAACACTATTTGATAACTTCCATCAAACCTTTCATTATTATTACTATCAGGATTTATACCAAACAATTTTTTACCATAATTTTCAACAAAATTAATAATTTCTGTTTCTTTAGACGAAAAAGTAAATGTTATACCTCTAATTTTATTTTTATAATGATTTCCTTTACTAATTCGATTTCTTTGTCCTGAACGTTTTCTATCACTAAAAATACACCCATCACCATACCATAAACCTAAAAAATATGCAAAATCGTTATCAATCTTCCAAATTTTATTAATATGTTGATGTTCTTTTTTACATATTTTGCCATTTGAACAACTCCAATAAGTTTCTAAATAGCATTTATCAACATTTGTATAAAAAGTATAATTTCTTTCGTGTTGATGTATTTCATTATCCAATTCTTTTGAAATATCTATAAATTGATCAGTAATATTTTCATCTAATCTATTTGGTAAAGCTATATAATCACCTACACGTAAATATTTTATATTATTCCATGCAGGAACTTCTCCCCACATTAATTGTTCTTTAGAAATGGATAAAAATTCATGATTTTCTGTACATATAATATTAGGAGTTCGATAACATTTAAACAAAATAGTATTATTCAATAATTTATTTTTATGGAGTTGTTTTACTTTTTGCGTTGTTCCGTTATCTGTAATAACTATATCGTCATTTTGAACATCTTCTATATTTTTAACGCCTTTGTTAATTGTTAAAACTTTAGTTCCTTTAACAAAACAGTTTCCTAAAGTTTGATAAGAATAATTATTTCCGATCCCTGCTAATGGACTGCCCTGGGGAACTATCCATTTAAAATTCTCTAAATAAGAGTATATTTCATCTTCACTCATAGGATTTTTAAATTTATTTTTTTCAATACGAGCGAATTCTTTAGCTATTCTTTTATGCATTTTAGAAGGTTCGTCTTCTAGTAAGTTACCTTTATCGTCTTTAAGGGCATATTTATCAACAAAGACGCTAGCTGCAAGTTCGTCACCTTCAAAGTATTCTAGTGATTTTTTCATAGCTTCGTCTTTAGTATAGATAACATTTTCCATATTATTCTCCGTTAAAAAATAGATCATTTTCAGTTATAATTTTAAAAATAAATCCTCTTTTTTGACAGTATTTTTCCGCGCTTTGCCATTTAGATATATTAGTTACGTACGTTGATACTTCTGATAGATATCTGCGTTGAGCTTTTTGATTTCTGTTTTTAGGAGTTGCAGGTTTTTTTGTTTGGTTTAATGGTTTAACTTCTACTATATATTTTTGTAATTTTTTATCTTTATCAATTAGTTCCATATAAAAATCTGGAAAGTATCTATGAACTTTATTATCAATTGGACTTAAATAGGTTATTTCTACACACTCGTATCCCCACTTTAAGATATTAGGATTCATATCAGCGTGATAACAAAAACGCGCTTCCCAAGAACTACGATATGTTGGATTTTTATTCCCAATATACTTGTTTTTATTAACAACTACGTATTCACCAGTATAAAAAGATCTAGTTTTTCCCATAATAATTCTTTAAAATGAAGTTATATTAAATTTTTAATAACTTCACTATAATTTTGCCAATCTTCCATTAGTCTATTTAATTTGTTTTTAGAAAAGAAAGTCATTAATTTTAAACTATCTAATTTTCCTTTTTCATAATTGTTGTATATATTTATAATAGAATTTGTAATGTCTTGAGGTATATAGTTAAAATCTATTAATATAGTGTTTCTAGTATAATTTTCTTTAATAGTTTTATCTTCGTCTAATACTTGTTGTAATCCATTTTTTAATATTGATTCTGCTGTTGCTATACCTACTCTAGGTTTAATTGCAGGAATATCATCATTTTTATCACCGGTAAGTATCTTTAATTCTAGTTCTTTTTTAGGATTAATACATTGAACTATCTTATTTTTCATTGGATCATACATTTGAATATTTGGATATACTAGTAATTGTTTTAAATCAGAGTCAGTTGATACTATAGTTATGGGTTGATCTTTAAAAACCTCTTTAGATAATACAGCTATAATATCATCAGCCTCACATTTAGGTGCTTCTAAAACATATATATTCTTAAATGTATCTTTAATATCTTGTTTTAAACTATTTAAAACAGGAAAAAACTTTTCAAAATCAACAACTGCTTTATCTCTAGCTCCTTTACGACGATTTTTATAATCTGCATATATCTCATACCGCCAACTACCTCTAACATCAAAAGCTAATATAACTTTCTTTGGTTCAAACTTCTTAATTAAATTAATAAAACTATTCATAAACATATGCTTCCATAAATCAAAAACTCCATTATCCTCAGGATTAGCGAAAACTGAAGCAAAAACATTACGATATGCAGAATTTGTAGCATCAATTATCATTATTTCATTTCGATTATTTTCAATTTTTTTTTGATCTTCTATCGAAAACAAATCTGATAAAGAATTTTTATTCATTTTTTAATCTCCTTTGAATAAACCATTTCTTTTTATATAAATATTCACTTAATCCTCTACGAAATATACTAGTAACTCCATTATAATTTAAATTATTTTCTTTACAAAAATACAATAAACTTTCAATTTTTATACCATTAATATAATAATCATATTTTCCTTTACCATACATTTTATTATTTTTACCTGAATTTTTTTGACTCATAATTTTTTTAAAATTTTCAGTTTTAGGCGAATTATCAATTCTACTATCTGTTTCTTTTGTTAGACCTTTATTCCAAGGTATATGACCCATTTTTGCTTTTGACATTTTATTTCTCGATTCTTCTGTATGATGCTTACCAAACATAGGATGTTTTTTACCTTTAACATCTGCGTGATTTTTACTAATTTTATCACATATTTCAGGTGACAAATGTTTTCCATACCATATGTTTTTTTCTCCTCTAATTTTATCTCCATTACCAAAATTAGGATTATTTTTACCGCGGTTTCTTTTAGACATTTTTTGACGTAATTGTTCTGTATAAATATATTCTGTTGCTCCTGCTCCTCCGCCCGTTAAATTAGTTAAAGGTCCTGTTTTTTTATCAACTCTTCCTATTGTTTTGACCATTTTAGATTCAAGATTATAAGCTTCATTTTCAAATAAATTAGATTTATATTTTATAATTATAGGCTTTAATTTATCATGAATTATCTCTTTTATTTTATTATTTTTAATTTTATTATAATCGTTATCCAATGTTGATTGTCTAATATGATATGTTATTCTATTAAATTTACCTTTTCCTATATAAAAAGGTTCATAATCAAAAACAAACTCTTTATATTTAAAAGATCCTGGTTTTCTTGGATCTAAGTAAACATATACATAATAATTATTAATTTTCATATAATTTTAAAAATTCTTCAAGTGATCTAGTTTTAAACTTATACTTTTTTAACTTTCTTTGTTTAGTTGTATATAATGCTTCTTTAGGTGTAAATGTTTTAGCAAATAAGCATTTATTATCACCTATTGGAATAATTTTTTGAACATATATATCATATTTTTGATATAGCCATTTTTGATTGATTGAAAATAAACGCGTCATGTTCTGAGCATCCCACGCTGGTTTTATTTCAATTTTAGAAATATTATTTTGAGCTATAAATGAAACTTTATCAAGTTTAATTTTATCGTCAATATTATTATAAAAAATATTATGAGACTTATTAATATTCCATACTATTTCATAATCGTATGTATAAACGTGCTCTCTTAACAAAGTTGATTCTTTTTCAATATTTGTTTTATACCATTTATATTTAACTAAATCTGATAAACCAATTGATTCTGGATGATAATCAAACGAATTAATATATTTGTTTAGTAATAGTTCTTCTAAAAAGTAATACATCATTATTTCTTCATTAGAATCAAAAATTAAATTATTATATTTAATCTGTTGCTTCATATAAAAAGCACCTTATCATATATTGTATTAGTAAAATATGGCTCTAGTTCTTCAAAAGTGAACTTATCTTTATTTAAGTACAATATTGTATCATTGATATCATATTTTGGTTTTTTAGGTAATTGAAATGTTTTTTTAAATTTATTCCAACAAAACACATAATTACCTTGGTCTAATAATTCAATTATTTTTTTATGTGTTTCAGGAGTCGGATCATCGTCTATTAAAAAATACTTATATTTAAATACATCTAGTTTTGGATCATTCATTTTAACACCAGTAACAGCTATAGAATTATCTACAAATATAGAATCAATTGGACCTTCTAAAACGATTACTGGTTTATTGTAATCAACTGTATAATAGTTATATATGTTATTATGATTACTACCCGGTCTTGATAGATATTTAGGTTCCATTCTATCATCTAAGCGTCTACCCTGATAATAATATATTTTGCCTTTATCATCATAAAACGGTATAATTAGTCTATTTTTATACATTCCATCTACCGCTACAAACCATTTATGCCATATAACTTCAGGGATTCGTCTACTCTTACATAATTTAATAGCTTTATCAAATAGGATGTTACTACCTTTTAATATAGGAATGAAGTGTTTGGTGTGTTCCTGCTCGTCTAGCTTGACCTTTGTTTGTTTAAATTGAATTGGTTGAACTTTTGGTTCTACATTGTTATCTTTCAATCTTAAGGTTTCAGAAATATACTCTTTGTAATTAGTAGGGAAAAACTCTTTCATCCATAAATAAACGGGCTTTTTATACCCGCAGTTGTGGCAAAAATATTGCCAAGGTGTTCTCTTAGTTAATATATAGGCTCTTTTCTTATACTTAGATTTCTTAGAGTCACCACATATATGACATCTAAAGTTATAATACTCTGAAGACTCTGTAACATTAGAAAAAGTTGATAATATACTACGAACTTGTTGATTTAATGCAATATTATCATTTAAATAATTTCTATTCATAGATTAGTTTAAAAATGGGAAGCCGCTAAGGACTTCCCATTTTATTAACAAGGAGATAAATTGTATTAATCGTCCTTTTTCAAATCTTCAAAGAAACTATCGACATTTCCTTCTGAACCTTTATCATCAAACACTGAAGTTTCTGTTGTATTATCGGGTGCTTTAACAATAGCTTCGGTTTTAGGACCAGTAACAACAATATCTGCTACTTTAATTGATGTAGGTTTTGAAACTCCAACTACTCTATTAAACTTAGCTTCTAATTCATCATAAGGTTTGAAATTAGATTCCGCAATAAATTCATCTAACTTATATAAACTATTATGAATTTTTTCAACAGCTTCATCAGTTCCAATAGGAGAAGGTTCATTAAAAGTACAAGAGTCATAGTTTGGCATTAATACATTATTAACCTTAATTTTCTTTATAATAAGCTTAAAATCAGCTCCTTTATAATAGTCAAATACCATTACAGGTTCATTAATACCACCCTCAGGTGGTTGAAGTTTTTCCATGATTTTTTCATGAACTTTCTTACCATATTTAAAAAGCCATACTTTACCTTCATTTTCTGGATGCATTGGATCCTTAACAACTAAAATATTAGTATAGTAAGATTTTTTTCTACTACGACTTCTAACCGTATCAGGATCTGAGTCCCATATTGCAGTATTAGCTTTACATACGGGGCACTCTTTTTTAATAGTAGTAGGGCAGTTTTCAATATACCATCCACCCATACCTTTAATAGAGTGACTAAAATTACTTACAAATGGGATTTCACCATCAACAGGATTAGGCAAAAATCTAATAATTGCCTGCGCTATACCAGCTTCAGAAAACTGAGGATAATATAGTCTTTCGTCTTTAAAAGTGGATGTTTCCTGTTTCTTAATTTTCTCCATCGTGGAACTCCAATCAACTTGAAACTTCTTTTTGTTCATTACTAATCCTCCTTTTTAGGATTTCTTTTATTTTAATAGCTGCTTTTTCAAATACTATATATTCTTCACTCTTAAAAATATCATTTTCCGGTTTGGTTGTCAATAGTACATCATAATATTTTATAAAAATTGAAGGAGAAACAAATCCTTTTTTTGTTAAAGCATATACTATACTTGTGCCGTCTTCTTTAATACTGAAAAAATCTGCATCTTTTTTAATTTGTAGTGATTCTTTAACTTCTCTTATTATTATTTTATCAGCATTTAACTGTTTAACTGATATATAATTTTTAATTTGTAATACACTTTTTTGATTAACTTCCTGTAAACGAATTTTTTTATTCATCATATACATATACAACAAATATATAGCCAAGTCTTCGTATGTATAATAGTGATTTTCTAATTCATTATATATATTTTTATAAAATATTAATTGATATGATTTAACTCTTTTAAATACAATTTCTGGTAATCTTGTAAAAATAACAACTTGATCATAATTTTTAGATTTAATATACTTTTCTACATTTTTAAATATAGAAAACGTCATCCATGTTGATAATTCCATATTATGATAATATTTGAATTAAGTTATTCTGATCTACTTTTATATTATGTTTAATAGACAGTTCATTTTTTAGTATGTTTTTAGTTTCACAATCAAATATAGATAATATTTTTTTAAACTTAACAAAGGTTTCTTCAAAATATAAAATGATATCAATTATATTAATATTATACTCTTTTTGAATTTTTCTAATCATTATATTAAACTTAGATTGTTCTGCTGCTGATAATGATTTTTCTTCAAATAGTTTAATTAAATAATCAAAGTCATATCCTAATTTTGATAATATTTCAAATAATCTTTTTTTAGAAATTTCATCCAATAAAACGGTTTCATCATGCTTATCAATTAATACTTCTTTATTAATTAAACTAATAGGGTATTTTGACATAGTAACCTCATTCAAAGTTTATAATTTTTTTAAACTTGTCTGTAGTATCTTTGTTTAATACATTTACTGTTTCTTGAACTGCTTGATTAACAGTACTTTTATTATCATT
>Ga0172381_10007043_pt1 | contig 11187 bp, 10 predicted proteins | sample Leawel6488metaG_FD_119754 | JGI IMG/M metagenome (GOLD analysis project Ga0172381, IMG submission 119754) | Leachate microbial communities from a municipal landfill in Southern Ontario, Canada - Leachate well 64-88 metaG | ecosystem: Engineered > Solid waste > Landfill > Unclassified | place... | reverse complement strand
TCCCGGATCGGGAGCGGACCCCGATAGAAAAGGACTCACCGATTTGAGGAACGGTGCAAAGAAAAAACTATTTGATGTAATTGGTTTATGGTCAAGCGATAGATTGGCGAGAGATCTGAAATTATCTTTGATTTTAAGGGATGAGTTTAAGGAGCTTGGCATAGCAATAGAAATAATGGGTAAAGAAAGAGAAGATTCTGATATGGGAAAACTTATGGGCGTTTTAGAAGGAGCGATGGACGAGATGGAAAGGGCGAGAATTAAAAGAAGATTTATATCTGGGAGAGAAAGAAGGTTGTCGGAAGGAAAACTTATTGGTTGTTATCCGCCATATGGCTATAGGCACATAAGAAGAGATAAAGAAAAGGGGACTGATGCAATTTTTGAAGTTAATGAGCAGGAGGCGAGCATAGTAAGAAAAATATTTAAGCTCTATTTGGAATTAGAAAGTATATTCGGAGTAACTATAAGGCTTAAAAAAGAGGGAATAAAATCGAGGGGCAAGGGCAGGCAAGAGCCAGGGTTCTTTTTAGCATCTATGGTAAGCAGAATTTTGAAAAGAGATGATTATATCGGTAATCATTATTTTGGAAAATCATCTCCATGTGTAGCGAAATTTCACATACATAAAATTAGAAAATACAGATTTACTGGGAGAAAAAGAAATCCGAGGGCAGAATGGAGAATGGTTAAAGTGCCAGCAATAATTGATAAAGAAACTTTTGATAAAGCACAGATGGTAATGAAGAAAAGAGAAAAATTTAGATCATTCAAATCAAAGTATGAGTTTTTATGCCAAGGAATCATAAGATGCGCTCGTTGTGGAAAATTATACGGTGGCAGGATGCAGGCAAATTTTCCACTTTATAGATGTCCGCAGGCTGCGGATTCTAATTTGAATATGCCAACTTGCAGAGCAAGATCGGTAGGAAGAAACAAAATAGAAAATATTATATGGACATATGTGAGCAACTTAATAAACGATAAGGAAATAATAATAAAAAATGTAAGGCTATTACAAAAAAAGCGGAAAGAACAGGAAGCATCCAATCAAAAAATTTATGATAATTTATTATTCGAAGAAAACCGATTAAAAATAAAAAAGGGGAGATTGTTTGATTTATACTCAGAACCGAATGGAAGAATTTCAAGAGATGACTTGGAAAATCAAATAGGAGAACTAAACGAAAAAATCAAGGCGTTAGCTGGGCAGATATTAGAAGCAAAAAGGGAATTGGAAAGTATAGATAATCTTGATGATGCAGAAAAAGAAATAGAAAAAATTTGTGCTATTTATAGGAAGAAAATTGAGAACCCTCCATTTGAACTTAAGCGATACATTGTTCATAAGTGGATTGAAGAAATAAACATACAAGACGATGGGAGTATAAAAATAAAAGTGAGAATACCAAAGGGCGAGGAAAAGTTTATCCCGTCAAAAAATCCATTTTTAGACATGAATAATATCGGACTGAGTTTATATAATTTTGAATTTAAGTTCGAAGAAACGTTAAGACCCTAAAAGTCCTTTTTATATTTTTAAGATTGTATTATAATACAATAAAATAAAAGCATAAATTATGACGATAGACACTAAAAAGTCTGAAATACAGACGGACAATAGGGACGAACAGTTTATAACTCTTCCAATCAACCAGATTATTTGTGGTGATGCTGTTAATATTATGAATCGGATGCCCGAGGATTCTATTGATCTGACAGTTACGTCGCCTCCCTACGATGAACTAAGAGATTATAAAGGATATAATTTTGATTTTGAGGGTATAGCCAAGGGTTTATTTAAGGTAACAAAGAAGGGGGGAGTTTTGGTATGGGTGGTGGGGGACAAAATAAAAAACGGGAATAAGAGTCTTACAAGCTTTAAGCAAGCGTTGTATTTTCAGGAAATTGGATTCAATGTCCATGATGTGATGATTTATAGGAAAAAGAATACACCCTTCATGAGGACGAATGCTTATACAAACTGTTTTGAATTTATGTTCGTGATGACCAAGGGAAAACCAAATGTGTTTAACCCCCTAAAAGTCAAAACTGTCAGACAAGGACAAGAAATGTTACCACATAACAAGGGGGCTGATGGAATAAACAGAAAGATTTTAGGTGAACTTAAGCCAGAAAAAACAATGGCAAATATTTGGGAATATGCAGTAGGGTATGGCGGAACAACAAGCGATAAGATTGCTTTTGAACACCCAGCAGTTTTTCCAGAAAAATTGGCCGAAGACCATATACTTTCATGGACAAAAAAAGGAGATGTCGTTTTTGATCCGATGTGTGGAAGTGGAACTACTTGTAAAATGGCAATTAAAAACAGCCGTTCTTATATTGGCTGTGATATTTCCAAAGAGTATGTTGAACTTACCAAGAAAAGGTTAAAAATGCTAAACCCTTTAGGCTTAGATCTTATTTCAGAAAATTGATAGCTCTTTCTATCAATTTCACATCATCCTTGAATCTTCCTATTCCAGTGTTACAACTGTCGCAGACCCAACCTCTTACTTTCCCAGTGCGATGGTTATGATCGAGTACAATTTTGCTGGTGACTCCAGCAATAGTTCTTTTGGCACAGATTGGGCATTCAAAAGGTACGTTTGTTGGTTTGTTTTTTAGCCAGTCAGCTCTTACCTTCAAGGTCATATTCATTCCTTCAAGCTCCTCTCTGCATTTCCCGCACGAAGGTCTCCTGACTGATCTATTATTTATGCCGTTCTGATTTTTTGCGAACTCTGTGGTAGGTAAGAGTTTGTGACAAATGTTGCAAATCTTTTTAGGAAAGGCATCTCCAGTTCTGCTAACGTCAAAGATCGTAAAGTCATTTTTATTTAAGGTAACGTCCTGCCAGATTCTTATAAAAAATATAGAGAAATCATCTCTTGTTTCGGATTTAACAATACCAACATCATTTTTTCCTACTAAAACTCCTTCTGAAACTTTTATATCTCTTTTGGCAACAGCAAATGTATTGGTTAATTGATTCATATTCTTAAAACTATTCTATCAAAATTTTAGTCAAAAGGCAATCAAATAGAACTAGGTAACAACAACTATGAAAGAAAATTTTATCGAAAAAGTTTTAAGGAGTAAATATTTATTTAAGAAGGGTATAAAAAAACTCTCAATAGATTTACCTAAAACATATCAATCAAAGCCAACTGTTATAGACTTTTATAACAATAATGTCTGGCCCGAGTTCGCTATTTTATCTGAGTTTAAGCGACAAGGATATAGTGGGGTTTGGGTTGATAGTTTTCACGGGAAGGTATGGAGCGCAGAAGGCAAAGCATTTGATAAAAAAAATTTACCGGAGAGTATAAAGGAAATTTTTACCGAAAAGATCAAAGGTTGCTGGGATGTAGTTGTCTGGAAAGGTAGGGAAATTAAGTTCATAGAATCTAAGGGAATTCCTTCACGGGATAAAATTCGAGAAAACCAAGTGAGCTTCCTTAAAGTTATGCTTTCGAAGGGATTTAATTTCGATAATTTTTTGATTGTAGAGTGGGACTACAAACCAGAATTGCATGGCTTATAAGGTCAAGGAGGGAAGTTAAAGCAACCCCAGAGCAACCAAAACAAGCCCCAACAAGACAAAATGGGAAAGACGGGATTTGACTGGTCTAAGGCTAAAAAGCATTTGTTTCGTGTTATTGCTTTTTATTAGAGAAAGGGACAAAATAAAATAATAAGTTATAGATTTATGAGTAAAAAGTTTTTAATAATCACAGTAGCTGTGCCAGTTGTGATTTTTGCGGGCATTGGCGTGTCTGTTGTTTTGTTGCAAACAAACAATTCAAAGAAAGTACAGGTAAATTCGCTTGAAACACAAGCGAAAGCAATTCAAAATCAAATACAACAGACAGATGCTGAATACAGGCAAAAAATGAACGAAATAACTGATAAACAAAAACAAAATAACTGCATAGAGTTGAAAGATACCGAAATGATAACGGGCGAGAACCAAACAGAAAAGCAAATAGGAAAACAATGGAAAGTGGTTTCGATGGAGGGAATCTGCGGAGATTTATTCAACCAAAATGAAGCTTTGGCAAAAGAGAGGTCTTACAAAACAGGTCAGCTTCAAACACAGCTTGACCTTTTGACTGCTAGAAGTGCATCAGACAGAGAAAAGGCAATGGCTTCAATTAGAACTTTTATGGCTAAACCCGATTTGGAATTAGTATATACGGGCACAAGGCATCCATCTAATTTTAATGTGGGGGTTATCACAAATCAGGACGAAGGCGGCTACACAATGGAAAGTTTTAGCGGTTGGGAAAGAAGAGTTGAAGTTTATCAACAAAAGGAATACATCAACGACAGATGCGAAGTTTACGAATATGAGGTGGACGTTAGAAATAATCAAATTGTGGAAATACACGTCCGTTACCCCGATGGGCTGGCTGGAATGAGTAGTGGAAAATGTGCAAGCTATGGTTCAATGGAAGTTCCATTAAAGACAAAAGACGAAATTGAAAAAGTAGCGTTCTCATATCTTGGCAGAGACCCTGAACATACAAAATTCCTAATCAGGTCTGATATTCAGCCAGAATATCTACCCAGTAAAACAACGGCGAAAAATCCTGCAATGAACGAATGGCGTTGGGAAGATAAAAGCTACAAACTCCCAGAAGGACTAACAAGCGACCCGTTTCCGTATCCTATGATTAGAATTATTATTTCAAGCGGAGGAAAGCTCGTCTACTATCTAAATACCACAGAACTCTTTAACTAAGACAATAATTAAGTATTTTAACTAAATGGGGCTAAATGCCCTTTTTTGTTGTGCGACTGGATATCCAGCGAGCACAAAAGTAACCCCAGTGATCCCCAACAAAATTTTTAATAACCATAACACGATTTTCTATTTTGTAACCTGCATAGTTGAGACATACAGAACATAAAGAGAGTCGCAAGTAAGGTTAGCCTCAGCTAACACCTATCCTGAGCGAAGTCGAAGGGTAGGGTTGGGAATAAATTTGTTTGTATCCAAGGAAAAGAGCTCAAAAGGCTCTTTTTTGGTTGTTCCTGTTTGACAAAATTTGGTAAAGTATTAGTGTTAAATTGAGGTATGAATCTTGGTCATTGTTCTGACTGCGGAGCTTTAGTTCACCCAAAAAGATGATGTGTATTTATTTGTGTGTGCGTTAAGCCCGAGGTGATATCGAGGGCTTTTTTATTGTGCGACAGATGGAGCTCGGGAGATATTCCGAGTTTTGTTTTTGTATAGAACCATCTATTATTTGTTGAGGGTTTTATGTTATAATACGAAAATAATATTTTATTGAAATGGAAGAAGCTAAAAAACAATATTTATCTCTGTTGTCAGAAGTTGTTGCAGCAGCAGTAATTATTTTTGGATCAGATATGGCAATTTCAAGGGCGCGAAGCGTTGCTAGTCTTGTTTTAAATAGCAACGGGAATGTAGTTGATATTAAGGGCTATGCGGCCGATGCTGCTCAAGAATTAATTAATAAGTATTTAGAACTTTCTGGGCAGTCTTTTAAAAATATTGTAGATTTAGTTTTTGCAAAATATCCTCAAATTAAAAAAGTTTATTAAATTTTATGACAGCCGAAGTTTTAACTGTAATTGAAATTGCGACAGCTCTAATTATTTTTTTGTTAGTGGTGGTTTTAATTTTGCAAGCAAACAAAAAAACTAAAAAAGAGTCACGCATGAGAGAAGAGGAGGCTAAGTACAAAATGTATGAAATCGCAGTTTTAAATGACCTTAATGATAAAATTGGTTATTCGTTGGATGTTCAAGGCATTGCCGAAACAATTATTGGATCACTAAACCAGTTTATAGATTACAGTGTTGCTTCATATATATTGTTGTTTCCAGAGAAAATAGTTTTTAAGGCTCATCTAGAAAAAGTTGTTTCCAGAAAATTTATTGATACAGTAAAGGAAAAAATGATAGATTCCGCGTCACTGATTTTAAATGCCAATTTGAAGAGCATAAGATTAGAAGAAACGATAAATGGCGCAACTGTAAACGAGAAATCAAACCAGCCCGTTAAATCATTTTTTAATATTCCTTTAGAGATATCTGGCAAGGTTGTTGGGATTTTGACTATTGCTGATGCAAGATCAAGTTTTTTTCAGGAAGTAGAAATGGCCACCCTGTATAAAATAGTTAAACAGGCGTCTCAGGCTGTCACTACATTAGAAGGAGTTGTCGCAGCGGAAAATAGCAAATTAAACGCGATGGTTGCCAGTATGACTGACGGAGTGATAATGACAGACAAGGATTTTAGAATTCTTGTTGTTAATCCTGCAGCCAAAAAAGCTTTAGGTTTTGAAAATAAAAAAGAGTTATCGTTGATTGACTTTGCAAACGGGCTTGCTGGAAAGATTGATTTGAAAGACAAAGTTGAGGAAAGCGTAAGGATTGATAAAACCTTTGTTTCTGAGGAAATTTCTTTGCAAAATAGTTTTTTTAAAATTATAATTGCTCCTGTCAGGGATAGCTGGAAGTCGTTGGGCAGCGTTGTTGTTTTCCGCGATATTACCCGTGAAAAAGAAATTCAAAGAATAAAAGAAGATTTTACTTCCATGATTGTTCACGAGCTTAGATCTCCATTAGACTCCATTAAAAAAATGATAGAAATGATGAGGGCGACTGAAATGAAAAAAGACAAACGTGCAGAATGTTTTCAAATGATATATAGCAGCTCTTCGGACATGTTGGAACTTGTAAATAATATTTTAGATGTAGCCAAAATTGAAGCTGGAAAATTTGACCTTAAAAAACAGCCGTCAGATATTAAAGAATTAATCAAGGGCCGTATTTTATTTTTTGATATTGCAGCAAAAGACGCTAAAGTTAATTTGACAAGCTTGCTTGGAAAAGATATACCAAATAATGTTGAGTTTGATCCGCATACAATTTCTCAGGTATTGAACAATCTTATTTCTAATGCTATGAAATTTAATAAAGAAAACGGCAGTATAATTGTTCAAGCTTTAATGCATAAAAATGGAGAGAGTATAGAAAATGAGGCAAAAGATGCAGGAATAGACTGGTTTATAAAAAACGATATGGCAGCTGTTGAAGATTCGTTAGTGGTTGCAGTTACTAACACAGGGCCTGGCATAGCACCTGAGCAAATTGGTAAACTCTTTAACAAATTTTTTCAGGTAAAAACGGAATTTGCGCAAAAAGGAGGGACTGGTTTAGGGCTGGCTATAACCAAAAGTATTGTTGAATCACATGGCGGTACGGTGGGGGCTGAGTCGATTCAGGGACAAGGGGCAACATTTTATTTTACTTTGCCAATAAATAAAAATATTAGTAATTAATTTATTAATCTATGGATTCAAAAAAAATTCTTGTTGTAGAAGATTCAAAAAGTTATCTTTGGATTCTTTCTCAAAAGCTTATTGAAGAAGGGTTTGTTGTGACTACCGCTGAAAATGGAGAAGATGGTTTGGCAGCAGTAGAAAAAGATAAACCAGATTTGATTCTTTTAGATATTGAAATGCCAAAAATGGACGGCATAACTATGTCCAAAAGATTAAAAGAAGCTAATATTCAAGTGCCAATTATATTTTTGACAAATATGAGCGACGTAAAACATATTAGCGAGGCAACCGAAACAGCATCAGAATATATTATCAAATCAGATATAAGCGTAGAGGGCATTGCTGCCAGGGCCAAAGAGAGATTAGGCATAAAATAACAGTTCAGTTTAATAAGAAAATCCGAGCCAAAACTCGGATTTTTAGTTTGAAAGAATATTAAAATTGTGCTATTATTTATAAAAAAGAGAGATAGGGGTATAGTTCAATGGTAGAATTATGGTCTCCAAAACCATCGATCAAGGTTCGAATCCTTGTACCCCTGCAAGGCACAATTCTGCGCCTTGCTTCGCCAGAAGCTAGAAGCAGAATTTGACGCAGACGGGTACAGAATTGTACCTGTCCACTACAATGAAATTCTACTATGTTTATGTTTTATATAACGAATCGAAGAATTTTATATACGTTGGTTATTCTGAAGATTTAAAAGAAAGGTTTAAATATCATAATAATGGTTACGTAAAATCAACGAAGTTTTATAAACCATTAGAGCTTATTCATTATGAAGCGTATCGAAATATGAAAGATGCTAAGAGAAGAGAGATGTATTTAAAAACAAATAAGGGTAGGACTACTTTGATGACAATGCTAAAAGAATACTTTTTATGAAACCACCTTTTAATTGAGGTGGTTTTTTGATAGGATAAATTAATATGCAAAACGAAACCAAAGTTTGTCAAAACTGCAAAAAAGACTTTGTAATTGAGTCTGATGATTTTTATTTCTATGAAAAAATTAAGGTACCGCCTCCGACATTTTGCCCCGAGTGCAGAAGACAGAGACGCATGGCATGGCGAAACGATTTTACTTTTTATAAAAGAAAGTGTGATACTACAGGAGAAAATATAATTTCTATTTATGCGCCAGAAAAGGATAGGAAAGTTTACAATATAAAATATTGGTGGAGCGATGCATGGGATGCAAAGTCTTATGGTCGTGATTTTGATTTTTCTAGGTCATTTTTTGAGCAATTTCATGAACTGCAAAAAGACGTTCCAGTTTTGGCTCTGATGAATGACAATGGTATAGGTAGTGTGAATTGTGAATACACTCAAAATGAAGCCTATGCAAAAAATTGCTATATGGTTTCGATGTCGTGGAAAAATGAAGATTGTATGTATTCTTATGGCGTATCAGGACCTAATGCCGTAGAGGTGGTAGACTCTGTTGATATCTTTAGTTCGGGGCGCATTTACGAGTCAGTTTTTTTGAATCAATCATACGATTGTAAATTTGCATATTATTCTCAAAATTTAATGTCGTGCTGTTTTGTTTATGGTTTGAGAAATTGTAAGGATTGCCTTATGAGTGTCGGCCTACGCGATAAGCAGTATTTTTATAAAAATGAACAATATTCAAAAGAAGAATATGAAAAAATTTTAAAAGATTATAATTTAAATACTTTTGAGGGGCAAGAAAAGGCAAAGAAAGAATTTGAGGATTTTAAAAAAAACTTTAATCTTACAGAGCCATTTATTATAAATTGTATAAACTGTTTTGGCGACGGACTGCTAAATAGCAATAATGCAAAGTTTTGTTACAACGGACGTAGATTACACAATGTGAAATTTTTTGAAAATGGCAATGACATAAAAGATGGTTACGATATGCTCACTGGCGGAGAAAATGAAATGTGCTATGAGGGCATTACTCCAGATAACGATCGCCTTGCATTATTCACGATCTTCTCTTATAAATGCAGCGACATAACATATGCCGAATATTGTTTTGGCTCACAGGATCTATTCGGCTGCGTTGGACTTAGACAATCTCAATATTGTATTTTAAATAAGCAATATTCCGAGGAGGAATATTTTAAATTGCGTGAAAAGATTATCGATCACATGAAGAAGGCCGGTGAATATGGCGAATTTTTTCCAGTGAAGTATTCGCCATTTGGTTACAATGAAACAGTGGCAGACAATACTTACCCATTAGATAAAGAAAGCGCCGAAAAACGCGGATTTAATTATTTTGAAAATTTACAAATTACTAAAGATAGAGGAACAATAACTCCTGAACAAATACCGGGTAATATAAATGACATAGAAGATAGTTTTTTAAAAGGAATTTTGACCTGCGAAGCCACAGGAAGAAATTACTTTGTAACAAGGGATGAGTTGAATTTTTATCGTAAAATGCAAATCCCAATACCAAGAAAATGTTTTCTTGCAAGGCACCAAGAGCGCCTACTTAAAAGAAAGCCGAGATATTTTCATTAAAGTATGGGGACAATTAAATCTGCGTGGGAGCTTCCAATTTCGGTGATTTTTGTTATAATCACTTAAAATATCTCAATGCAAAAATGATGAACAAAAAGAAAGAGAGAAATGCGAATTTTCTTTTAACGGAGCGACGGGTTTTTACTGAACGCAGTATTGGATCTGTAAATGATTTAATTCTATTTTGCATACATTCGGTTATTGCAAACTCTGAACAGTGTAGTTTTGAAAGATTGGTAAAGGAATGTTTTGCTGTTTTTCCAGAGACGCTAAGATTTACGCGCTACCCAATTTGGCCGGACTCGCGGAAACTAGACAGACCTCTTAGGGCTTTGCGCAAGGAAAAATTAATAGTCGGAGATCCAAAATCTTATTTTATTCTAACAGAGGCCGGAGAAGAAAGAGCATCAAGTATTTCTAAAGCATTAAGGCAGGGGAAACTTTTATAACTTTAACCACTATGAAATTTTTAAAAAATAAAGATTTTTCTAAAGTATCAACTAGTTTATTGCAAAAGACTGCGTCAATACTAGGGATAGTTTTGTTGTTGGTATTATTTTATGTGTGCTTTGAAATTTATGTACCGATAAACCCAAGCTCGCACGAAACAATTATTTACACTGTGCAAAAAGGACTGGGGGATGACGAAATTGCAAAAGATTTGCAGAAGTTAAAGATAATCAGAAGCAATTATTTTTTTAGATTTTATGTCATAGCAACATTGCAGCATTCAAGCTTGCAAGCTGGAGAATATAATTTGTCTCCTAAAATGTCTATTTACCAGATTGCTAAAAAAATAGAGCAAGGCGATGTGATTAAAGATGTCGTTGTAATTTTGGAAGGTTGGGACGTAAATGATATTGGAAAATATGTAGAGTCAAAGGGAATTTGTAGTCAAAATGAATTCATTTCTCTTACGCAAAAAGATTATAGCAACGAATTTAATTTTTTGCAGGACAAGCCAAAAACAGCCGGCATTGAAGGGTATATTTTTCCAGACACTTATCAAATTACCAAGGGAGAGAGTTGTGAAGATGTGCTAAGCGCTATGCTCTCAAATTTTGAAAAAAGATTAACTCCAGAGTTAAGAGCGGAAATTGCAAAACAAAAAAAATCTATTTTTGATATAGTAACAATGGCGTCGCTTTTAGAAAAAGAAGTTAGAAAATTGGACGATAAAAAAATTGTTGCAGGAATTTTGTGGAAAAGGATAGCTATTGGGATGCCTTTACAACTAGATGCAACAGTAAATTATATTACAGACGGGAATGATCCTAGTGTTTCTATAAAAGATACAAAAATTGACTCGCCATATAACACTTACAAGTATAAAGGATTGCCCAAAGGGCCAATTTCAAATCCCG
>Ga0172381_10007042_pt1 | contig 11187 bp, 16 predicted proteins | sample Leawel6488metaG_FD_119754 | JGI IMG/M metagenome (GOLD analysis project Ga0172381, IMG submission 119754) | Leachate microbial communities from a municipal landfill in Southern Ontario, Canada - Leachate well 64-88 metaG | ecosystem: Engineered > Solid waste > Landfill > Unclassified | place... | reverse complement strand
TGGCTCAAGAAGTTTTAGCGAGAACTCGTAAGTTGGGTATGCCTCAAAACGTGCTAGATGGATTAGGAGGGCGTCATAGATTTCACGTGTGACGCAAGCATCTTTGCCGTTGTATATGTAGAAGTTGTCGTCAACGACAGTTCCAGCTTTGCCGGATTTGCCTTCATCCTTCCAGTAAGGCTCGATTGTGTAAATGGATGAGCAGAAGGCGAGGGACTTCTTTAGAGTCGGCATCGCAGCGTGCTGCATCAGCATGGTATCGTGGTAATTTTTCCACAGGAGTTTGTAGTAGTAGAAGCCGTGGAGGCAGTCGTATCCAGCATTGTGGAAGATCTTGACTGTGGAGGATTTCGCGAAGCGACCTACTGCACGAATTACATCTGGCATTGCGCAGAGTTCTTTAGTGAGAACGTAGGCTTCGTCAGCAGTTGCAGCGAAACCGATAGCGGTTAAGAGTCCGCCACGAGTCTCGATGTCTGTGGCAACCAGAAGGTCGCTGTTGGTGATTGACTCAAGGAATGCTATGGCCTCTGCTTTGTCACGGATGATGTGGACTTCACGAGTTGGATGGCAGAGGTCTGCGGTGTGGCAGAGTTTTTCGGCTTTTTGGTAGTCTACGTAGGTTACGAGGTCGTCTCGGGAGTTGTTGCGGAGAATCCAGCCAGCTTCGTAGGCTACGATAACCTTGAGGCCGCCTACTTTGGTGCAGGGGACGAAGGAGCCACGATATAGGTGATACTTCTTGATGGGGATGCCAGTCAAGAATTGAGTTGTGATAGGGTCGGTGGAAATGATAGTAGTGAGTCCAAGGTCACGCCACTTAGTCAGGTTGAGAAGAAGCTGCGTGTTGTCGCGCTGGCGATCTGCTTCTGGCAAAAGCCAGTAGTTATATTGTGGCGCGTGATCGTTGCAAAGGAAGGCTAGATAAATCTCATTGGGGTTTATGTTAGCGCGCTTGAGTAGATGGCGTGTGTATTGACCACGGTTGCCAGTAAGGGCGCAGCGAAAGTTGCACTCATCTTCTGTTGGGAAGTCGTGCAGCCAGGCGATCTTGGCAGGAGAGTGGGGAGTGTGAGTAAGGTCCAACATGATCTCCTGAATGATTTTTACCTGTTAGCAACGCGGGGCATACCTTATATATTAGCACGGCGGGATGGCATGTAAATGCCCGCGCCAATGTCGTCAGGATGCCCCACGTTGCAATTTGCCCATGCCCATGTCCATACATACCCGCCCGCCCGGTGAAATGCAAAGCCTTGGCAATGCGTAAAAATAAACCGTAGTTTACTTGCCACCACCAAAGCGCAAAAAGTTGCTTTTGCTAGCAGCATTGTTGCCGTCCCACTTGTCAAGCAACTTATCAAGTAACCCTATGATATCGTTGATATCCGACTGTTCTGTTGGAGTAAGCACACCTTGCAGCAGTGCAAAGTTGGCCCTCATGCCGCTGAGTCGAAACTTACTAAAGTTCCTTTGCTTAGCCCACAACTGCTCACGCGTTTGAGCAGGAATGCCATATGACTTGCTTCTGTTTCTTGCAACAACTTTACTCATCTTCGCCTCCTTCTTCAGGATTTCCGGTCAATGCAGAGAACCAGTCCATCGTGTAAGTGACTGCACCGTTGTAATTGTCAGGGTCTTTTTCACAACCAATGAACTGGCGTTTTTGCAAGTAGCAACTTCTCATACAGCTTCCACTACCAGCAAAAGTGTCAAGCACAGTGTCACCGAAATGTGAGAAAATATTTAAGATGTCATTACTGAGGGCTTCTGGCTTCTGAGCAACGTGAATGCGTTTTCCACGCACGATAGGCACAGGAAAGACATTTTGCCTGCCCTTGATGCTTAATTCAGCAGCATTGCCCTTCCAGCCGTAAATGGCAATCTCCATACTGGAACCAAGTGTCTGGTTCGGATTCAGCGTCAAGCCACTGGAATTGAGTTTCACCCAAGTCAACGGAGTTGTAGCCACGTTGAAACCAGCTTTTTTCATTTCAGCAACAAGCGGACCATAGAGGGAGAAGCTGGTCCACAACACTATGAACTTGCCATCACGCAATACCCTGAAGTAGTGCGGAACACACTCAGTAATCAACTCCAAGATCTCAGTTGGGTTGTCGCTGTAAACATCGTAGGCTTGCTGCTGACTGTTCTCATCCAGGTTGATTCCGTAAGGCGGGTCAGTCAGAATGAAGTCTATGCTCTCATCTGGCAGTTCCATCAGGAACTCAATGGCATCATCGTTGACGAAATTCTCCATGTACTGCTTGATCTCACTAAAGTCAAGTGAGGCTTCCAGTTTCTCAGTCCTGGCTTGCATCACTTTATTCAACATGGCCTTAGTCTTTTCTTTGTTCACAGCATCCATTGCCTGTGCGATAGATGTACAATCCTTTACTATGCATTCATTGTCAGCAATGGTCAGCATCTTACTGACAAAGCCCTTGTCACGGCCAATCAGATCAGCCGTGTCGTCAAGACGCCAGCCTTTGCTGTACTTGCCTCTGTCAGCCTTTCCATGCTCAGTCACCTTCTTCAAGTGAAGTTCACGCACCAGTCTGGCAACTTCTATGGGTGTGAAGTCCTTGCGTCTAAGATTTTCCTCAAGCTGAATGACGAGTTTATCAACTCCTTCACGCACCATGAAGTGCGTTCCAGGAATCAAGTGCTCCCATCCCAAAAATTCAGTCATGGCCTGAAAACGGCGCCTTCCAGCGATCACTTCAAAGCGCCCATCCTCACTAAGCACGCAAGTGATGGGATTAATCAGACCATTCTGTTTGATGGATTCTGCCAACTCCGCAACTTCAGAACGCACTTCACGGAAGTCAGTTGTGGCATCACAAAAAAACTTATCACTTGCACACTTCTCTTCAGCCATTTTTCCCCCAAAAAGAGCCGCACCACCCTAAAGCGATGCGGCTCTTAAGTTAGCCGTCTACGACGTTTAGCCGACTGCGGCCACAGTCTTGATGGCGTTGCGAAGCTGCCCAGCGTAATCGCCCTTGCCCTCTTCCTGCACCACGGTAGCAACCAGTTCGACGCCAATGAAATCCTGGGTGTCAATGGCACTGCCGCTGGTGATGCCAATGACTTCGCAGTAGTTCTTGACCTTCCACATGCAGGTGTCGATCAGCACGAGGTTGTCAAACAGCTTCCGACCAGCGTATTCACCCTCGGTAATATCCAAGGTCAGTTTGATCATGTTGTTGCCAGACTTGGCCTTGGTGATTTCCGCCTTGGAAATCTTGGCGTTGTAGACGCCACCGGGCAGCGTCTCGAAGGTGCTCTGAACATTCTCCAGGTCCATGCCGAGATCAATCTGTACCATTTTTCTTCTCCTTACTTTGCGGTTGTAGGTTCGAGCGGTGTCCAAGTAGGTTCTCCTAAGTCATGCCCCAAGGCAGCACTCAGGTATGGCCTCATCTTCGCATAGGTAGGGTCGTCCATATTGGGCATCAACGACCTGTTTCCAAGGTTCGCATACTTGTTGGGCGTACACTGAAGACGCCTAACCACCTTAGGAGCAGCCGCAGGGCCGCTCACAAGGCTACTCAAGTATACGTAATCACTCACGATGCCAGGAATCCTATGCTTCATCGACCCAGGCATCAAGATGCTTTTCAGCACTTCTCCAGTCACTTTATCTTCACGCCACTCTTCGTGGCCAATAAAGATCACATTACACTTAGCCACACTCATGTAGCCCATGAACTTCTGCAACTCAGTGGCATAAGTTCCCCAATCCTGCTGCTGGAAAACATCACGCCCAACAATCTTCTTCACATGCACCATCAGATGCTCGCTCATGCGGCTCAAGTTGTCCACCACCAGATGATTATCTGCGGGCAGCTTCTTGCACAGCATCTCAAATGCTTTCATGGTCTTCGACCACGCGCTTGCAGCTTTCATAGGCCCGCACATCTCAATGAAGTCCGGGTCAGTCGCATCGTCGTTGTCAATGTCGATCACAGGGAAATCGACTTTCTGCCCCAAAGCAGTAGTCATAGCTCTCACGCTACCAAGCCCTTTCTCAAGGCACAGAAAATAAGGGCTAGGGAACTGACTTGCCAACACACTCTTTCCACTCTTTGGTGGCCCCCAAAGAAGCATCGAAAACCTTGTATCAGTTCCATCACTGAGTTTTGCCACTTTCGCCTCCAGTTCCACTTATCATTATTGTGCCGTTTCCAATAGACACCCGCAACATGACTGCTTCAACATGACCAAGCGGGCATTTAACTTCATCAACTGGAATCAACATATGCACGGCGTCTTCCACATAAATCTTGTATAGTTTAGTTGTCTTGGATAACTTTACTCCACATTCCGGGCAATTTACCATGAAAGTTCCTTTGCCTCAGTAGACTCGTCAAACAAGGCGCCTATTAAAGCGCGGTTGTGTAGACCATCTTGACAGAGTTCAAAGAATGAACATTGGCGATTGTAGTCAAAACAAGAGCCAGGGTTTCTGGGAAAAGAATCATTACGCAGACACGAGTCGTAGTAGTCCAGGACTTGTGTTGTTTCATCATACCACTGGGCCAGTTCGGCATCTGAGTAGATAACTGGCGAACGAATTACCTCAATTTTTTCGGGGTTTAAGTTGTTAACTAGTATTCCTGCCAGATCTTCAAATTCATCACGCATGATATAGAAGTAACCTATAAACTGATCGTTGGGCTTGTACTGGAGATAGCGAGGATTAGTTGTTTTATGCTCGATGATGTAGATGCGGTTGTCCACCAGATAAACACCACGCCCATCTACAGTTCCACGCCAGATGTGTTTGCCAAAGGGTTTCTCGAATTTGACTTCGAGGTCAATCATAGAGATCTTGTTGCCAGCGGCGTAGACATGCAAAAGGGCTACAGCGGACTGCATGTTTTTGTTCTTGTTGGGCGGAAACACGATAGTCTGGCACTGTTCAATGGCAACTGCCAGTGAGCCAGTTTTGTGGTATGTTTCGATGCCCAGGTGAACAGCTTTGCCGAAACCAGTGTCGGTGTTGTTGGAACCCTTCCGCACAAGTCCGAGATGGTAACGGTAGTAGGCCTTGCGTGGGCAAGCCTTGAAAGTGGCAAGGGAGGTGGAGCGGACTAACACTATGCCTTCTTTCTGGCAGCCTGTGCCATCATCAGCTCAAATGCATCTTCACGTTCGGCTTTTTTCTTGGAAGTGGCACGCTTGGCACCCTTTGGGCTGCGGGCTTCCTGAATTTTCATTTGAAAGCGTGCAAGGTCTTTTTCGTTGAGTTTTTCATTCATCAAGTTGATCTCATCATCGGAGACATCAGAGATATCACGGCCATTAATCAGGTCGTCAAGTTTCATAGATGCTCCTTTTAAGTCTTATGCGGTGCAGCAACCAGCGGGAGATTGCTGCACCTGGAAGACTGGAACTGAGTCAGCATGGGCCGACGAAAACCCACTAACGCAGTTCCGTGTGAGACTACTTGGACAGCGGAGAGAGCTTGTCCACGATGGCACCGAACTGGTTCTTGGAGAACAGTTCCTTGATCTCGGCGCGCAGTCCAGGCTCAGAGTCCATCTGCGCCTGGATGTCGGGGTTGGTCATGAGCTCGAACGCGGAGTCCTTGAAGGACTTCTTCATGCCGGAACCAGGCTTGAAATCACGCAGAGCAGTCTCGACTTCCTCGCGGGTCTTCTTGTCGTTGAACATGCTGCGGGCGACGGCCTGAAGCTTGACTGCAAAGCCAGCCATGAAAACGTCGTAGGTGATCTCATCACCGTAGACTTCAATGGCTTCCGCGATGGATTCCGGCAGCGGCGTGGTGAACTCCCAGCCTTCCTGGTTGTCCTTGGTCTTGACCTTCATGTTCTCAGTTTTCATCGAGATTCCTTTTTCTGAAGTGTTGGCGCGGATTGCGCTTATTGCCGATACATACATATATACATTCTTTGGATGTTTTGTCTGCCACTAGTACATTTTTGTGTTAGAACACCAAAATAATTTTGTCCCCCTTTACAGCCATTTGGTTACATGCGCTTATGTAACCTTTAGACCCAAGAATGTTTTTAGCAATAACTGAATCCAAGATTTGTTCCGGGCGAGTTATTCCCTGGCGATAAAGGTCTTGAGCCTTTTTTCGCCCGATGCCCTTGAGGCTGACGAGTGGAATCAGTTCCATTCCAACACCCTGAGTAATCATTGACTCAAGGGCCTTAGAGTAAGTTTGATCGAAGCCCATCATGCGGAAAGCAGCTACGATTCGGCGGAAGTCCCTGGCGTGCATACCAATAAGTGATGCTTGAGCATCCTTCATATCACGCCCATCAAGCCAGTCACGCATTGATGTTGCTATGAAACTCTGCAATGGGTAGTTCATATCAATGAGGCCATCTGCCATGTCGTCAGGAATCCAGCAGCTTTGCTGGAATGACGGCACGTTGGCATAAGCCACGCCAATGACGCCAGGGGTAATGGGGCGCTCAGAGAAGTTCCTGCGCCAGTGGTATAGGTCAATGGGGTCAACATACATAAACGCCGATGCACGGCCCAACGTCGTGGCAGTGAACGTGTCTCCGTCCTGCCGTATCGCATCGTGGTCAATCAAGATGTCAATGGCTTCTGGTATGCGTTCAAGCAAGTTGGTCTGCATCGCGCCAAAGGTCAGAGACAAGAAGTCGATAATATCAGGAAGCTGCATCCCCTCACGCGCTATGAAAGAGCAGATGTGGAAGTACAGCTTGTTGATGAGCTTCGACTTTATGTCAGGAAGATTCCACAGTTCACTGTAGACTTCCTCAGCCAAGTCTTGCTGAAAGTAATAGATTACTTCACCAGTAGCAGACAAGCCGTAGCGCCCGATGCGCCCTGCCATCTGCTTCAAGTCATAGGCGTCAACGGCAGCTACGCCACGAAGGCAGCCAGCGATAATGCCAACATCGGCAGGAAGGTTCACGCCATAGGCCAGCGTGGAGGTTGAAACCATTGCTGGCACTTGGCGTTCTCTGAAACGCTTTTCAAGGTCAGCACGCTCAACTTTGTTAAGCCTGGAGTAGTGGAAAGGTATGTTGCACGTTTTTGAAATGTACTTGCCCATGCCGATAGTGTGTACAAAGATGAGTAGCTGCTTGTGTGGGTTGTCACGCATCTTCTTGCGGATGAGAGCGAAAAGTTCGGAGTTGTACTGCCACTTGGGCCTTGGAGCATGAATCAACTTGTGCGTGCGCTTAACTGGCTCCCACTCCGTTGACACAACTTTCGTGGGCTTGCCATTGAGGATTGTGAGCCACTCCGCTACTTCCTCCGTGTTGGGGAACGTGGCTGAAAGGAAGATGATGCGGGCGCCCTTGTTGATCGAACAGAACCGAGTCAACCCGACCTCGAAAGCATCTCCCCTGCCGTCCGAAGCCAGCAAGTGGCTTTCGTCTGCCACTAAGACGCCAACGTTTTGCAGCCATGCCTTACCTCCCCTTGACTTAGAGTCGAGTGATTCAGTTGTCATGAGAACCATTTGCTGATCGAAGCTGGAAGGCGTGTCGAAATCGCTTGTTATAGCAATCTTCTTGTATGGGAGGCGCTCCCAATCCTCCAACTTCTCATTCGTGAGGGCCTTGAGTGGAGAGAGGTAAATTACCCGCTTCCCCTCAATCAAAGCAGGGTAGAAAAACTGTTCTGCAACTACGGTCTTGCCGGCACCAGTGGGCGCCTGGACTATGACGTTGCAGTCCTGGCCGATTAGCTCAGCCGAAAGAAGCTGAAGTGGGTTGTACTTGAGGTGGGAGTGAAACGGAATTAGCATTGATGCCTCCGGCATGTTGAATCCTATTTAGTCAAGCGAAGGATGAGTAAACCCACAAGCCCCATATACTGTTTTTGTGCCGTCAGGATTGCAGTAGGTGTGAGTCACAACCCACATGGCGCATTCTTCACCAATGCACCTAGCCCAAGTAGGGTTACGGAAAGTATCTGGGCCACAATTTGCTGGCGGTTCGGAAGTCTCAACACAACGCACCATCGGACACCACTTCTTTTTGTCTTCTTCACTTGTCATCGCGTATTCTCCTCTACGTACTGTCTGACGTTAGCCATTTTGAGTTGCCAAGTATGCTTGCAGAAACCCAGCGACTGTCGCGCCTCATCCTTCTGGTACGTAGCCAGCGCAATAATCAACGAGCGCATTTCAGCATCCTTCGGCACCGGAAGGTAAAGGTCATAACAGGCAGGCTCCACAATCAACTGTGGCCGCTCATCTTCCTCAGTCTCTGCGTGGATTGACACGCACTCAGTGTGGGGTTTAAGCAAGAGTGCTAAAAACCTATTACACATTGATCTGCGGATGTAGCCCTTGTGAAAGTGCCCTACTTTCTCGAAGGCTTGCCAACCTATGATAGCGTACTCCTGGCGCACATCATCCTTATCCATCCACAGTGGGCGAAGACGCCTAACTAACCTATCAGCCATTGCGTAGGTGAGTCGGACTTCCTCTGCTGTCATTTCCCAGCCATCCAGCCCCAATTCGATGATTCAATCTTGGCGATCATCAGATCAATGCCTTCAAGGAAGTTGCAATCAGGCGTAATCCGACTCCAGCCAAGGTCTGTAGCAGTCTTGGACACGATGGATTTCTTAAGGTTGGCATCCTTAATGTGGAACTTCTCGCAAGCGGCCTCCACGGCGCGCTCCAAGGTGACAATCGACTGCGCCATTGTCTGGCGATAGCCATAGGCATCACCTACCGCAGCAGCAAAGTACGCCGTATCGAGCTTCTTCGCAATACTCTCTACGAGCGAAGGAGACTTGATGCCAAACTCCTTGTAAGCAATGGAAAGGGTGATGTAGTAAGGAAGCCCAAGCGTGGCATTCTGCATCGCCTGCTCAGTCACTTCGGCGCCAAAGTTCTCCACCATGTTGATGTAATAGTGGTAGAGCTTGGCGCAGATGTCCTTGATGTTGTCGGACTTTTCAATGTTGAAAATGAGCGGGAGTTCTTTGAACTTGGATGGCATTACGATGCAGGGCACTTCAATGGCTGTGCCAGATGCCATCTTCATGATGGCTCCATACCTGTGCTGACCGTCTATGATCTCGTAGACCAAGACATCATCAATGTGCTTCTCAATGACCATCAACGGAGTGAAGAAACCGTGAATCATCGACTTGGCCAACTTGCCAACCAGTCCCGTGGAAAGTTCACGCTGGTACTCGCCAGGAAAAAGCTGCGTAATCGGAATGTGTTTGAACTCGTAATGGTCGCCAGTGATAGGGTCAACGAACTGCATGTTACCTCCACTTAAGGTTATCAAGAGTTACATTCAAGGGATTCATGTCTATGAACTGCACACGAAAGGGCTTCACGCCATGAAACGCCTCAATCAACACATGAGCCAGCGTCTTCTGCTTCCCATCAACTGTAATCATCTTGTAGCCTTTGTTTACCCAAGGCCGCAAGTAACGCTTTCGTTTAATGCTATAAATGTTCCCGTCGTCACGAACACGATAGTTGCCAAAGGTTACTTCTCGAAATTCCACTTCCACTCTCCTGTCTTTTTCCCAAGATCAGCGTCGTCCAGCCTTTCCGCGACGATTTGTAGTCCTGTCGGCGTCACTTGGCACGTAATATTCATAGCCACTACTGTCGCTCCCTTCCTCATCGAGAGAATCTGAATCCTCATGTCCTGATTGTCCTTCGTCCCAATAGTCACTGGAATCTTGTTGCCGTCTTTGACTACGTTTAACTGGAAGTTCTTTAGTCGCACTTGTCACCCCCTTACAAGCATCCCGCATGTCGCGGTCAACAATGAACATACAATCGCCCTTACACAGATTCCTAAGGTCACGATTTTTGATGAAGATACAATCGTCACCAGCCAATACGGTTGTTGGCGACAACATAAGCAAGACACATAACACTGTGCTGATTTTGCGGTGCATAGTGGAATCCTCGACTGTTAAAATCATGCCCCAATTGCGTGGAAATGTCAAGTAGAAAAATCACTACTCGGCAAGTTTTTTTGCCACGTCACTTGCATTATTGAGAGTCTGCATTTTCTTGTTGTAGCGGGCAAATGCCGATGGCGGCATCTTGACCATAACGCTGTAAACTATGTCCAGTCGCTCTTTATAGATTGCTGCTTCACGTTTGGCTTTAGCTTCGTTACGACAAGCATCAACGGCTATGGCTGACACTGCCACAAAACCGATGAAAAAGGCTAATGTTGTTAGCTCCAGCACAGTCATTACTTTGCGTGACATTTTTCCCCCGATTGGGCCGTGGAAAGGCCCATTTTTGCCCCGTATGTGCCCTTATGAAGCGTTCTGGCGCATTTGCCGCATCAATGTATCATAATGTTCATGTGTTGCCATTTCGGCCCCACAGAGGATAGCGTCAGCCTCTTTTGGATATCTATCGACTGCAACTTCAAAGGCGTCAAACCATTCTTCGCTGCTACGTGTGGCTTCAACGCGCAGAAAGTATGCTTTCCACTCACTCGGCAGAAATCCAATAGAATGTGATTTCACAGCAGCAGAAGATGTCTTGGTGGAAGATTTTCCAAGTTCCAATAGTAAGGCGGAAAGTACCGACCATGCTGGTATGTTCATCTGTCCACTCCTCGGTCAAGTTGTGAAAAGTTTCTTTAAGCAGTTTTAAGAACTCGACCATGCCACATGAAGGCCACCAGTCCATAAAGAAAGTATACTTTTTTTCTTCCTCTGAGGTGACGAGACATAGGCGCACATCGTTTCCAGGTGCTCCCCAAAACTCGTAGGCGCCAATACCTTGGTCCTCAACATGCACATCGAGAGGTAGAAGTTTTTTGCATTCAGCGTGGATTGCTTCGCAAGCAAGCTCGTGGTCACTTAAGTCTAGTATTCTCATGGCTAAGTCCTCAACGCCCTTACTCCGATAACGTCACCATAACTATCTCGGATAACGGCGCGGTTTGAGCTGTGTGGAGAAACAAGGTCGCTACGCATCAAGTGACTTTTTGCTGCCTCAAGCACCATCCATGAGACAATGCATAAGGTGTCAGGATCTTCTGTTGGAAGATCACCTATACTACGAAATACTTGCTTCACCATTGGGATTTTTACGTCTCCACACATGATGAAGCCATTAGGTTTATAGTCATAGTTCACCCTGGCAATCATGCCGCTGACAGCTACAGTTAGAATCTCACCATTCTTATCGAAGATGGTGATAGGATGATTAGTCAAATT
>Ga0172381_10007041_pt1 | contig 11188 bp, 15 predicted proteins | sample Leawel6488metaG_FD_119754 | JGI IMG/M metagenome (GOLD analysis project Ga0172381, IMG submission 119754) | Leachate microbial communities from a municipal landfill in Southern Ontario, Canada - Leachate well 64-88 metaG | ecosystem: Engineered > Solid waste > Landfill > Unclassified | place... | reverse complement strand
CCAGTTGGTAACCGGTAAGCCGCCGGCAAAGCCGGTAACAATAGACATGGGTATTACCGACATCGAGGTAAGCAAGCCGGGGCATCAGCCGGGAAAGACCGGTATCAAGTTCACTGCCGACCCGCTGCAGCGTACCAAAGGCGATATCACGGTAAAAAGAGAAGTACCAAGCCTTGCGGGGACCGGCAAGTCACCATCCCTAGCGAAGGGCGGCAATCTCAGCAGGAAAGAAGGCCGGATTTTCGTTACATCGGCAAAAGAAGGGAAGATGTACTCAAGGCGTCCGCTCAGGGGACGAAGAACCTAAACGAGAGAATGATTGATGAGTAAAACGAAGACGATCGGAAAGAACGTATTAACCGGAGACCGGACGGAAGCTTTCGGCGCCGACCCCAGCAAGGCGATCACGTATGATTTCAGGTACAAGATAGTAGATATCGACGAGCTTATATCTTCGCATACCGACAGGTTGACGCCCAACCCCAGGTATCTACCGGAATTGCAGCCGCGTCTCCGCGACCGGTCTGCCAGCAGAACCCAGATAGAGCGCATGGCGTCGAACCTCAATCCGGATCACATGGTTCCCGGCTTCAGGTGAACGTTCAGTATTAACGATGACGATATCACCATTTTCAATCTTCGGCTCCATGCACTCACCGGTGACACGAAACGCCGCTATATTCTCAGGGGCAGTAGTAATACGCTGTACATAAACATAGTCTACTGGTTCTGCATGAACTGCTCCGGCATGGACCTTGAAGTTAGGATATACCGGTATTTGGAGAGGCTGGGCAAGACGAAGGCGTGTCAACAGTTCTTCAAAGTCATCATGCTTGTAAGGATTACTATCCTTATTCAGACCTTCTATAGGGTAAAGTTCAGACTCAGTAATGTTGAAGGCTTTAGCTAATCGTACAACTGCTTCATGTGATGGTCTAGACGATACTCTAGTTTCAATTGCTTTGATTTGCCCCAGACTTAAGCCGCTTTTTTGCGCAAGTTTACTCTGAGACCAACTTCTTATTTCTCGATGTTTTTTTACAACTTGTCCAAAGGGCTCGTAATTTTTGTCTGGTTTCATCATTTGGTAACTATTGTAACAGCATTTGTCAGATATATAGAGAAAGAAAGAGGAAAACTTCAAAAATAATAGTAACATATGTTACTGTACAGTAACAATAATATACTACTCTACGTTGTTGCGTCTCTACAAAGTTGCAAATGTTACTGAATAAAATTATAGTTGTTACCATAATGAAAAACATTGTATTGGCGTTAGAGAAAAAACGGCAGGAACTTAACCTTAGTGACCGCTTATTTTCAAAAAAGCTGAATGTCTCTCTTATATATTGGGGAACAATTAAGAGAAGACAACGCAATATAGGAATCAAGCTTCTTCAAGCAGTCGCTCGTACTTTTCCCGACATGGACAAATACATCTTGGCATACCTGCGTGGCGAAGAGCTTCAGAAAGAGTTTCCCTCTGTAGATACCAAAGAGATACCCCGTTTCAGAGGCTGGGACGGGCTGAGTTAACGGGAGCAAGACAATGATGAGATGGGTTCACGCTTTTTTTGAACTATTGGGAATGATAGCTGTCGGGTATGTAATCTCGCGCCTGCTACTAACGATACCTGTTATAAAAAACTTTCTTATAAGCAACAGCAAACAGCGTGTAGAGAGTACTGATAACCCAAATCCAGTCGTAAATGACTGTAAGCCTGAAAACCGTAAAAACAAGTTCAGCGACTCCGCTCCAATTAAGAACCTCGATGACAGTAACGATTATCCACTGGGTAAAAATACCCACGATGTGCCGGCTGCTCCATTCTCCAAGAAAGCGAGTAAATCTGCTCATGACGAAAAGAGTATATCAGATTCCAGAGACCATAACGATTAGGGATACGGAGCGTAAGACATGGAATATCTGATTTTAACGATGCTGGCAGCGATTGCAGTCTTCATCGGCTGGCTGTTCGTAACACAGAGGAACGAACGATGACCAAACAGGAAGCCGGCAGGCTCGGCGGTCTGGCTACCTTCCTGCGGCACGGGACCGACTACATGTCCGCCAACGGCAAGAGAGGCGGCAGACCGAAACTACAGGCAACGATAGCACTAGGCAGGGAAGAAATAAAAACAGGGAGGGAGCTGCACGCCGAATCGCTGAAGAACCTGAAAGTGCTATTTAGAGCGAAGTACCTGCTGCCGGAGAGTAACAGTGAAGCTCTCCGGCAGAAAGGAGGCGCACTGTGCCAGTACTAATCATCAAAGCTCAAGGAAAAGCGAAAGAAGTATTCGCCATTCTGGAGCTTACCGCGAAACAGCACCCCTCAAAAACTCTCGATGATATAAGGAAAGAACGTGCTTAAAGAACATCGTATCCGACCGCTTATCAACAACATCACCTTCAAGCGCGACCCGGACAGCCTGCTCACAATAAACGACATGCTGAAAGCCTGCCATGAAGACTTCGGCATGCAGCCGGTGGAAGTGTGGTACAAGCTCGGTTACGCCAGGAAGCCATACGAATACCCCTACACCCCAAGTAACGCATACCGTCTGATAGCTTTGATGAGGCATTAATGAAGGGCATTACGGAGTTTCTGGACCGTCTGGAGCAGGTTAAACAGATACATCCCAATCAGTGGATGGCGCTCTGCCCAGGTCATCATGATACAAGTCCCAGCCTCAGCATCAAGGAGAAAGACGGCAGGATACTGCTAAAATGCTTCTCTGGATGCCCGGTCGCCGAAATCCTGAAGCCCCTCAATCTTGAAACCAAAGACCTTTTCATCAACGGAAACGGTCACCACAATACTTCGGACCGTAAAATCGTTGCCATTTACGAATACACAGACGCCAGCGGCAAGCCCTTCCAGGTAGTACGCACCGATCCGAAAGGATTTTACCAGCGCCAGCCGGACGGTAATGGCGGTTACATCTACAATCTTCACGGCATCGTACCGACACTCTATCACCAAAATGAAGTAATGGACGCAATTTCCCGCGGGGAACAGGTCTTCATTGTCGAAGGAGAGAAAGACGTGGAGACGCTACGTGCCGCGGGTATCACGGCTACGACCAATGCCGGCGGTGCCGGCAATTGGAGAGACTCGTACACTCAGGTATTCTCAAACGCCGATGTTGTCGTTATTCCGGACCAGGACAAACCGGGACTGGATCACGGGCACGATATCGCCAGGAAACTTCTAACAGTAGCTCACATGGTGAAACTGCTGGAACTGCCGAAGTGCAAGGATGTCAGCGAATGGGTCTCCGATGGCGGAGACCCGGAGAGCCTGCACAACTTGGTATCAAACACGAAGGTATATACTCCGCCCCCGGAAGCTCCGCCACAGGCGAATACGCAATTTCATGCTGACGGATACCGTTTCAACCTAACCGACCTGGGGAACGCAGAGCGTCTGGTAGACGGCTACGGTGAAATCATCCGCTACTCCTACGACCGCAAGCGTTGGTTGACGTGGACCGGCAAATTATGGGAATGGGATCCTGGCGACCGGGTCGTTAAGATGGCGAAAGCCGCCGTCAGGAAAATCTACAGGGAAGCAGCCGATGAAACCGACGATAAACGTCGCAAGGAACTGGTATCCCACGCGAAACGCTCGGAATCCGAATCCCGCATCAAGGCGATGATGGAGCTGGCGCAGTCAGAGCCGGGGGTACCTGTCAATATCGTCAGACTGGACGCTAACCCGTGGCTCCTTAATTGCCAGAACGGGACTATCGATCTTTCGTCCGGACAATTACGGGTGTACAGAAAAGAAGACCTGCTGACGATTATCCTGCCGATAAATTACAGTCCAGATGCCGGATGCCCACTCTGGCTGAAATTCCTTAATTTCGTCTCCAAAGATAATGAAAAGCTTATTGACTATCTTCAAAGGTGCGTCGGCTACAGCCTCACAGGGGTAACCAGGGAACAATGTCTTTTCTTTCTTTATGGTAGCGGCATGAATGGGAAAAGTACCTTTGTGAGCACGATATTTTCCCTACTGGCTGGCTACGGTTTGAAAGCAAGCATCTCCACATTCATGTGCAAGGATAAGTCCGGCAGCGGCCCCAGCGAAGGGCTAGCCAATTTACAGGGGAAGCGCTTTGTAATCGCTACCGAAACCGAAGAGAACCAGCGCATGGCTGTTTCCCTTATCAAGGATATGACCGGCGGCGAGCCGATTCGTGCCGACCGTAAGTATGAGCATGAAGTAGAATTTGTGCCCACACACAAACTGTGGCTTTCGGGCAACCACAAACCAGTAATCAACGACAGCACTTATTCCATCTGGCGCCGTCTGAAACTCGTGCCGTTCACCAATGTGGTTTCCGGCAATGAAAAGGATGCCGCGCTGCAGGACAAGCTTCTCAAGGAATTAGAAGGCATATTAGCATGGGCGGTCCAGGGATGCCTCAAGTGGCAAGAACAGGGGCTTGATGAACCGGGCGCGGTAACCGATGCAACCTCCGGGTATCGAGAAGAGATGGATGTAATTGGTGAGTTCATATCTGACTGCTGTGTCATGGATATCTCCGCTTCTGTTTCAAAAACGGAATTTTACAAAGCATATCAGTCATGGGCAATAAAGAATGGACTGCGCCCGGAATCGCAACGATACCTTCGGTCCCGATTATTAGAAAAGGATATTACCGAAAGAAAATCAGGGTCAGTTCGTTATTGGAATGGTCTACGGCTAAATAACGAGGATAGCTCGTACCAAAGCTCGCTACTTAATGACGAAATAGGGACAGTAGAGACACAAGGGACAGTAAATCCAGAAAAATACATACACGAAAAAAATAAGGAAAACTTTAGTGATAAGACCGTCACTTCTGTCCCGCTGTCCCTAAATCACGATGAAATTGGGACAGATGCAGGGACAGATAACGACATACCGCCTTATCCAAACCAGCCTTGTCATTCATGTGGGAGTAAGGATTTTTGGTTGACTTCTTGGAACGAATGGCTTTGCAGCCAATGTCATCCAGAGACGCAGCAATAGAAAATCGCAGGAGAATTTGAATGTCAGGGATAGATACGGGTATGGGAAAAGTCAGAATCAGGTTGTGTTTCTCCGGGCATGAGGAGACCGTCGTAGGCACGATGGTCGGCTTCGATAATTACTTCAGCGGATTCAGCGCGACTCAGGGTTTCGGATTGCAGGACTGGTTTTATGAGAATGGTCAACCACCCTGGTGTAAGCCACTGGAAAAACACAACACCATGCTTTTCATTAAATGGGAGAGTGTCTTCGTAATCGAGGCATTGGAAAAGAAAATAAAAATGAAAGAGCTGGTCCGGTATCAAACCCTATGAAACAGACAACATCAATTGATGCAATGAATCTTCTATTCCTGGTGCTTGGCGCTCTCATTGCAGCGGCATTGCTAATTGCATTTCCAGTTAACCGGTATGCCGTAAGAGCCGGGGTGGAGGAGTTCGAAAGCGTAGAGGATTTGGAAAACTGGCTGGAAGAGCAAGTCTATTATTGCCCGCTTGGTGATTGCGATGACCGGGCGCGTGCTCTGGCTCAGCAAGCGATCACCGAGGGATACGAGATGTACTGCCAGTACCAGTATCATCACATGGTTTGCTGGTGCCCGATAGGAAATCAAGTTTATCGGATTGACCCCGAAGGTGTGAACGTCTGGTTCAATCTCGATTGAGTGTAAGAATGAACGAATATCATGGAAACAACTTTCTGAAAATCTATAACAAAAGTTGCGTGAGCATGTCTGAAATAGATGACGAGACTGTTCAATGTGTTATCACTAGTCCGCCCTATTGGGGATTGAGAAAGTATGACGGTCCGCAAGAATTGGTTTGGAGTGGCGATCCTGAGTGCGACCATGAATGGATAACGGAAGAATACATACATGAAATCAGAACCGGTAAGGGTTTGGCTAAATGGTCGTCTGATAATGCGAGAGGCGGCGGGAAGAAGATTGCCAGTATTACGAGCGAATCCTTCACGATAGGACGCTGTAAGAAATGCGATGCGTGGAGAGGGGCATTCGGATTAGAACCCACGCCTGAAATGTATGTTGAACATACCATCAGCATTTTGAGAGAAATCCACAGAGTTCTCAAAAAGGATGGGGTTGTTTTTTGGAATATTGGGGATACATACGCCGGCAGCTGGGGGAGTATGTCTCATTCCATAGATGGTAAAGCAAAGAAACAAGGAACAAATGTAAGACCACCTCAAAGCTTCATCAAGGGAAAACGTATTTCTCGTGGTAGTGGAAGATGGGGCGGTGGCAATATGCCAGCGAGCGGCTATATGAAACCGAAAGATCTTTGTCTGATACCAGCCAGAGTAGCAATAGCAGCTCAAAAGGACGGATGGTGGGTACGGTCAGATATTATCTGGAACAAGACTAACCCTATGCCGGAAAGTGTAAAGGATCGTCCGTCAAGGGCACATGAACACATCTTGGTACTTACCAAGTCTGCTAAGTACTACTGGAACATTGATGCTATACGGGTGAAATATGATGCTCCCTTAAACAGGTGGGGCGGTGATACCGTCAGGAAGAGTAGCCATAAATATATTGAAAATGGTGGACACGATGGAAAGCAGAGATATGGGGCTACGAGCATGTACCGAATGGGGAGACCAGTAAGACCTGATAACAATGGTCGGAATATCAGAGATATATGGATGTTTCCGACTTGTCCTTATCCTGGAACACATTTTGCCACTTTCCCTGAAGAATTGCCGAAGATATGTGTCAAGGCAGCTAGCAGGGAAGGAGATATTATTCTGGACCCGTTTGCAGGTACCGGAACTGCCTTATGGGTGGCTGAAAAACTTGGGCGAAAAGCTATCGGTTACGAACTATCGGAGAAATACTGCCAGATGATATTAGAACGTTGCCGGCAGCAGGTATTAGTTTAATGACCACATCTTTACTCGTAGCTGACCTCTTCTGCGGTGCCGGTGGCAGCAGTACAGGAGCCGAGAAAGCTATTGACGCTCTCGGTTTGAAGATGGTGCTTGTTTGCGTTAATCACTGGCCGGTGGCAATCGAAACTCACCGCAAGAACCACCCGACCGCCAGACACTACCTGGAAGATGTCTCCGTAGCCAAACCCCAGCAGCTCGTGCCGGAAGGCTATCTCGACCTGCTGATGGCTTCCCCGGAATGTACTCATTTCAGCCGGGCCCGCGGCGGCAAGCCGGTGAACGACCAGTCGCGCATGAATCCCTGGGCGATTATCCGGTGGCTGACCGACCTCAATGTCCGTTGTCTCCTGGTGGAGAACGTGCCTGAGTTCATTGATTGGGGACCGGTCGATAAAAAGGGACATCCAATACTTGATAAAAAGGGCGTGTACTTCGGCGCCTGGATAAAAACGATGTGGGAGTTAGGTTACAGACCTGAGTGGCGGGTACTCAATGCCGCCGACTATGGAGACGCTACTACCCGGAAGCGCTTCTTCCTAATCGCCAGAAAAGACGGTATCCCGGTCCGCTGGCCGGAGCCTTCATATTCCCGTACTGGCGCTAAGACAATGCAAGGGCGGCTGCCGCGGTGGAAGGCTGCGAAAGAAATTATCGACTGGAATAAACCCGGGCGGTCACTGCTGGACGACCCGAAGTATCACAAGCGCCCGCTATCCATCAACACGCGCAGACGCATAGCCAGGGGGCTGGAGAAGTACGGCGGTATGTTCGCGCCTCTTTATATCAATCTGTTGGAGCTTGAGGCTGAGAAGAGCAAGGTCAGCGGAAATCCCGCTGCCTTTACCATTCAGAACCGGAAGAACGGAAGAGCGCGGTCAATGGATGAACCGGTATCCACGGTTACGGCAAGTAACGGCGGCGGAGGTCTATGCAAGGTAGACCCGACTCTTGAACCTTTTATCCTGGGACAGCAGTCCTGCAGCGCGCCGCGGGGAACTGATAAACCGATTATGACGATAACGGCAGACGGCGCCATTTCCTTAATCGACCCGCAGCTCGTTGTTTTCCACGGTTGCAGCGGCACTAAACCGGTAGATGAACCGGTACCCTCGCTACCGACAAAATCACACATCGGGTTGGTGGACCCGCAGCTCATCAGCTATTACGGAAACTCTTATCAGGATACTGATGTCAGACCGGTTGAAGAACCGGTGCCGACGGTAACAACGAAAGGGCGCTTCGGACTGGTAGAACCTACCGCCGAACCATTTCAGGTTACTACGAGATTCAGTAATGCTCCGCGGTCAATTAACGAGCCTGTTCCTACGAATACGAATCGTAAATTGATTAATCTTGTCGAGCCGGTGATGGTACAGGTTAACCACGGCGACAACTCGCATGAGAACCGCATCCAGCCGGTAGATGAGCCTCTCCCAACAGTTACTACGCACCGGAATGTCGGCGTCGCTGAGCCAGTGTTGAAAAGAGCCGATGGCAGCGAGGTAGACCCGCGCCGCTTGGTGCTGGTAGATGGAGTGCCGCACATTCTGGATATCCGTTTCAGGATGCTCAACAACAGGGAACTTGCCCGGGCGATGGGGTTCGATGATGCCGAGAATGAATACGAGTTCGTTGGCAACGTTGCCGAGGTAACAAAGCAGATTGGGAATGCTGTACCGGTCCACATGGCGGCAGCGTTGGTTAAGGCGATATTGGAGGACAAATGAAGATTTATTTGGCTGGTAGCTGGCGATACGCTGAGACTATAAGGGAATACTTGAAGTATTTCCGCAAGCAAGAAAGATTCGAGGTCGATTGCTTTTGTGACCAAGAAGGCGGTCGTATAGGTTTTAACATTCGAGAGTGCCTGGAGAGGTGGGGTGATGATGTCAGGAATGTTGACGCGATAACCGCCCTTGAACATCCTGCGGTAGCTGACAAATTCCACATAGCTTTTGCCGAAGATAAGAAGTGGCTGGATTGGTGCGAATGCGTTGTGATGATGATGCCGTGTGGTAAGTCGGCGCATCTTGAGGCTGGCTACGTTAAGGGACAAGGGAAGCTACTCTTCATTTACTGGATGGCTGATTTAGTTAAAGGCGAGTTCGACAATATGTACCAGTTCGCTGATGGCATGTTCAGAAATGACAACCTCTACGGTCTTATTGAAACCATAAAGAGCTATGACAATGAGTACAAAAGGGGATGAAATGATGCCTGCCGAATATAGTTACGAAAACTTGAAGCGTGTGATATATGGCGATGAAGAAACTGATGGTGCTTGGTTCATACCCGTTTGCCCTAATTGTGGCAGGTTTGTAAAAGCCGATAGCCACCTTTCTTTTAATGGCTTGGGAGATTATCAGAAAGGGGCAAACGCTACCTGCTCAAAGTGCGGCAGGGTAGAAATGCCGTTTGAAGGATATTACTGATGAGAACCTACATAGGAACCAAACGAGAAAGGGGAAGTGTGGGAATGAAAGTAATACATAAATTAGTTGATTACTTTTTTACATGGTGTTTGAAAGCCACCATAGAGTTGATTGGTGTAGTTATCGTGGTGATTATAGCACCGACTATCATCGCCTATAGTAGCCAGTTAATGGAAGTAAATAGGGCGAGAAGTAAGCAGGAGGTAAAGCCGCCGATAGAATAGGCGTAGGCTGTCGCAAACAACAAACACTTTTAGTAGTAACAATTCACCTCATGGTCAGTCGGGACAATAGGTCTTTAGATAACAAAAATAAAAAGAATTTTCTCGATATGGTTTCCGCTTATTATCCCGACTAGCGAGGAGGTAAAAGAGAAAATGAAAACTAGCCCAGGTCGCAAAGAATCACGGGGGAAAATACATGAAAAAGCTATTAGATGTGATGCTGGTAAGCGTTGTGGATTACGGAAAAGAGGAAAGGAAGACAGAAAGGGGAGAGTGACTAATAACTCTCTTTGATTGTGCAATTAAGAATGAAGGGCGAAATGTCTAAAAGCTTCTGGACCGCAGATGATGAGTTTTTTGTGACCGGCGGTAAGAAGTACGGGATAACTCCAGACGGCAGAACGGTTTGCCTGGGTGATTTTGCTAATGAGCAAACCGATTTAGAGCCGCAAATGGCTGTGCCGCTGCCGCAAGGCGCTGTTTCAAAAATGAAAGAGGTAGAAAACCATAGCCAATCTAATTATGAAACAGCAAAGAGACGTGGGCGGCCAAGAAAAACAGAGGGGATTTCACGTATTACCAGGTGGCGCCGGGAGAAAGAAGCAATTCAGGGAGTCCTCGCTTTATGATGCTATTTAGGCAGGCCTGCCCCAAAACAACTAGGCGTACTACAAAAAGGAAACTGGTGGGGAAGTAGTGAAAGATAATATGTTTCAAGATAGTCCGTTTATAAAAATGTCATTGCGAGTCGGTAATGCCAGAATAAAAAAAACCTTACAAGATAAAGGTATCACTATAAAACAAATGGCCAACGATTTGAGTTGTTCCTATCAAAAGCTGAGTAGGATTATCAATTTATGGGTAGTGCCATCAGATAATGATTTGGTGAGTATATGCACATACTTGAATGTACCTATTGAGAATTTATTCCCTGAGAGCCTATTAAAAGCAGTACGCTCTGGCGTTTTTAAGAATAGAGAAAAAACACTAAGGCAACCCGAACTCGTGATGCTTACAGAAACAATAGAGCAAAGACACTTACTGGAACAAAGCAAAGATACGTTTGACCAAGTTGAAGATAAAATACAAAAAGAGGAGTTAAAAAGGATATTGCCATCCGTATTAAAAACACTCACATTGAATGAACAAACAGTAATTATATATCGTTACGGACTGGATGGTCAGAAAAGTCGGACTCTTGAAGAAATCGGGACAATATTAAAAGTAACGAGGGAGCGTATAAGGCAAATAGAACACAAGGCATTACGAAAATTAAGACACCCTTCACGTTCCAGATTATTAAATCCTTTCATAATTACTGATGATAAGACTGTTTCTCCAAAAAACCGCGAAAGAAAAACGGAGCTACTAAAAGGGAACATAACAATAAACTCAATCATAAAAAATGCTTGCAAAATAAGAAACGAGAAACGGGATAAATCATGGGAAAAGCGTAGATGTTTGTTTTGTGGGAAAGTGATGCCGGGTAGCAAATCCATACTCAGCCATTTATTAACACACAAAAAGCTACTAAAGAGAGTAGTTGTTCAATATGAAAGTCCATGGATGCGAATGCTATACAGAGATGAAGGACCACAACTTT
>Ga0172381_10007040_pt1 | contig 11189 bp, 17 predicted proteins | sample Leawel6488metaG_FD_119754 | JGI IMG/M metagenome (GOLD analysis project Ga0172381, IMG submission 119754) | Leachate microbial communities from a municipal landfill in Southern Ontario, Canada - Leachate well 64-88 metaG | ecosystem: Engineered > Solid waste > Landfill > Unclassified | place... | reverse complement strand
TCATCCAATTCAAAGCAAAAACAATCTATAAAAATAATATGGGTAAAGGTTTTTATTTTCCCAGAATAGTTGGTTTTTGTATGTTAGTAGGTAGAAAAGTAATAGATAAAATCGGCGGATTTGATGAAAGATTTGGGATAGGTAATTTTGAAGATGATGATTTCTGTTTACGCTCCCAAATAGCCGGATTTAAAGCAATTATAGCAACCGATGTTTTTATTCATCATTACGGTTCTAAGAGTTTTTCGGTTATGAAACACGATGAACTTGTGGATTTATTCAGAAAGAACGAAAAATTATTTATAGAAAAATGGGGCAAAAACCCCACTCAAATTTGGGTTAATAACGAAGAATATAAAAAAGATGTTTTAATTTATCAAAAAACAGGAAAATAAAAACTAAATAAGGAAAAAACAAAATGGCAACTAACTTTTATACCGGACTTTGGAAAAAGAAAGTAAAAGATTTTCAAGTCCTATCAGGAAGTATAACGACAGAAAAATTAAAAGACGCTTTAATGGACGCGAAAGAAACCGGAGCGACTGAATTAAATTTAACAATTTGGGTAAATCAGAAAAAGACAACAGAAAAACATCCTGATTATAATTTGCAGATTTCGGCAAAAGATCCAAATTATTCAAAGAAACAGAATGAAGACGTGCCGTTTTAATGACCGAAAAGCAAGCGGAAATATTGTTTCGTAAAATCGAAAAGACAATGAGACCGAAATATAAAATAAACGCTATTGTATTTTCAGACAGTTTCCCTAACAATAATGATGTTGCTTTCAACGATGTATTTGATGATCTAATATTTGTCAAGAAAAGTATTTTAACTGAATATCCAAGAGAATATGTCATCGCAACTTTTATTCACGAATTATTACACCAAAAATATTTAGATCATTCAAAAGCATTTTATAAAGATTTAACAAGATGGTTAAATAAATTAAAGAGGTTAAAATGACAACAAAAGTAAGAATTTGGTATAAGGATGAAAACGGAAGAACATATATTGCTCGTAAATTATCCTTTGAAAAAGAATTAAACGACGCAACAATTCACAGGATTAAATTACTTAAAGGTGTAGACGTGCATTTTCAGCCGATACTTAAACTTCCCAATAAAACATTAGAAATAGATATTTTTATATCATATGAAGGCGCTGGTTATTATATCGGTGCAACTTTTGAAGACGTTGAAGGCGTTTTAGCAATGGACTCAGAATTATGACCGAACTAAACAAGGAAAAACTTCAAGAATTGTTAGATATAGCTAATCGAGTTGGCTTTAACTTATCCGAACAGGATTTAATTAAATGTATTGAATTTGCAATGTGGAAAACTCAAAGAGATGAATCAATTGAAAATCTTTTTAATGGTACTCTCAATAAAGAACTTGCGGAGTTATTACCGATTATGAAAAAAGCAATAACGTCTGATTTGTTGGAACCGTTGAAAACAGAAAACAAACAACTGAAAAAAGAGAATGAAGAACTTAAAGAAGAAAATATTGACAAACAAGGTACAATTTTTATAACCCGAAAATCCCTTGAAATGAAAACAGAAGAAAACAGAGCAAAGGCGGATAAGATTAAAGCGCTGGAAGAAGAAAACATTAAATTAATAGGCAAACTTCAAGACCTGACAAAAAGATGTGGCGAAATATTTGCAGACAGTTTAGGAACTGGCGTAGGCTCGAGAATACAATACACTAAAACGTTAGAAGAGAAATACAGGAAAGCGCAAAAAGAAATTGAATCGCTTAAAGAAATGGGGAAAAAATCATTAAAAACAAAAGATTTCGATTCGTTACAGCCGCCTGAGATCATTTGTATATCAAGTTTAGATCGTGATTCCCAAGGTATAATAAGCCTTAAATGTAAATTAAATGTTTTTGAGGGCAACAACCTTATGGACGTCGTAATTAAGGAAGAGGTATTAAGTAGACTTATTGGCTTCTTGTCTTTTGCAGGATTTATTAAAGGAAATGAGGGATTAAATTTCGTTAATAATTATTTTCATAAAAAATAACTTAGGAGGTCATTTTCAAAAATGAGAAGTAATTAGAGCCCGAAGAAATCCGGGCTTTTTTGTTTTTCGGAAAAGTTGACAACACAAACAACACAGCGGACGTATATTACAAGTATAAGGATATTTTTAAAATGTACAAATTAAGCAGAAACGATATTAACACACTTTGCAACGCTGGTTTTTTAGAACTGAACGATGAAGAGTTTCCGGTTGAAACATTTGGATTTAATATAACAAAATGGCCGGGAGGAAAAGGGAACAGCAGAGACAGAACTTTTGAAAAGGATTGCCTACAACATAAGGCGCTCCCGATTTTATGTTGTGGATGTAAAAATGCAGATGTAATAAACTTTAATTGTAAAATTGAAGAAAATAAAATAAATAAAATCAAGTTTGATGAATTACAAGATTTTGAACATTGTGAAGATTTTAAATAAAAAATAAATAGCGTAATAATTCCGGTTTGGCTTACTCCCACCGGCTAAAAAAAATAATAAAACATGAAAGAATCTACCTACGACTGGGTAAAACTGCAAAAGGAATTTGATAAACTTTACTTAAAAGGCAAAATCACATTACAGAAGTTTTGTAAAGATAAAAAGATTGGTTATAAATACGCTACAAAGTTTTTAAGGGTGCGAAATAGTAGAAAAATAGTAGAGAAAGTCAATGAAATCAAGGCAGATGAACACGAAAAGATTATTGAAGAGCAAGCAAGAAAAGAGGAAAGAAGAGAGTCGATCGGCCTTATTCAAATAAATCAAATCCTTGATAGTTCGATTGCTAAAAGAGTAAATGACGGAGAACGATTAGGCCTTACAGAGGCTTTAAGATTGAAAGTTGACATAATGAAAGAACAAGGAACAATAATCAACCCAGACAAGAAAGATAACTCTTTCGACATATTTATTCAAAACAATATACGATTGAAACCAAAAACGGAATCAAATGAATCTACTAATTAAATTTGTTATTTTGATGTCAATTATTGCTAATACTCAAATATTAAGACCTCAACAGCATGAATATATTTTTGATTTTTATTCAAAAAATATTCACATAATCGGCGGTAATAGATCAGGCAAAACCGAGGGTTTAATTAGAAAAGCCGTTATTGGTTCAAGGATAAATAAAGGTGAAAGATGTTTATTGTTAGAACCTACAACGGATATGGCAAACGAAATCTTACAACCTAAAATAACAGATTACTGTAATGAAGAAGGTATCGCTTTTAAATATGAATTTTCAAAAAGAAAGTTCTTGTTTCCCGATTTCAACAAAAACGGCAAACCGGCGCAGATACTTTTAAGATCCGCCGATAAACCAAATAGAATAGAAGGCGGTCAATATTGGGGTGTAGGGATCGATGAACCCGCTCAAATGAAGAAAGAAGTATTTAGAAGAGTCAAAACAAGGGTTAATTCACCAACAGCGTTAATATGTCAACTCTTTACATCGGGCACACCAGAGGGCTTTAATCACTATTTCCATGAGGTTTATAAACCCGGCCATAGAATTGTTTGGGGTAGTGTTGAAGAGATAAAAATCAACACCAGAGACGGTTATATTGATGACCTGAAAGAAGATTACGATGACTTGCTTATACAGGAAAAACTATTAGGTAAATTTATCAATACAACGTCAGGGGTTATTTGTTATGCATTTAAGGAATCTCTTGTAACTCAAATAGAACCCGACTTCCAACATCCTCTTTACGTTATTTGTGATTTTAATATTAACCCTTGCGGATGGGTATTGGCACAGTTCATTAACGGGAAAATCAGAGTTATTGATGAATTATGCGTAAAAAGCGCAAATACTTTTGTAATGTGTGAAAAATTAGCAGACAAACACCCGGAATATTTTAATGGTCTAATCTTTTATGGTGACTATACAAGTACATTTCAGAGATCAACGGCGACAGGATTAAGTGATTGGCATATCATCGAACAGTATTTCAAAAATTATCGTGGTTATGAAAGACATTTAAAACCTAATCCGTCCGTTAAAGATTCAATAAATATTTTAAATAATGGATTAGCGAAAGGTAAGATTATATTTGACAAGAAAGCCGTTGAGACTATAAACGATATGCGATATTGCGTGTGGGCTGAAAATGGAAAAGAAATAGAGAAAAAGGATAAAGAAAGAACGCATTGGCTTGACGACATGAGATATATTTCAAATGCCTTACTGCCTATAAAAGAAAGAATCGGGGGTGTTCGTGGTTGAGAAAGAAATATTAGACGCTTTAAAAAGATTCATGGATGAAAATACAGAAAAAAGGCATAATGAATCAAGAATACTTTTATCTTTTTATAAAAACGATGCCGATAAAATCGTTGAAAAGATAAAAGATAGAATGTATAAAGAGTCTAAAGGTATGTTTGGAAAGGAAACTCTTGACATTATTCCGGCTTGGAATTATATAAATTTCGTTCCAAAGATACTTAATATTTTATTTACAGTCTATAAAAAACCCGCCGAAAGATATATTAGTCTCACGGATAAAAGAGATGAAAGATTAACAAAGAAATGGGAAGATTTAACAAAAAACTCAAAATTAGACAGCACACTTGCGGAGGTCGGGAAACTTGCAAAATTATTCGACAGAATATTAGTAAAACCTACAGTTAGAATCAATCAAACAAATCAAAAAGTATTAGATATAGATATTATTTATCCTCATCAGGTAGAAGTAGATACCGAACAAAACAACCCTAAAAAATTAAAAACCGTTTATTTGTACGATGAATATTATAACGCAGAAGAAAATAAGATGGAAGTGCGTAAAATAATATGGACAGATAAAAGGCATTACGCAATAGATGAACATGAAAATGAAATTGATATTATTGAAAATGGAGTTTCTAACAACGGTGTAAATCCATACGGAGTTATACCTTTTGTTCCTTTGTCGTTTAGTTTAAATCAGGATTGTTTTTGGGGGTCTTCTAAATTTGTACAAGCGGTAGAACATGCTATTGCACATTCAATAAATATAATCTACGGAAGTTATCAGGCTAATCATGCCGTTGGTTCAATACCTTTCTTTCAGGAGTTTGAGGCTTATTCAAAACCTTCTGAACCTTTACATAACGAATATTTAATAGGAACTACTTTTAATAGAAGGCCAAGAAAGCAGGAAGTTAAAACTGCGTTAAGTCCCGATAAACTTATTGTTGGCATGTCGGAAGGTCAAAAGAACGCTGATTTTAAAATGGTTACACCTCAAACAAATCTTGTTTTAATTCAGGAGTATATATCAAATATAGTAAAAGAATTATTAGCAGAGTTTAATATTTCTTCAAATGTTTACAGTCTTGAAAGTAAAGCGCAATCAGGATATGCAAAGCAAATTGAAGAGGAAGAAACTATGGCTATAAGGGAACAGGATGTTCCTTTTATGAGAGACTTTGAAAATGAATTGTTTGACATGATCAGAGTCGTAACTAAATTTGACTGGTTAGAGAAAGGATTTCCCGATGAAGCGATTTTCAATATAGATTTTGCAGAAATAACATTTCCTAAAACCTCCGCTGAATATGTTCAGGAAAATACTTTCGATCTTCAAAACAATGTAATAACTCCGGTTGATTTAATCAAGGGAAAGAATCCTGATTTAACACAGGATGAAGCGGAACAAAGATACGAAGACAATAAAGCGTTCAACCCTCAGGGAGTAACCATAAATTATGGAACTTCGGCAAAGAAAGGACGCTCTAAAAAAGATGAAGAACAAATGCAATTAGAATATGGGAAAGGCAATGATGGTGTAAGTGATGGTGTAAATTCAAATGAGTATGTCACTGAAAAAATGACAAATGAAAAAGGGTTTGAATTTCCTGATTTAAGACAAGCGAGTGATTATGATTGCGGAGCGGCAGCCGTTCAGGATGTTCTTTCCTATTATGGAGATGACGCAACCGGAATAGATTCTATCATTTCAGAATTAGGGACAGATGAAGAACTTGGAACCTCTCCAGAGCAAATCAAGAGTTATTTGGAATCTCAAGGCTTTACGGTTGACATGGAAGAAATGACCATTGAGGATGTTAAGGTTTATATTGATGAGAAAGTGCCCGTAATTCTTGACATTCAAGCATGGCATGAAGATATAGCAATTGATTATGATTACACGAATGAATGGAATGACGGTCATTATGTTGTGGCACATAAGTATAACGATCAAGGCTTAATTCTTGATGACCCTTCAAGTGTGGGACGTGCATTTATTTCTTATGAAGACCTTGAAAAGAGGTGGCACGATGTCAACGGGAATAATGAACAGATTAAACATTTAGGAATTGCGGTGTATGGTAAAGAACCTTTTTACAAAAGTAATTTAATCAAGGTGGGATAATATGAAATGTTTTAGAAAACCATTATCTCAGAAATATGTAAAATGGACTGGTAGCAATTTTGAAGAAATAAAACAGTTCTTTGGTAAATCCGATTCCCTGCAAATTGTTTTCGGTCATTGTGATAGTGCGGTTTACGGTTGCTTGAACGAACTTAATAACGGTAATTTTGCAATATACATATTTAATTATTGCACAAAAGAGGTCTGTACGGTTATTCCGGGCGATTATATTGTTGAGTACGATTGGGCGCAATATTCAAATAAGCCAAGATTTGTGGATATGTCGGAGGAAAGATTTAATGAAGAATTTGACATTATAAAAGCAGAGTGAAATGTATGACTATGAAATTATTGAAAAAATAAAAGAAATTATAAAAGAGTTGGATAAATCTCAGGATTGGAAATTGAGAGATTTGTTCGGATTAAAATATCAGGCTTACTTGGAAATTAAACGGGAATTAAAAGAACGTGAAAAATAAAAAGCAAAGTTTAACAAATAAAATCATTTGTGAAATCTATGATGCTTTTAAACATTTGAAAGCAGATTCAAATTTGCTATCCGTAATAGGCTCTTGGCGCGACACCTTAGAAGATAAAGAAATATTATCTCTTTTAAAGGAATACAACAAAAGATGAAAAACATATTGGCTGAATATTATAAGGGTAGAAAATACGAAACGAAAGTAAATATAAAAAAGATTGCAGAGAATGTTTCTAATCTTACGCTTGATGTTTTGCGCGGTGGTTTGGATTATAATAATCTTTCAACAAACGAAAAGAAAGATTTAATGATTAAAGTATTTGGAAATCCGAAAGATCAATTTAAAATAAGTAATGATATGCAAAAGGCTATTCAACTGGGTACGAAACAATTAAAAAAATATGGCAATAATAGTACTAAATAATGAAGATAAAAGAAGCGTGTTAAGCGCTCTTGCAAAGATGTCAATTCAATTTCATAAGGACAGAATGCAGGCGCAGAAACAGGTTGACGGAACTCCATTCCCGAAACTTGCTCCGGGTACTATTAACGCTAAAGAAGGGAAATCATTTTTCTTTACAAGAGGGAAAGGGTCAGGAAGGAAGTTAATTGAATGTATAAGTGATACAAGCACAAGAAACCCGTCTAAAAACCCGACTATGCGCTTAATTGATACCGGAGATTTTAAGAATAACGCTTTTGTATTTAAAATTGAAGGGCAATCTGCTGTAATAGGTTTTAGCAAACAGTTACACAAGTTTAATAGATATTTAGAAGCAAAAAAGAATTATGTCAAGAAATTAAGGGAAGGAAAGAAAGCAAAACCTCCGAAAGTGAAACCCTCTGCATTTACTTATGAAGGATTAGCAGGTTTACATTTAGGCGGTAATTCACCTTTTAAGAATTTAGGCAGTTTCAAACAAAATGACAGGATACCGGGAACAAATTTCTTTGGTCACAACATAAAAGAAGTTGAGCAAATGCAAAGAAAAGTTTACGCTATGGTGGGTGAGAAGATAAAAGCAAATATAAAATTAGAATTATTAAAGGGATTGAATCAGGCACATGGCTAAAGAAATCACAAATCTTGGGGATTTATTGAATAACAGATTTAATCTTTTTATTGACAGAATTTTGAGTATAAGGATAAATTTAGCAGACTCAATAATATTACACGCTCAAGAAATGGTTGCTAATGGTGTTTCAATTGATAACGTGGTTAACGAAATCTATAATTCAATTATAGATAGCGAAAGTTCGCTGTCAAATAAAGAAAGTAAAGAATTATGGAACATGTTAAAAGGAATTTCACAGGATATAGTTTATAAATCAGGTGAATTAAATTTGGATACTCTGTACAAATGGGAATTAAACGCTAACGGCGTTCATTGTCAGGGGTGTTTAGACCGTTCGAGTTGGGAAGCGATGACATTAGAAGAGTGGGAACCAAAAGGACTACCGGGATCAGGTGTTACAGAGTGCACATATAAATGTTTATGTAGTATAGTACCAATAAATAAAGGATAAACAATGACATTAGATCAATTATGGAATGAAATTCAAGCCATCAAAGCAAATTACAATAACGCAAAGACAAATTTTGAGGGAAGGTTTGATGCTTTAAGTAAAAGAATTGATGACTTGGAAAAGGGGAAATTAACATTAAGTAAAAAAATCGATGAATTAGAAAAGAGGAAAAAATGAAGTTAAACGAAATAACAATCGAAAGTTTAAAAACACTTTCAGACGAGGACTTAAAGGTATTACAATCCGAGGCTGTTAATATTGTTAAAGAAGCGGACGGCGTAAAAACCAAATTAACCGAAATGTCAAAAGAGATATTAAAGGCTAATGAAGATTTAAAGGCAAAAGACGCTGCTATTTCCGAACATAAAACTGCATCCGAAAAATATGCAAAAGAAAAATCAGAACTGGAAACAGCAAAAATTGAACTTGAGAAACTTAAAGCAGAAGATACCGGGAAATACGGAAAGTTAATTGCTGACAAAGAAAAAGAAATTGAGACCTTAAAAAATCAGTCAAACGCTACTCTTGCTGAAAAAACAGCACTCCAGAAAGAAGTTGAAAACTATAAAAGTGTTGTGGAAGAGATTAAAACAAAGAATGAGAAGAAAAAAGATGCAATAATGAAAACCTTTGAAGAAATGAAGGACGCAAGGCCGGAATTGTTGGTAATTGCAAAAGATATAAATACTCTTGAGGCTCTTGAGGCCTTTGCAGAATCAATACAAGGTGTTCCAACATTTAAGAAGAAATTGGGTGACAATAATAATACCGGAATTACATTAAATCCTAACGATAAGGATTTTAATGATAAGTCCAGAGAATTATTTAACAAAGATCCAAAGCAGTGGAAAATTGCGATGGATAAATTAAAAAATAAACAATAGGAGAAAAGAATTATGGCAGAGTTTTTGGCTGACTTAGTGGCTCCAGAACATTGGGCGGATACTATAGTTGCATCAATTCCGACAAAAGCAAAATTATATGGAAGCGATATTGTATCAAAGCCGCCCGCCACTACTGATGGAAAAGTGGGGGTTTTTACATTTATTCCTTTCGTAAAAGAATTAGTTGACGATTGGCAAAAACCCGTAAAGGCAACTCCATTAACCCCGGAAGCAATGTTAATGGATCAACAGAAAGCGGTAAGGGTAACAAGGTCGAAAGAAATCTTATTCTATAAAAAGGAATTAAGAGACTTGGGAATTTTAGTTGACAACGATCAGGTTATTCTTGCGAATCTTGACAGGATGCTCGGCAAACTACAAAGTTTCTGGGGAAAACAGATTGACAAATTTATTTATAACACCTTAAAGGGTGTTTTTGGTTCCGCTTTAACGTCTACACATCAGATTGATTTAGGTGCACAACTAAACAGAAAAGCAATTCAATCAGGTAAGGGGCTTTTAACAGATTCATCGGAAGAATTAACTGATTTATTTTGCTATTCAACCGTTAATCAGCATTTGAGAAGTCAGGGAATTATAGAACAAATTCCGAATTATTCCGCTGAAATCGTTAATGCTCCAATCATGTATCAGGTAGAAGGTGCAAAGATTACTATCAGTAATTTAGTTGACACTACCGGGACTCCGATTACGGGTTATTCTAATTACTTATTTGGCAAAGGTTCAATTTATTTTGACATGCCATATTTTGTAACTGAGATGATTTACGATCCAAGAGTGGGTGGTGGTGCGTTATCGGTAGTTTTAACAGGCGATTTATGCGCTCACGTTCCGGGAACATCATATGCAGGTGCAGCCGATCCGACAGACGCAACTATAGCAACAGCGGGTTCATGGACTAAGGTAGCGGATCACAATCAGGATATTAAAGTAGTACGAATTTTATCAACCAATTAAGGAAAAGAAAATGAAAAAAATAATTTTAGTTTTATTTTCAATCTTTATTGTTTCTTTTTCTTTTGCACAGGTGGAGAAAATAAGGATTGATAAATATGTTGGTTCTACTGTTACTCATTACACTAATAGAACCTACGAAAACAGCCAGACAGATACAACCGAGTACGTATCATTTGCTAATTGTGATTCTGTACATTATTACATTAGTACAAGTGATTCCGTACATGTGTTGTTTAAATATTTATATGGTGATAATATTAAAAGTGATGTGGTTGGTTCGGTATATTCCGACTCACTTACAAGCACAACTACCGGATTTACAGGTATTCCCTTTGTAAAGTTTACAGCGGTTGCCGGTTGTGGAATAGGTTCAAAGTTAATACTTTATTTTCAGGTAACAGGTAATAGCGCATATAGCGGAGCGACTTATTCGGTATTTGTCAGGAAATTTAAAAAGTGATAAGAAATTTCATCACACAAACGGATTTACAGGTTTACGAACCGGCTATAATGACTTACATAGCCGGTTATGCTAAATTAGTTCCGGCATTGCCTGTTGAAATCGTTGTTCCTGATTCTCAAATATCTTTAGCGTTTAAGAATGTAATTACAGCCTTGAGGGCGAAGGATGTAAGAGTGCATGACGTAATGATTCCGGTCTATTTGTCTAAAAATATAACTTTAGAAGATGACTACACATTACCAACGGGCGTTTCTTGTATTAAGCAGAACCAAGTCCAAAGATTTGTAATTGAAAAAACGTCGTGTACGGTTGGTGGTGTAAATGAAAAGGTTTATTTGGAAGGCTCATTAGATGGTATTACATGGAGCGATATAACCTTTTCGGATAAATCAGCATATATAACACTAACAGCCGCAGCCGGAACTTTAACGAAAACCTTTGATACTCTTTACACTCAATAT
>Ga0172381_10007039_pt1 | contig 11190 bp, 5 predicted proteins | sample Leawel6488metaG_FD_119754 | JGI IMG/M metagenome (GOLD analysis project Ga0172381, IMG submission 119754) | Leachate microbial communities from a municipal landfill in Southern Ontario, Canada - Leachate well 64-88 metaG | ecosystem: Engineered > Solid waste > Landfill > Unclassified | place... | reverse complement strand
GTTCCTGAAGTACCTGTTGTCCCAGAAGTTCCACTAGTTCCACTAGAACCATTAGTTCCTGAAGTTCCTGAAGTTCCTGAAGTACCAGTTGTTCCTGAAGTTCCACTCGTTCCTGATGTACCAGCTTTTCCAGATGTCCCACTAGTTCCTGATGTCCCTGATGTTCCGCTTGTTCCTGTTGTACCAGAAGTTCCTGTTGTTCCACTTGTTCCTGTTGTTCCACTTGTTCCTGAACTACCAGCTTTACCAGAGGTTCCACTAGTTCCTGATGTCCCTGATGTTCCGCTTACACCAGAAGTTCCTCCCAATGCGACAGATTCTCTATATTTTACTAAACCATCTGTTGTTTCAACTAATATTCTAGTTTCAGTTGAGCCAGAAGCAACATCTTTAATAATTAAACCTTTACGTGCTATAAATTCGTTGGACACATCTTTTTATTATTTTTGGAGTGGATATAATTATGACAGTAATAAAGATGTGTAGAGCACATTTTTTTCACTGTCCAAAAATAGAACTCTAAGATTATATATTAAATATGAAAATTGAAAAATAAATTAAATGATGGGTAAGTTGAATTTATTACAATATGAATTATAATTTTGAGTAATTTCAGAAAAACTCAACACTCTTGAATATATTCTAAATAAAGAAATTACACATGGGACATAAAAAGAAGCGGTTTCAGTGCTAGATGTTCCTAATATTATACCCTTTGTCGAAGTGTTTAATGCTGGAGTGTGAGTAGAACCTCTAACAACAGTGAGTTCATCTCCAGTATACTCTACACCATTAATATAAATTGAAATATTTGTAGTATTAAATTGTCCTATTCTTTTTATCCATATTACATGCACATATTGATTTAATGGATAATCTATATTTGTGCTAAAAGTTGCAGTGCCCGCTAAATCAATTGTGATTTTATTATCCGCCAAAGTATAACAACTTATACCCATAAGATTTCCATCACCTCCTATTCCCCAACAACCACCATTAGTTATACGACCTGTTCTTTTAATAAATGCACCAATAGAAAATGATGGATTACTGTTTAAATCTGTTTTATTGTAGGCAAATTTAACTGCGTCATCTATCCCATCGAAAATTAAACCCAATTCTGACCCCCCATTCAAAACAACATCATTTATAATTTCACCTGAACTCTTGCTCGCTAAATCAACTGCGCCACCTCCAGTTGCTGTTGTAGCTCCTCTAGTACCAATTGTAAAAATAGAAGGATAACTACCAGTGGTTTCTTCTATCATTGGGCATGTCCAATAAGTTTTAATAATATCGTTAACATGTAAATCTGTAACATCGAATGTAACTTTCCAAAATTTATTATCATTAAGAGAGTCTAAATATTCAGTGGGAGCTGGCCTAATAGTAATGGTTTTATCCACACCCCCAGTAGACGGTACAGATAAAAGCATGTAATAAGTGTATGGGATTTCTGATTTTAATTTAATATTATTTGGATATGATAATTTTGCCCAAGATGATGAATCTAATCCATGATTCAAGATACTTAACCCCGTTAATCCTGCATTATTACTAATTCCAGGATTATGCGCTACTACCGCATACAAGTATTGATAATCAATTAATGAAGTTAATATGACGTCAACAGAAACTATTATATTTTCTGTTGATGTAGTATTAACTGTAAAATTATAGGTTGTATATGCCACTCTACTTGCATAAGATGCAGTTATGCCCCATTTAGTATATAACCTAGTCCAACCATTTTCTTCATATCTAGTAGTGTCTGTATTTTCAAACCCCCAACCCTGTATATTAGAATAAGTATTAGAGAATCCTTCATCGGTAGATTTTTTTAACGGGTAATCTGTTTTAAAATAAACAGATGCCATATATCTTTTTGTTTTTTCTAATGTAACATTCATTGGATGATAGAATCCGAACCCCTCGGTGCTCGCCAATCTAGGTATATACGATTCTGATTGCGGAATAAAAGTACCTTCCCATATGGGAGAATCTTTATAATAATCACCAGTTTTTATAATATTTCCAGAAAAACCAGGGTTATTATATCTGTAAGCCGCTGGAGAAGTGTAGTTTACAAAATTAGTTGTTGGTTCGCCAATAAAACTTTTTTCATTTAATGTATCTAGATAAAATGAAAGTCCGTTAGTTATAATATTAGGATTTATTGTTATAGACATTTAATTTAAATTGATTTTATAATCCAGAGGTTTGTTTTGCCCAAGTAGAAGTATTAAGTATATCTAACATTTGTTCATAAGCATATTCTACATATTGAGATGAATAAATATCTGGTCGACCATATATTCCAGCATTGTGCTGTATAGTACTTTCTATTCCAGATTCAGCATCAATATATGTTTCTATGGAATCCTCTTCCACTATATTAACATTATATTTAACAAATGTTAGATTTCCATCTACCGATAATCTTAAAGTTTCAATTGAAGTTTCTAGAACCTGAGTAAAATCTATGTTTGGTATTTCACTCGACGGAATAATTATATATCTTCTATTATTATACATGTTTATTATAGATTATATCTTGTTTTTATAGTGTTATAGTTTTGAATTACTTCTAAATTTGTTAAAGATCTATTATATATTTGTACAAGTGCAATATTACCGTCCAAATAATAACCATTGGTGCCAGTTCTACCAATAGAAACAGGAGCAGAAGAATCAATTGGCATAATAACAGAATTAACCTCTTCTTCAAGCTCACTATTATAATATAATCTTTTGTAAGTATCATCCCATGTAGCGACAGCGTAAAACCAACTATTTAATGGTATATCTCTACTAGAAGGTCCGTTGGTAGCTAAATACGTTGTTCCATTTGATATAGAAAATAATAGATGATTGGTTCCACTTTCTTTAAAAAGAATATAATGATGATTAGGCCAACTAGATCCCCCCTTCCCAACTAATGTGTTAGACCAAGATGTTCCATTATATGAACTCCATTTAGTCCAAACACATATACTTCCGCCAGTATTTAGAATTATATCCGATGAACTACCTACATCTATATATTCATTAATGCCGTTAAATACTAAAGAACCTTTATTATTAGAATTGTAAGTTATACCATTTTTAAGTTCTCCATGATTTTCTTTATTAGATATATCTATAACACCTCCTCCTGTGGCAACAGTTGTTCCTCTTGATGTTCCATATTGTATATATGGTGTAGGATACGATTTTTTCTCTAGTTGTGGCCCACTTAAATAATATTTTACTCCTGGAACTAAACTAGTGAGTCCGACTAAAGTTATATTCGATTCTGCACCAGTGCGGGTTCTATGAACTCTATACCACCCATCCCCCATATCTTCTATTATACCTGCTTGAAATCCATCGCTAGTTGGAAAATACATATAAACATTTACATTTGTAATAGCTTCGCCATCTTCTCTTTTAATATAACAAGAAAATGTCCAGTCGGTTGAAACAGTAGATGTATTAATTTTTACACCATTTAAATAGCAATTATAACTTGTGCCAGGTGTCCATAATTGAGTAGGGTAATTATTATACATTAAAGTATAATTAGTGATAGTTTCACCCCCCTTTATCAAATCGGTTTGATTTCCTCCGTCCCCACTCCAAATGTTGCTCAACACTTCATTTGTAGTCGATTCTCCTCTAAATGATTTATCATTAGCTGCATCTAAATACAACACCAACCCATCCGTTACAATGTTAGGTCCATATGTTGTTTTTCCTTTAATAGTTACTGCCATATCTTATTATAATATTCTTATTGTTTTTTTTTTTGAGAATTACATTCTTCCAAATGAACTCCAATATCCATTAGCAATCAACCAAACATCAGCATCTGCACCATTAGCAAAGGTTTGTCCATATGCCCTCTTAACTAATTCAAGAAAACTAGTTTCAGTTAAATCTTTTGATGCTTTAAATCCAATTGTTCCTATATTACCAATTGGAGTTGATCTATCGCCTGAAGGCACAGGGTATGCTATTATATATCCAGGATATTCATCTGGGCCATTCCACCAAAGCATTCCTTCTGGGCTCGTAGAAAAATCAGTTATATCACTACCTACAGAAATATCACCTACTAGAGTTGCTCCTGATATAATAGCGTGTGTTGGATTATAAGCAAAAGGTCGTGCATCATAAACAGCCTTATCGAAAATCCATCCTGTATTGTCATTGCCATTAGTAGAGTTTAGACCAGCAAACCACATATTAACTGGTGAAACATTACTATAACTTAAATTAAGATAATCGGCATTAACGCGATTTCTACCTGTTAAGATTAAAGAGTGAGTGGTACCAGTTACGGTGCTGGTGATTGTGATAGGAGATTCGGGTGTACCATTAGCTGTTAACTTTCCTATAGTTTTTGTTGTACCACTAGTAAAACTTACTTTTTTGCCCTTTTCAATTACCAACTCGTTAAATGATGTGTTACCTTCGATGTTAACAACTCCCTGATATTCACCTGAAATTATTACCTTATTAAAGGTGTTACCGCCTCCCTGTAATAGTACCGCCTCTGAAGCAGAAGCTACGGGTTCTAGTATAATAGTAGAACCCTCCGCTTGTACAAAGGAGTTAACAAATGTGAATAATGAGCCTAAATTTGAACTTCTTGTACTCTTTAGAATCCCATTTCCTAATATAACTGTTGAGCCAACATATGCTAAATTCATCAAAGAGCTCAAAGTGGCATTAAAATCATTAAAGTCGAAAGTACAGACTACATATGATATCATACCTGAACAATTAATGTTGCTTTGATTCACATAAGTACCTCCTTTACCCCAAAGCTCTATGTTGTAAACCAACTTTTCATACAAATTCAGGTCGTGAATTTGTCTACCGTGAAGGTGGATTGCGTAAGAACCAGATGTAATTATAAGACCTCCTAAAACATAACTACCATAACATTCTATGTTATTAGCTAAAGACATTGTAACAGTCTGATTAACACCACTCATATCCAAGCTTCTACCAATTCTTGGAGCATTAACACTTAGAGTACATGCCTGAGTAAAACTCCCTGCAATAAAATTAGCATCATCCTGCGGTAAAGGAACTCTACCTAAAATTGTTAAACCAGAATCTGAGAACCACTTGGTTGCATCAGACCATAAAGTGGTACCACCTCCTACGTGTTTGTAGTATTGAGGTTGTGCTGTTGTGAATGTTATTCCACTATTACCGCCACAATCACCTGAACCCCCTGTAATTGCTGACGCATCGAATGGTGCCGTAGTTCCCGATATGATAATATCTCTAAAATCAACATTAAAAGCAGTAATGGTGCCATTACAGGTTATTATTCTTGGTGTTCCTATAGAGTTTGAATATATTAATAAACGGTAATCATTAGATGTTTTACCAGACAAGACGAGAGATTCATTAACAATTTGATTGTTATATATCGCTAAGTTCGATGTAGATGTACTAGTTTTTTCAAGAGTATTAAAAGTATTATTTCCTGAAATTTGAAAAATACCTGTTTGAATATGTTTAACAATATTATATGTTTTTCCTCCTCCAGCAAATGTGACTGTCGTTGTAGGACTATTGCCTTGAATTATAATGGTAGATTGTTCACAATGAAGATTTGCAGAAGCATCTACAGAAAAAGGTGTTAAATTCCCTCTATAAATAGTTAATGTCCCATTACCTAAAAACGCCGTAGAGCCAGCAAAAAATGCTATATGTCTTATACTATGATTAAAATCATTAAAATCCAGTGTGTTATATACATTAATAATATTTGTTGTAGGCACTATACTATCAAGAAAAGTATATTTACCAGTACCACCTATGATAGGAGAAGAACCAAAAAAAACCCCACCATTTGATTTAAATGTTTGATCTCCTACTGGGTATAACCTAGCCCCCGAAGTCCCAGTGTATTGCCAAGTTACTCCAGTTGAAAGACTAACACTACCATATATATAAAACAGAAAAACACTTCCAGTTATTGTAAACGAATTCATGTTGGTGAATGTTATATTATAGCAACTAAAATCTAGATTAATTGTTATAATTCCCGAACCACTATTTTCATCAAAAAACACATCATCTGAAGATGTTGGTACGGTGAATCCACTTAATCCACCTGATATATCTGACCAATTTGTTGAGTCGGATAAATTTCTGTTTCCTGTTCCTATGAAATATCTAGTAGCCATATCTGTCTATTTCTTCGCAAAAAAACAATAATTTTTTATTTGGACTTTCTACTACCATATATCTTAGTCCCAATTCCCAAGCTCTCTCCCACCACTTATAATCCTCTTCTATCGAAGCTGAACTAAATAACATATTTAATTCACTTTTTCTTTCGTCTGTTATTCCTGCCATTTCATTTATTTTATTTATAGCATCACTTGGTTCAGTCGCTATATTTTCTTTTATTCTTGTTTTCATTAAATTCATAATATCTGTCATAGGGTTATCCTTAAATTCTGAACCATTTAATGATCCGCCAGATGATATTTCAAAAGGTTTAACCTCATTACCTAAATAGGTATGGTTTTCTAACGGTTGATATGTCTCATAGCATAATTTTACAGTCCAGTTAATATTATCTATACTAAGAGTTCCATTACTATATGCATTTAAAAATTCATTATATCTTGTAGTCATAAGTTATAATATTGTTATTGCTGTTTTAATAACCCAAGTACCAGATGTTATAACCGCTGATAACTGAATATTAGGTGAACTCATTGATATTAAAAAAGTGATAGGTGAGGTACTACCTATATCAGCTGTTGAAATATCTGTAAATTGAGCAGTTGTACTAGTCCATACTGATATTATTGTTCCAGCTCTCATATTCTCACCATCTTGTACCCAATAATCAAAGAACGCTGCTGAAGCATTTGACATAGATACTGTTGATATAATATTAGTTCCTGTTGTGATTCCACTATAATAAAAGGAGTTTATTAATAAACTTCCATCTATTGTTACTACTCCATCTGAATTTACTGTTAATATAGGAATACCAGATATATCATTTACTGTAAATATATCTCCTTCTAAGGAATCTGTTACCGAGAATAATTGCCCAGATAACCCCTGAACATCCATAACGGTTCCACCAGAACCAATAACTGTTAAAGTATTGCCATCAAATGTTAATTTTTCTTCGGCGTTTGCAGTATTTGTTGTTCCAAGACTAGTTAAAATTCTATTATCTGCTGTATTAGTAATAGTAGAGAATCCTTCACCAGAAGAGCCCGAACTTCCAGCTTTACCAGAGGTTCCAGAAGTTCCACTCTTGCCAGATGTTCCACTTGTTCCTGTTGTGCCTGATGTTCCTGTTGTGCCTGATGTTCCTGTTGTTCCGCTGGTTCCTGAACTACCGGCTTTACCAGAGGTTCCACTAGTTCCTGATGTACCCGATGTACCTGATGTACCAGAAGTACCTGCTGTACCAGAAGTTCCAGATGTCCCTGATGTCCCTGATGTTCCAGATGAACCAGCTTTTCCACTAGTTCCTGAAGTTCCACTTGTTCCACTAGTTCCACTTGTTCCTGAAGAGCCGGCTTTCCCAGATGTTCCACTAGTTCCACTAGTTCCTGTTGTGCCAGAAGTACCGCTTGTACCATCTATTCCTGATGTTCCACTAGTTCCTGAACTGCCAGCCTTACCTGATGTGCCTGATGTTCCTGAAGAACCAGCTTTTCCGCTTGTACCACTAGTTCCTGAAGTTCCACTAGTGCCACTTGTCCCAGTTGTTCCTGATGTCCCACTAGTTCCTGAAGAACCAGCTTTACCTGATGTCCCACTTGTACCTGATGTCCCACTTGTACCTGATGTCCCTGTTGTGCCACTAGTACCAGTTGTACCCGAAGTACCGCTAGTTCCTGTTGTTCCAGATGTACCTGATGTTCCTGAAGAACCGGCTTTTCCGCTTGTACCACTAGTTCCTGAAGTTCCACTAGTGCCACTTGTCCCAGTTGTACCACTAGTACCAGTTGTACCACTAGTACCTGAGGTTCCACTAGTACCATCTATACCAGAGGTACCACTAGTTCCTGAAGAACCAGCTTTTCCTGAGGTACCACTAGTACCTGATGTCCCTGTTGTACCAGCAGTTCCAGATGTTCCATTAGTTCCAGATGTTCCTGTTGTGCCACTAGTACCGCTAGTACCACTTGTTCCACTAGAACCAGCTTTTCCACTAGTTCCAGAAGTCCCACTAGTTCCAGATGTCCCTGTTGTACCTGATGTTCCAGAAGTTCCTGATGTTCCATTAGTACCAGATGTTCCACTAGTACCATCTATACCTGATGTTCCAGAAGTTCCTGATGAACCAGCTTTACCTGATGTTCCGCTAGTGCCACTTGTACCTGATGTTCCATTTGTTCCACTTGTTCCTGTTGTACCACTAGTTCCAGTGGTGCCAGATGTACCACTAGTGCCTGTTGTACCAGATGTACCACTAGTTCCTGAACTACCAGCCTTACCCGATGTTCCACTTGTACCAGATGTGCCTGAAGTGCCAGTTGTTCCAGATGTGCCAGTTGTTCCAGATGTGCCTGAAGTTCCAGTTGTTCCTGAGGTTCCTGATGTACCAGATGATCCAGCTTTTCCACTTGTTCCAGATGTTCCTGACGTTCCACTAGTACCTGTTGTTCCACTAGTACCTGTAGTTCCTGATGTACCAGATGATCCAGCTTTTCCACTTGTTCCAGATGTTCCTGACGTTCCACTAGTACCTGTTGTTCCACTAGTACCTGTAGTTCCTGATGTGCCTGATGTGCCTGAGGTACCAGAAGTACCACTTGTTCCACTAGTACCAGAAGAACCGGCTTTACCTGATGTCCCACTTGTTCCACTTGTTCCTGTTGTCCCACTAGTACCTGTTGTTCCGCTTGTTCCAGATGTTCCAGAAGTACCACTAGTACCCGAAGTTCCACTAGTTCCAGAAGAACCGGCTTTACCTGATGTTCCAGAAGTTCCGCTTGTACCAGAAGTACCTGTTGTTCCTGATGTGCCTGAAGTGCCATTAGTCCCACTAGTGCCACTCGTTCCATCTATACCTGAGGTTCCAGAAGTACCACTCGATCCAGCTTTTCCAGATGTGCCAGAAGTTCCTGATGTTCCACTAGTGCCAGTTGTACCACTAGTACCAGCAGTCCCTGAGGTTCCCGTAGTTCCACTAGTACCAGAAGTGCCATCTATACCAGAAGTCCCACTTGTTCCACTCGAACCACTTGTTCCTGTTGTGCCTGAGGTACCTGTTGTACCTGACGTTCCACTAGTACCAGAGGTTCCACTAGTTCCTGAAGTTCCAGATGAACCAGCTTTACCGCTTGTGCCTGATGTTCCTGTTGTACCTGATGTTCCAGAAGTTCCACTAGTTCCTGTTGTTCCTGATGTACCTGAAGTTCCAGATGATCCAGCTTTTCCACTTGTTCCTGATGTGCCTGACGTTCCACTAGTACCTGTTGTACCCGATGTTCCACTAGTGCCTGAAGACCCTGATGTACCAGTTGTTCCTGAGGTTCCACTAGTTCCAGATGTTCCACTAGTACCGCTTGTACCCGTTGTTCCACTAGTACCACTCGTTCCTGTTGTTCCAGATGTCCCTGAAGAACCGGCTTTTCCTGATGTTCCACTTGTCCCAGAAGTTCCACTAGTACCACTTGTACCCGTTGTTCCACTAGTACCACTCGTTCCTGTTGTTCCACTTGTCCCAGAAGTTCCACTTGTCCCACTAGTGCCTGTTGTACCGCTCGAACCACTAGTGCCATTTGTCCCAGAGGTCCCACTAGTTCCTGTTGTGCCAGAAGTTCCTGATGTCCCTGATGTTCCAGATGAACCAGCTTTACCAGAAGTTCCACTAGTACCAGTTGTCCCACTAGTTCCTGTGGTGCCAGAAGTTCCAGATGTCCCACTAGAACCACTTGTGCCATTTGTCCCAGAAGTTCCACTAGTGCCAGAGGTTCCATTAGTTCCAGAAGTGCCACTTGTTCCACTAGTTCCTGTCGTCCCGCTAGTTCCTGTTGTCCCTGATGTCCCACTCGAACCAGCTTTACCAGAGGTTCCGCTAGTACCACTAGTACCACTAGTTCCTGATGTTCCTGTTGTTCCAGATGTTCCAGATGAACCAGCTTTACCGGATGTTCCAGATGTCCCACTAGTTCCACTAGTTCCTGTGGTGCCACTTGTCCCAGAAGATCCTGATGTGCCTGTTGTTCCAGATGTACCACTTGTCCCACTAGTACCAGATGAACCTGTTGTTCCTGATGTTCCTGAAGAGCCGGCTTTACCAGAGGTTCCAGATGTCCCACTAGTGCCAGAGGTACCTGATGTTCCTGTTGTTCCACTAGTACCAGATGTTCCTGTTGTCCCAGAAGATCCTGATGTGCCTGCTGTTCCTGATGTTCCACTAGAACCATTAGTTCCAGATGTTCCACTTGTTCCACTCGTACCAGTTGTTCCAGATGTTCCAGAAGTTCCACTAGTTCCTGAAGAACCAGACGTACCAGCTTTTCCAGATGTACCTGAGGTACCGGACGTACCACTTGTTCCTGCTGTGCCAGATGTTCCACTAGTTCCACTTGAACCACTAGTTCCACTAGTTCCAGATGTACCTGATGTACCTGTTGTACCATTAATCCCTGAGGTACCACTAGTTCCAGAAGTACCTGTCATTCCTGATGTACCTGAAGAACCAGATGTACCATTAGTTCCAGATTTTCCTGATGTACCACCTGTCCCTGATGTACCATTAGTTCCATTAGTTCCACTTGAACCACTAGTTCCTGAAGTACCTGTTGTTCCACTAGATCCAGACGTTCCAGACGTTCCAGACGTTCCATTAGTTCCAGACGTACCTGATGTACCTGTTGTTCCATTAGTTCCTGATGTTCCAGAAGTTCCACTAGTTCCAGAAGTTCCACTTGTTCCTGAAGTTCCAGAAGTTCCTGAAGTTCCAGATGAACCAGAAGTACCATTTGTTCCGCTAGTTCCGTTAGTTCCTGATGTACCATTAGTTCCTGCTGTTCCACTAGAACCAGATGTACCACTTGTTCCATTATTTCCTGATGTTCCAGAAGTTCCTGTTGTACCACTTGTTCCACTAGAACCACTTGTCCCTGATGTGCCTGTCGTACCACTCGTTCCGTTCGTTCCAGTCGTTCCTGAGGTTCCTGTTGTTCCTGAAGTTCC
>Ga0172381_10007038_pt1 | contig 11192 bp, 14 predicted proteins | sample Leawel6488metaG_FD_119754 | JGI IMG/M metagenome (GOLD analysis project Ga0172381, IMG submission 119754) | Leachate microbial communities from a municipal landfill in Southern Ontario, Canada - Leachate well 64-88 metaG | ecosystem: Engineered > Solid waste > Landfill > Unclassified | place... | reverse complement strand
TCAACAGCCAAGGCAATCAGGAACTTGGTCCGAATTGTTGGACTAAAGAACCACGCCAGAGTGAACCTCAAAATTGAGGAACCAGAAGGCGGACGTGCTCCAAGAGCCGAGAAGAAAGAAGTTTCTTCAGACGACATCGAAAATATTTCTTTATAATATAGAGAGTGAATATCGCGCCAACCGGCGCGGTTTTCATTTATTGTGCGACAAATATGACTAAATTCGACGTGATTACAATTTTTCCGGAGATGTTCAAGTCGTACTTGGGCGAGAGTTTGATTGCGCGGGCGCTTTCAAAAAAGTTTATAAAGGTTAATTTACATAATTTGAGAAAGTGGACAAAAGATGCTCATAAAACAGTGGATGACCGGCCGTTTGGCGGAGGATTGGGCATGGTTTTGAAGGTGGAACCCATCTACAAGGCTGTAAAACAGCTCAAGAAGGGCAAGAAAACTAAAGTAATACTTTTCACCCCAAGAGGCCAGAAATTCACTCAAAAGCTTGCTTATAAATTATCAAAATTAGATCAGATTATTTTTATTTGCGGTAGATACGAAGGGGTTGACGAAAGGGTGGCGCAAAAAATTGCGGACATGGAAATTTCAATTGGTGATTATGATTTGATGGGTGGGGAATTGCCGGCAATGATTTGCATTGAAACAATTTCGCGATTGGTGCCGGGAGTTTTGGGAAAACCACAATTATTAAAAGAAAGAATTTCAAAAACAGGAGGATTTTTAGAATATGCGCAATACACACGTCCTGAAGTCTTTGAACCTACAAAGGGGAAGAAGTGGAAAGTTCCGCCAGTGTTGCTTTCGGGCAGACACAAAGACATAGACGAGTGGAAAAAAGCTCACGGCAAGGTTATTGAAGAATAGCAAAAAGTGTGTTAGTATTTATTTAAGTTCAAATGGGCGTGTGGCTGAGCAGCAAAGGCAACAGACTGTAAATCTGTCGGGGTTTCCCCTTCGTAGGTGCAAGTCCTACCGCGCCCACAGTAAGCCGATGAAAACATAATAATTGCCGATGTAGCTCAGGTAGCAGAGCACATTCTTGGTAAGAATGAGGTCCGCAGTGCAAATCTGCGCATCGGCTCAGAAATATAAATTAAAGAAAAGAATTATGGCAGTAAAAAAAACATATACAAAAATTGCTTGCGGTACTTGCAAAAAAACAAACTATTTTGTAAGAAAATCAAAAAAGTCAGCCGAGAAAAAGATTGAGCTGAAAAAGTTTTGCAACAAGTGCAAAAAACATACAGCGCATAAAGAAAGCAAAAAGTAATATTTTATTGTGCGACATACGAAAACCTGGGGGGGCAAAACCCCGGGTTTTTGTTTTGTGGCATGTGATCGGCAAAACTGGTATAATAAAAAAATATGGAGGAGATTAAAAAACAATATCTGTTATTGCTGTCTGAAATTATCGCCATAGAAGCGGTTGTTTTGGGTCCTATAGCAATTTTAAAAGCAAAAAATATCCCTGGGCTTGATGTGGATAACAATGGAAAAGCAGTTGATGTAAAGGGCGATATGGCGGAAGCGGTTAAGGTGTTAGTAGATGTTTATATGGAACTTTCTAGTCGGGCGACAGGGGGTGTTATAGACTTAATTTTTCAAAAATATCCTCAAATTCACCGGATTAAATAAAAATTTATTTTGATGACTCCAGAAATTTTAGCCATAATCGTTATTTCTATAATTTTTGTTCTTTTTATTGTGATTGGGATTTTTATTTTCCAGAAGAACAAGGGGCCTAAAAAAGATTCAACCAAAAAGGAGGAAGAAGCCAGATATAAGGCCTATGAAGTAGAAATTTTGAATGAACTGAGTGAGAAATCCGGCTACTCGTTAAGCGTACAAAATGTTGTAGAAATAATTATTGGATCTCTGCGCGATTTTGTAGATTATAGCGCCGTATCGTATATGCTATTATTCCCGGAAAAAATAGTTTTCAAAACCCAGCTTAAAAAATTCGTTTCCCTTAAATTTATTGAAGAAGTAAGGGCAAAAATGATAGATTCAGTGTCTGTTCTCTCAAACAGCGATTTGGGGACTATGAAAATAGAGGAAACCATATGGGGAGAAACTTTAAGCGACCAAGCAGACGAGAGAGTTGGGTCATTTTTTAACATTCCCTTAGTAATATCCGGCAAGTTGGCAGGTCTTTTAACTGTGGCTGACGCAAGGGCGGGTTTTTATAAAGAAGAAGAGATGTCTGCTTTATACAAAATAGCCCGGCAAGCAGCGGACGCTGTCACCAGGTTGCAGGGGGCCGTTGAATCAGAAAAGAGCAAGCTAAACGCCATGGTAGCAAGTATGACAGATGGAGTAGTTATGACTGATTCAGACCATAGGATTATTGTTGCAAATCCCGCCGCCAAGAAAGCCGCGGGCTTTGAAAACAAAAAGGACTTGTATATGTCAGACCTTGTGCTCGCTCTTGAAGGAAAGATTGATTTAAAAGATAAAATTGAGGAAGGTATTAGGCTGGATAAGACTTTTGTTTCCGATGAGATTTCCTTGCCAAGCGGATTTTTTAAAATTGTGGTTTCTCCCGTCAAAGACGCCTGGAAAATGCTGGGTTGCGTTGTTGTTTTCCGAGATATGACGCGCGAAAAAGAAGTAGAGAGGATTAAAGAAGATTTTACTGCTATGATAGTGCATGAACTTCGTTCGCCATTGGATTCAATTAAAAAAATGGCTGAATTAATGAGAGCGTCAGATGCCAAAAAAGAAAAACGAGACGAGTGCTTTCAAATGATATACAGCAGTTCTTCTGATATGCTGGAACTTATTGGAAACCTCTTAGACATTGCCAAAATTGAGGCCGGGAAGTTTGAAATTTTGAAACAAAAATCAGATATTAAAAAACTTATCCAAAGCCGTATTTTGTTTTTTGACATAGCTGCTAAAGATGCTAAACTTAGAATTGAAAGCTTCTTTGGAAAGGATATACCGATTGATGTGGAATTTGATCCGCATACAATTTCTCAAGTATTAAATAATCTTATTTCTAACGCTATAAAATTCACAAAGGAAGGCGGAGTTGTAGCTGTGCAGGTTTTATTGCATAAAAATGGGGCAGATATTATTAAAGAAGCGAAAGATTTAGGGATAAATTGGTTTATTAAAAATAATATTATTAATGTCCCTGATTCATTGGTGGTTGCCATAACAGATAACGGCATTGGCATACCGTCAGATCAAATAGATAAGCTTTTTAATAAGTTTATACAGGCAAAAAGCACCTTTGTTGATAAAAAGGGAACCGGCTTGGGTTTGGCTATAACTAAAAGCATTATTGATTCGCACGGAGGCCTGGTGGGGGCAGAATCAATCGAGGGCGAAGGGACAACTTTCTATTTCACATTGCCGATTTAAAAACAATATTAATAACTGTTAAAAACTAAAATGACTAATGCGCACAAAAAAATACTTATAGTGGAAGATTCAAAAAATTATCTTTGGATTCTTTCGCAAGCTCTCCTTGCAGTGGAAGAAATCACCATAGCTACTGCCGGTAACGGGGAAGAGGGCTTGGCAGCAGCAGAAAAGGAAAAACCCGATTTGATTCTTTTAGATATCACAATGCCAAAAATGGATGGCATAACTATGGCAAAGAAACTAAAAGAAGCCGGTATAAATACACCAATCATATTTTTGACCAATATGAGCGACGCAAAACACATCAGCGATGCAGCAGACACTGCCAAAGATTATATTGTTAAGGCCGATGCAAGCGTGGACGATATTGTAGTCAGGGTTAAAGAGAGGTTAAACATTAAGTAGGTTTTAATCTACGCCTAATTTTGTTTTAATCGCGGTAACAATTTCGTTGAGGTGCATTTTGGACTTCATCAAATAATCAAATTTTCCGCTATTATCTCTGTTCTCAACGTTAGTTAAAAAAACTATAGGAGCTGATATTTTCAGCTCTTGTAGTTTTTTTACCATTGTGGGGCCGTCCATCCTGGGCATTAAAACGTCAGAAAGTATCAAATCGGGAATTTCTTTTGTCGCAGCATTTATGCCGGCTTCTCCATTTTTTGCCGTAACCACCGAGAAACCTTCCGAAGTAAACATTTTTTCTAATATAAAAAGAAAATCTTCGTCGTCTTCCACTATGAGTATTTTTTTGTTATTTTTTTGCATAATATCTTTAAAATCAATATATTTAAGGATTAAATGGGCTTGAATAATTTTTTTCGATAAATTCGTCAAGTTTTTGGTCTCTTTCTTGCCATTGACCCAAAATTTTCTGATAAGAGTCGTCCTTAAATTGAAATGAGGCAGTATTAATTTCCGGGTTTGACTTTTGAGCTATGTACACATATGTGTAAAATAAAAATCCTCCAAAGATTATATCTAAAACTATGAAAATCAAAATAGCAGAAAACGCGTGCAATCCTATAGCCCAAAGCAACTTTTTTGTGCTAGCCAGCCCTGTTTTTGATTTTTCCAGTATTTTTTTAAAATCTATCTGATTATTCATATTATTTTGCAAAAACTTTTATGGATATATCTGCGGCAACTTTTCCTTTTTGGTCAGCGGTTTTTGCACTTTTAATGTTAGCGACATTCAGCTTATTTATTTTAACCAAATATGGCCCAGATTCAAGTGTTCTTATAAATTTTAACGTGTCTGAAAAATTGCCCGAAGATGAAAGCTGGAAGTTATCATAAGAAAGAGGCCCCTCTTTTGACAATGAAGGAGTGGAAATGAGCAGTTTAATCTGAAAATCTGAAGCCGTTTTTTCTAAGAATTCTATAAAGTTAACCGGGTTGTGCGAGTCTATAAACATATTATCCAATTTTTCCAGATTGGGCTGATAACTTTCATACTTTTGTTTGAAGTTTGCCGCCTCATTAAATTGGCTTTCCAGGATAAGGCCGTCATTCCTTTGGGAAATTAATTCTTCAGAGCTTTGCGTTATTCCTTTTATCATGGGAGCAACCAGAAACAATACTAAAAACAAAGCGATTAAAAGGAACGCAGAGGTAATTATATAAATTTGTTTTTTAATTTCCATAGTCAAAATTCAAATTAAAATTAGCCTTTACGGGGTTTATCCAGCTCTCCGGTGAAAATGATATATTGTTTATTGCGTTTTGTTTTTCCAAGTTTTTCTGAAAGGCAATAAGGCTTTCTCTGGTGTCGCTTGTGCCAGAAATGTTTACTTTAACATTTCCCCCTATAGCCTGGCTATCTAAAAATATATTCGTGAAATATAATCCGTTTGGCTTTTCTATTTCTGAAATTGCCGCCAATATATTGCTAAGATATTTATCGCTTTGATAGAAAGACAGAACCGTTGGCAAGGAATTATTATATTTTTGGATGGAATTTTTTACAGTTACCACATCCGGAGATTCATAATTTTTTTGAGTGTCCTGCAAAATAAAACTTTGACCGTTAACCTCTGTTAGTACATAAAACTTAACAGATAGCAGGACAAATATGAGGCAAACCAGAGTAATTATAACAATACTTCCCAAAACAATAGCCAAATTTTTGGCCTTTTTCAAAAATAATTCATCTTTTTCTTTTTGTGGTAGAAGGTTTATCATTTATTTTCTTTCTCTATATTAATTGCTCCTAGCGCCAAACCCAGCGCGGTAGTGAGCGACAAGTAGTCAATTTTTTCGTCATTTTTCTTAAGAGGAGCGTTTATAAAAGGATTTCCGACTTCCGCTTCAATGCCTATTTTTTTTGTAAAAAAACCGGTCATTTCTTTCAGGTCGGCTCCGCCGCCCCCAAAAATAATTTTTTTGATTTTAGTATCCCCGGAAAGGTGCTCATGCGAGGCGTGTTCCTGGTAAAAATCAATATATTTTTTAATTTGCGCCACAAGATCTTCTAAAACAGGGCTCATAGCCTGGAATACAATTTTTGCTTCTTTGTCGGTTTTCTCTTTTTCCTCAAACCCGCTAAGGCCGTATTTTATTTTCAATTTTTCAGCTTCGGCAATACTGATTTTCATATTCTCGGAAATAGCCTGTGTCAGTTTATTTTGCGATATTGGTATAGAGTACGTGAAACGTATAGATTGACCGGAAAAAACAATAAAATCAATATTGTTTTTTCCCATATCAATCAAAATAACGGGATTGTCGCTTATTTCATTTTTTATTAATGCCCTAACCGTTGATTGCGATTCTACTTCGGCGCAGATAGGAGTAAAACCAGCCAGCTTAACGCAATTAATATACGAGTCAACTACTTTTCTGGGTGTTGCCGCCACTAACAAATCAATGTGATCCAGCCCGTCTTTCATAGGGGTGATTGTTTGAAAATCTAAATAAACTTGTTCTATTGGTAAGGGAATATAATTTTCAGCTTCAAAAATAACGGCCGTTTTAAGCTCTTTTACGTCCATTTTAGGCATTTGTATAACTTGCAAAAAAGATTCTTCTTCCGGCAAAGAAATAAATACATATTTTACTTTTATTTTCTTTCTTTTTACGTTTTCACAGGCTGATTTTATTGCATCGGCCAGGGCTTTTTCGTTTTTAATCACTCCAGATTCAACTATGCCCGGTTTTAATTCTGTTATACCGTAAGAAGACACGGAAAACTTTCCGCCATTTTTTTCGAGTTTGGCTATTTTTATAGATGAATCATTTATATCCAGCCCAAAAGCATTATATTTTAGATCTAGAAATTTCATTATTTGATTATATCACTTTTCTATTTTTTAATAAAACAAAGACCCCAACCACAATCAGCACAGCCGACAAAAACGTAATCCATGACAAGTCCTTGCTTAAACCGGGAAGCGGGTTGGTAATAGTTTTGTTATTTTTATTGTCCTCATTACTATTGTGCGACTCTTGGAGCGGGATATTGACAACATCTTCATCAATATCCCGGTTTAACACAGATGGAGCCGGTATTTCCGGCGCGGGCGCGCTCTTAAGCTGAACACCAAAAGGCATTGAATGAACGTACTCATCAGGGGTTGCAAAATACGCCAAAATGTTTGTTGGGAAGAAAAAGTTTGATATAACAATCGCCAAAAACAAAATTTTAAAATATTTCATAACGTAAAACTGTCTTTATTAGTCGCTAGTCCATTTAACCATCTGAAGATCGGCAGAAACGGAAGATGCTGGAAAATAGGGAGGCGGGCGGTATAAAAGATTTTTGTCCCAAGAAAAATGCGGATAAAGGTAACCGTCAGTAAATGAGGTTCCGCAATAATTAGTAAAATTAAACCACCAAGAGCCGTGCAATATAATTGAACCAAAAAAGTAAACGTTATTATTCTTTGCGCCATTTTCGTAACAGATAGGGAAACCCACGAAACCGTTCTGCGCAAGCAGGGCTCCGTCAACATATAAAGGGTCTGGAGCATTTTTGGTTATAATAATATTTCCTTGGGCCAGCAAGCCAATAACATCTGTGCGTTGGCTGTCGGCAAGCGCTTCGTCTGAATATCTAAGATTATTTTGAATATATATATTCCCCATAGTCAAAACATCAGCTGAACCATTAGCCGTGGCAATTACCACCCGGCCCTTGACTGTGCCCTCTACCCAAAGATTACTGGCAGAATATATTACTAATCCTGCGCTTGGTATTGTTTTTGTATATTGCAAACACCTGCCATTTCCGCACCATTTGCAATTACTGGTACAAATTCCGGTGCCGTAATCGGTGCCTCCGGTCAAATCTCCCAACGTAGTATTTTTCCCGTTGCTAAGAGCCGTAGTTTTTGGAAATTCTGCGCCGGCGTTAACAGTTCTTAAAACCTTATAAACGGTTACGGTGCCGTTGCTGTTAAATACTAAAGAATAGCCGGGCGAACTTGCCGGAAGATTTATATTTCCTGGCAAGTTACTTTGTTGGCTTATTTCTGAAAAAGAGGTGCTGATACCCGTAAAATCAGCTTTTGTTGTTGGGTTGCTCCAATAGGGTAAGCTTTGCGATTTATTTGCTCCCAGCGCCCAAATAGCATCTTTTGACGCTTGTGTGGCGCAATTCTCAACTTCCGGATACTGTTGGTTGCAATCAGCAAGGTATGTTGACTCTACAGAAGATGTTATAGATGACTGCGTCACTCCCTCAAAACGTATACCCGTGTCGCTATGAATTGGACCGGTGTACGACTCGGTGTTCCATGCATATATCCAATCATGAGATAATAATGCATAATTGGCGAGTGAAGGGATGCCATAGGTTGCAGTTACGGTTCTTTTTATGTTTGGGCTGTCATTTGTCCATCCGGTTGATTGTACAACTATGGTAGTTTCTCCCATTGGCGGGCCGGTAACAACCAAACTGAATTGTCCTATTGTCTGCTGGGTATCATAGTCAACATAATCATGCACATATGGCCCCGTTGCTCCTGTGCCATCTTTATAATCGCCGGGAAATTGAATTAAATGCCATTGATAGTAATTTATGCCCGCTTCAGCGATTTGCAAAGCCTGCTCTCTTATAACTGTTGTTTTTAATAATTGTATTTTTGCAACAAAATTAGCAACCACGGCCGGCATAACCATTATAAAAACAGCAATAAAAATAATCAGATAAATCATTATAGCGCCCCGCTGGTTTTTTTGTTTTACCTGCATAGAAATTTAGTTGTTCAGATTATTTTTTAAAATTCTGATAGTAGCTCCCGACTTCAGAGAAAAAGTACTAGTGTCTTGCAGAGTTGTTTGTTTTTTAACTACTAAATTAATTTCAACAAACTTAACGTTATTAACATTAGCTGGCGTGGAAAGCGCAACGCCGTTTCCATTGCCGTCGTAGTCATCTCCATAATAGTAGAATAGGGGAGTGGCGCCGTTAGATATTCCCGTCAGAACAGCCATGGTTGATTCTGTAACGCTTGGGGGCGCGATCACGCCTCTATATAAGATGTCGCCTGCAATATAATATCTTATTCTGTTTATGCCTCCCGCGCTGGCTCCAATAGGAGAATAAAAAATTATTTCTGAATCTTTTGCTTCGGTTATGGGGTATGTGCCGTATGCGGCGGCCCTTATTTCATTAGTGAAACTTGATGATACAAATCTTGCCTGGTCTACGTTGTCCATTGCTATCAATTGCGATTTTGGTTTTTCTATTATGCCGATAAGCAGTCCGGCCACAACAAAAAATAAAAGAGAAAGAATAGTAATTGCTACCAAAATTTCTACTAAGGTCATTCCCGACGACGTATTATTTTTTATTTTGTAGTTGTCCATTTTTAATGCGAAAGAGAAACCTGTAAAACACAATATCCATTTTCGCAATCAGTGCTATTTATTTTTATCGGAGTGATAGGATCTAACGGCTGATATCCGTCTGCGCTCACTGTTGCTGTATAATAGTTATCTGGTGTTAACCCTGTAAATATAACCTGGCCGGGAGTCGGGCATCCTGAAACATAATTCAAACTGACAGAACTAACCTGCGGAGTTTTTACCGGATTTGTTGTTGCCAGAAAAACTTTGTAGCGGACATATCTATGGTTGTTATGTATTGAATTAACTGCGGTTGGCACATCATAATAAGAACTGCTTGTTCCATCCGGGCCTTTGTAATTAGCCGGGTTATCCCAATATGTGTCTTCTGGCTGGTCATAGGGTTCATCACTTGTGGCAATCTGAAAGCCCACGCTAAAATCAGGGTCCTGTGTTGCGTCCCAATCCAAAAGAGTGTAAGCAGTCTGACTGGTCCCAGTGTCAAAAGTTGATGAAACCAGCCAGCCAGAAGGGTAATAATTATCATCATCGCTTGGGTTTTTAGCCAAACGCAAAGCCAAAGGAATTTCATTATAGCTGATATGTCCGTCATCTTGATATGATCCTTCCGCCCAATCGCGTTGGCTCCAAACGCTTCCTCCTGTGTATTTTATTTCGTCATAATTCAAACCCGGATTGCTCAATTCAACCTTTGCATTTTCAATTAAATCTCCAGAATCATCTTTCACTACAACCAATTCGCTATGCGCTGTTTTTGTTCCAAGTATCAAATTAAAATTTTTAGTAGTATCGGGCAGAAGGTTTGCAGACTGTACCGGGGAAGTCCCATAAATCATATATTGGGCGTTTGCTGATGTCGGTGTATAAGTATCCCATTCAAGACAGCAACTGGCAGATCCGCAACTGGCGCTGCACGGACTGGTGTTTGTTGGAATTACGGCTCCACTGCTATCTGTAGAAAAATTTTCGTTGAACTTAAACGTGTCAGCGCTTATTAGTTTTGCGCTTTTAATATTTAAGTTGACACCTTCAATTGCTTGGCAAAATTGATCCTTGGCATAGAAAACCAGATTACTTAACTTATCAATCGCAAAGGTTACATTTTGCGTTTGGCCTTCTAAAACTGTCGCATTCGGCTGTGTTGTTTCAGGATAATCAGTTATTGAGTATGTTCTATCCACCGAATATCCGGTTTTGGTTATTGTTATTTGATAATTACTGTCGGCGGGTAAACCCACTTCATTCCATTTGCCTTGGGAGTCTGCAGTTCTGGTTACATTTATGCCGGGGTTCAAACTGGTGTTTTTTATGTTTATTGTTGCGCCGGCAATAGGTTGCCAGCCAGAATGTATAGAGCCAATAACCTGAATGGAAAGCGCTCCGCCATCTCCCATGCTTGCTAAATTTAAAGGGGCAATAGTTACCAGAAAACTTTTTGTTAAATTTGCGGAGACATCTTTTACATAAAGTTTTACTTGTTTATAATCTTGTATTACAGGATTCGGGTCGGCTGGGTCGTGTAGAGCATTAACAACATAATAAATTTGATAGTCAGAATTGTTAAAAGAAACTGTCAGGGCGTTTGGTAAATCGGGCAAATTTCCATGAGGATTTCCATTAATGGTTCCCACTTGAGAATATGGTAGATTGCGCGCAATTTCCAAGTACTGGTTGGCCAGCGCAGACATTGTAGTTTGCTGGCGATAAGAAATAATAGCGGAATAAATCGTTGTATAAAGTCCAAATGTAGAGACGGCCAAAACAGCCAAGATGGCAATAGAAACAATTACTTCTATTAGCGTAAATCCCGTTTCTGATTTTTTATTCATCTGTTTATCCAATAAATTGCAATGATGAATACATAGGTTCTATTATTGAAAAAGCGAAAAAAGCCACCATTGCCCCTAAAAATAAAATCAGCATTGGTTCAAGAGCTGCTGACAATTTTGCAGTAGTTGCGATAAGCTCCTCTTCATAAAAATCGGCCAGCGT
>Ga0172381_10007037_pt1 | contig 11195 bp, 16 predicted proteins | sample Leawel6488metaG_FD_119754 | JGI IMG/M metagenome (GOLD analysis project Ga0172381, IMG submission 119754) | Leachate microbial communities from a municipal landfill in Southern Ontario, Canada - Leachate well 64-88 metaG | ecosystem: Engineered > Solid waste > Landfill > Unclassified | place... | reverse complement strand
CCTAATTTCTACTGCAGAATATACTTCTCCAACTATTTCTCCAGGAATCAAGATGTTCCTTAAAGGTTTGTCATTTCCATTTTCATATTCTTGAACTGCTTTTTCAAAATCATATAATTTGATGGAAGGATATTCTTTGTCTTCTTCATTGAATATTCCCGCAGAAATACGTCTTAATTCAAGCATATGTGCTCCAATTTCCAATTCCTTTCCCAAATCATCCACCAATTTTCTTATATATGTTCCCCCTTCACATTTAACTTTGAACAGTATATCTTTTCCATTTTTTTCCAGTAATTCAAAAGAATAAATTTCTCTTTCTCGATCTTGTCTTTTAACTCTCGATTTTACCGGGGGCATTTGTATTATTTTTCCTATGAATTTATCTTTTATCATTTCTTTTATTTTATCCAAGCTAATCTCTTCATGCATTCTCATAATTCCTACATACTCTTTATCTTCCCCCAAGAAATAACCTGTAAGTTTGCAAGCTCGGTTTAATGCAACGGGCAAAACCCCCGTAACTTGTGGATCCAAGGTTCCAAAATGAGAGGTTTTTCTTAATCCTAGCCTTTTGCACACAAATTCAGACACACTAAAGCTGGTAGGGCCAGAACACTTATCTATGTTTATAATTCCAAATTCAATTAGTTCTCTTGTAGTTTTTCTTTCTTTTATCTTTGCAATGTTCATTAAAACCTAAAAGTTTCTTAATTTAAAAGATTAATCTATCTCTTGAAAGTATATATTTGAGTATATACTTTAAAATATATTTTTATTTAGTTAGATATTTAAATGTAAATTTAATAATTCTTTTATGATCGGTCAAAAAGTAGGTAGTAAAGCATATAATTTATTTAAGGAATTCTTTTTAATATTTTTAGGAATTGCTTCTGCAGGATTTGGTTTAAAGGGTTTCTTAATTCCAAGCGGTTTTATAGATGGGGGAGTTACAGGTATTTCTCTTTTGGTTCATTTTATTACCCCATTAAATCTATCTCTTCTTATTTTGGTCATCAATCTTCCATTTATCTTTTTAGCGAGAAAGCAGATAGGAAAAGTTTTTGCTTTAAAGACTTTATTTGCAATAATTGTGCTTTCCTTATCCCTGATTTGGATAAATTATCCTATAATAACATTGGATAAAGTTTTAGTAGCAATTTTTGGAGGATTTTTCTTAGGAGCAGGAATTGGATTATCTGTTAGGGGGGGAAGTGTTTTGGATGGAACAGAAATTCTTTCAATTTACTTGAACAGAAAGACCGGATTTAGCATGGGAGAAATTGTTTTCTTCATAAACATTATAATCTTTTCTGTTGCAGCTATATTCTTAGGAATTGAAACCGCTCTATATTCAATTTTAACTTATCTTGTTGCTTCTAAAGCAATAGATTTTGTTTCACATGGAATGGAAGAATATACCGGAATTACTATTATATCCAATAAGAGTGAAGAGGTAAGGAAAAAATTAACCCAAGATTTTGGAAGCGGTGTAACAATATACAAAGGAAATAGGGGATATGCAGATGAAAAGAATAAAAAAGAAATTGATATAATTTTTACAATTGTAACAAGACTAGAAGTTTTCAAGATAAAGAAAGAAATAAGAAATATAGACCCACATGCATTAGTAATTGAAGAGAGTATAAGTGAGATAGAAGGGGGATTCATTAAGAGAAGAAAGCCAAAGATTACAAAATAAAATTAAATTTCCCCTTTCAAATACTTTTGTCTCTTTTCTTCTGAAAACTTTTCAATAGCATATCTTAACATTGTTCTAGGCATTGTATTATACTTTTCCTTAAGGAAAATCTCCAATACTTCTTGATTTCTTTTTCCTACTTCTCTCAACATCCATCCAACTGCCTTGTGGATTAAATCATTTTCATCTTCTAGAAGCATATTTGCAATTGAGAGTGTTTCTCCGTATATTCTTTTTTTAATGAAAAAATGAGTCGATACAATTGCAATTCTTTTTTCCCATATATTTTTTGATTTTGCTAGAAATTTTAATATTTCTGTTCCATCTATGCTTGAAAAATCTCCAATAATGTGGGAAGCAGAAATATCCACCAGGTCCCAATTGTTTATTCTAGAAGTATTCTTAAGATAAAACTCATATATTTCCCTTTGCTTAAATTTATCTTTCTTTGATTTTTCATATTTTTTAACTAAAATAGAAATTCCTATGCTTCTTTTTTCATGAACTTTGCTATCGAGCAATTCTTGAACATCTTTTAAAGAAATTTTATTCCAATATTTTTTTATAATCTCTTTTTGTGCAGGAGTTCTTATTCCAAAAAAGATATCTCCCTCCCCATATTCTCCTTTTCCAGTTTTGAAATATCTTTGAGAATGTTTTGCTTGTTCGGGGTCCTTAAGTTTTTCAACTTCTTTTATTAATTCGTTTAACATAGCACAGATTATATTCATCAGTATAAAAAATTAATTATCTATCTTTTTTGTTGCCCTTTAGAATGTTCTTTTTTTCCTTGGACAGATTGACTGTCTACTTTTGCTTCATGCTTCAAAATTTTTGATTGTGCTTTTTCAAATTCTTGTGTGGCTTCTGCACTCGTTTTTGTTTTTTCAGAAGCTTCTTTTTTGTCATCTAATCCATCTTTGTTTTTATCTTCACTTCCCTTATTTTGCAATGTTTCTTTTGCTTTTTGCATCATTGTTTTTTTACTATCCATGGATGCGATGGCTTCCTTTCCTCTTTTTTCTTCTCTTAATTTTTTAAATTTAAGATTGTTGGGATAATCAACAAGTTCAACTCTTATGTTTTCTCCATCCTTTGTAACTTTAACTTTTATTTTATGAGGGTGTTTTCTTATTCCTCTAGCCCACATAAATTGATTAAGATCTTTGTCAATTTTAACTTTGTCCAAATCTCTATTCTCAACTTTCATATGCCTAGCAACAAACTCCTTTATTGTTTTTATTGCCTTGGGAGTTTTTTTATATCTTGGAACAACTCTACTTTTTTCTCTAAGTGGAATTATATATTCTCTTTCAATTTTCTCAGTCTTTGTTTCAGTTTTTGTCATTTTAATTTAATTTTATCCAAAGTGTGACTTTCTTTGCTTTCTTGGTGTGATGTGAAGTTTTGTTCTTCTCCAAGAACGTTTGTGCCTTGTCATAGCAGAAGGATGAACTCTTTTTCCAGTTCCAAACTTTTTAATAACAGCCCAAACTGGAGCCCATTTTGTTTGTCTTCCTTTCTTTGCAAGAACTTCTTTTTTATTTTTATTTTTTATTGGCATTTTAATCCTAACAATTCAAGTTTTTCTTTAATTGATTTTTCATTTTTTTCTGAGATACATATCTTGGCTTCATTTCCTCTGTAATAAATATTAAATGCATTTCCATTAACTCCATATGTTTCTCTTATTCTTTCTCCCATCTTATTTGTTGGGATTGAACTTTTTTCTGGAAAAGCATCATTTATAATGGCACTAATTTCTCTATAGTTATCAATAGTTATACGAGAATTATTATTCTTTCTAAGTAATGTATATTCCACACTCATCTTATTTCCTCCAAAAATTTTTTTCCTTTATCTGTTAATATTCTTCCTGGCTTTTTGCTCTTGACCCCTCTAACTGGTTTTTGAATCTCTGTAAATCCAGCCTTATCCGACTGTTGCAATATTATTCTTATTATTTTTCCAGAACCTTTTTTGAATGCCTCTGGTTTGAATCCTCTGTTTTGCTTTGAACCATATTTTGTTCTTAGTCTTTGAACTCCAACGGAGCCTGTTTTGTATATATTTCTTAAAACTGAAGCAGCTCTTTTGCACCAGAAATCTTTATCTTCAATTGGTCTTTCTTTTGCAGGTCCAGATTTTACAAACTTTGCCCATTCTGGTTCTTTAAATTCTTCAACTTTTTTTAAAGCTTCAGCTAATTTTATATTATATTCTTGAGCATTTAATTCATATACTACATTTGTCATTTTATCGTATTCGGCTTGTCTTTCGACAATAGATTAACCCTTTGGGTTATTTACCTAAAATTATGATTAAAAGATGGTTTATAAATTATACGGTTTGTTTGGAGAATTAATTTTTGAAAAGGAAATTTATTTGCCAATTTTTTTTTCTAATTCTTTTTCTGCTTTTTCCTCTTCTATGCGAGGCACGGTTTTTCTTTCCTGTCTCCACTTCTTTACAACTATAGTATATCCAATTATCCTTATAGTATAATGGATTCCAAGCTCCTTGAGTATTTTGTCCCCAATTTCTTTTAATTCTTTTCTGTCTCTGCAGCAACTTCTAAGAACAGATATCTTCACATTTTTACAAGTGTCAAAATGGTGCTTAAGATTGCACATAAAGCCTTCAGTAATCCCATTCTTTCCCAATTGCATTTGTCTTATTGTTGACATTTTATTTGTTAATCTTATTCCTCTTTAATATTTCTCTTAATCCAATTCTCTATCTCTGTTTTCTTCACTTTAATTAATTTTGGTTTTGATTTTATTCCCCAAGTTCCAGATTTCATGCTTTTCTCTTTTTGCACATCCTTTCCAGTAAACTGATGGATTGCAACATTCCCTTTGTTATCTCTCCAATCTTGGCTCTTTGATGCGCATATTAATGCAGATTGTTTTATTTCTTCTTTTGTGGGATTTAATTTATCAATAACGCAGAAAGGACTTCCTGGTTTTGCTGTATGGAGAATTGTATTTTCTTTTCCATGATATATTGTTACAAGTTCATCATTATTTTCGGAATTCTTTCCAAGGAAGATAGTTGCCCCAGACTTTAATTTAAATTCTCTTGGTTTCATATATAATTTATATAAGAAAAGGTTATAAATTTAATCTCTCTTTTTCATAAGCCATTTATTAACTATCTTTAAGCATCTTTTCTGATTTGGCCAAGTTAATTTTTTATAAGCTTCTTTGAATGAGACCCATTTATATCCGTTATGTTCAATTGGATCAAGTTTTAGTTTTCCATTTCCTTTTTTCACTTTCACAGCAAAGAGGTGATAAGTTTGTCCGACCATTTGAGGCCTATCCCAAAGTTTTTTATTATAATTATAACTTCCTTTTTCCTTAAAACGTTTTATACTCAAAATATGCAAACCAGTCTCCTCCTTAACTTCTCTTCTTGCTGTCCATCTTTTTAACTCAAATTTTTCAATCTTTCCTTTAGGAAATTCCCATCCTTTCCAATGTTTTTTTCTTTTAAGAAGAATGTATTCAATCTTTCCAGAAGAATCTATAGAATATGTAACCCCAAAAACAGCTTTTCTATATTTCATCTTTAATATCATCTAACTTAACGCATTTATTTTTAGGAACTTTTACCGTGTATGTTCCCATTCTGCTTGTCCACTCTCCACAATAGCTGTTCTTTAATTCTTTTTTAACATAAACCATACTTCCTTTCCAAATACTATCCTCTATATCTTCTATTATTCTAACCTTAAATAAATAATCTTTTTTCATTTTTTCTCAACTATTTCTTCTTTTTCTTTAAGTATTCTTGAGAAAAACATTATTCCAAGAACGCATATAATTGTTACTCCCAAAGCACTTATTAGAACACCATGAAAGGGACTCTTTTCAGAAAGGTTATTTACAAAGTTAGTTATAACATCTTTCCAAACAAGAGCAATTAAAAAACCAAATGCAGCCATAATAGCAGTATTCATCTCTTTTTTGAATTCTTTCTTAAATTTTTCAACTCCAGTTTTTGTTTTCTCTTTTATATTCTCGGCTCTTTTTCTTTTTGTTTCTAAAATCTCCGTACTAGTTAATTTTTTCATTATCTTATTCTCCCCATTTATTTAATGCTTCTTTTAGTTCAAGATGAGTTTTTGAATATTCTTTTAAACTTTTATTTTTCATCACGGCATCCATTGCCTGTCTCATTGCTTTTGCTCCTGCAATTGTCCCTTTAGGATGTCCATGCACCCCCCCTCCAGCTTGAATAACAATATTATTTCCCATAGATTTAATTAATTTTCCAACCATTCCTGGATAAACTCCTCCAGAAGCAACACCCAAAACCGGTTTTATGTTATACCATTTTTGTTCCAAATATTTTTTTGATTGAGGAGTAAATTGTGTTTCCATTTCTTTTTCAATATGCATTACCTCTTTTTTGCTCCCAGTCATTTTTCCATATATTGTTCCTATATGGAGAGTATCTACTCCCACCATTCTAGCCAATTGAGCAATAACTTCCATAGACATGCCGTGATTGGGATTCCGATCATACATAGCATGTCCCGCTCTGTGTGCATGAATGGGTAATTTGGTAAAGTTGCGTGCAGTTTGCAAAGCACTCCAACCAAGAGTTAATATATCAAGCATAATATAATTTCCTCCATTATCTTCAACAAATTTTATTCTTCTTTTCATTTCTTCAGTCTCTGCTGTGCAATTTATAAGATATATTTTCTTTTCTCCTGTTTTTCTTTCGGATTTTTTTGCTGCTCTTATGGTCAATAAAAATCTCTTTTTGAAATGATTGAAATTTTGGCTTGTTAAATTTTCATCATCTTTAACAATATCGCATCCACCAATCCAAGCTTCATAAGCAACTCTTGCATGTTCTTTTTCATTTAATCCGACCTTTGGTTTTATTATTGTTCCAAGAAAAGGTCTTTTTGAAATTTTGAAAGTTTTTCTTAATTCCGGTATCCCATATCTCGGGCCCTTAAAACTTTTAAGCATTTTTTCAGGAATTTTCAAATCTTCCCATAAAAGTCCTTTAACACTTTTCATTCCATATATATTTCCTCCCACGCTTGAAAGAAATTCAGGCAGGTTTCCAAGCTCAAATAAATCAAGAGGATAAGCAATTCTCACCCTTTTGTTTTTCTCATCTATGTAATATATTTTTGGAGATAATTTTTTAGCAATATTCTTATTCATCGTCCCAATTTCAGTCCAAGTGCCTATAGAACTTTCTCCAGCAACATCTTCAGAAACCTTTCTTAAACTCAATCCTTTTGCAGGAGTTATTTTATATTGACAAACAACGTCTGTATTTTTAGGCTTATAATTTAAATCTATAAATCCTTCTTTCATTTTCACTTCTTTTTATCCTCTTTATATAAAGAATTATTAAGTTTTTAAAATTACTCCTCTGAAATCCAAGAAGAACATAGTTATTTAATCTTTTTCTTATGTTCAATTAATTTTATAATTTTATTTTTTAATTCTTCCGCCTTATCTATCCCATAAAATCCTTCAATTTTTCCTAAAAGAACCCCTTTGTCAAATACAAGAAGACAAGGAAGTTTTGATATTGAATATTCTTTCAAAAGATTTGAATTTTTTATTTCGACTTTTTTAAAGAAGATATCTTTGTTTGGGATTAATTTCCTTATATTATTTGCTCTTAAAAGGCATTCAATTGTGTCTTGGCTAAAGAATTCAATTAAATTTTTATTATTAGAATTTGATATAAACTCTTTAAAATCATCTTCTTCTAAAAGGCTATCTGGGTCTATTGGTTGCGCACCATATTTATCAACAAATAAATCGGATGCTTTTCTTGTATCTTCTTTTATCTCCTTTTCAAGTTTCTTATATTCTAAATCGCTCTTTGCAACATGAATTGCATTCGAAGGACATTCATTAACACATTTCATGCAAGAAGTACATTTTGAGTTGTCTATTAATATTTTTTTAGTCTTCTCGTCCCAGCTAAGAGCACCAGTTGGGCAAGCCTGAATTCCTCCACATTCTTTTGCATTGTCACAAATTTTGAAGTTTATTAGTACGGCCATTTTAGCTTTTACAAATATATTAAGTTTTTAAATTTTCATTTCTGGCAATAAGTCAGTTGTAATCTTTTGCTGTGAAACATTTTGCATTCTTTGCAATTTGAATGGCGGGGGCAAGTGAGCTCCGGACAACGACATTTAGGATTAAATGTTTCATCAATCTTTTGTTCTTCTTCTGGAAAAGGATACTCTTCATCATTCATTTTTCTTAACAACTACCCCGTCAGAAGTATCGTTTAAAGCATATCCTTTTTCTTTTATTTCATCTCTTATTTTATCTGCCTTTTTCCAGTTCTTTTCTTTTCTTGCGTTTTCCCTTTCCTCAACCAATTTTTTTATTTCGGAAGGAATTTTTATTTTTTCTTTTTCAAGAAGTTTTAATCCAAGAACTTTATCGATCTCTTCAATTGTTTTATACTTGCAATTAGCATCTTCATCTCTAATCAATTTCCATAATACTTGAAGAGCATTTGGAGTATTCAGATCATTATTCATTTCTTTTTTGAATTCTTCAATATACTCTTTGTTTACTTTTCCTTCTTCTTCAATAGTTTCGCATATATTTTTTAATCTACCATACGCATTTTTTGCGTTTTCCAAAGTTCTTTCAGAAAAATCAATCGGTTTTCTGTAATGATTTGAAATAACAAGGTATCTTATTACTTCTGGTTTGTATATTTTTAATAAATCTCTTATTGTTTTAAAATTTCCAAGGCTCTTGCTCATTTTTATATTATCCACATTTACCATTCCATTATGCATCCAATAATTTACAAATTTCTTTTCATATCCAGCTTCACTTTGAGCAATCTCGTCTTCGTGATGAGGAAATATTAAGTCCTGCCCTCCCCCATGAATATCAAAAGGCAACCCCAAAATAGAATAGCTCATTGCAGAACATTCAATATGCCATCCGGGTCTTCCTTCTCCCCAAGGGCTTTCCCAAGAAGGTTCTGAAGGCTTTGAAAATTTCCAAAGAACAAAATCTTCCTTATTTTTTTTATTGTCCTTAATTTTTATTCTTGCACCCGTTTTTAGATTTTCAACTTTTTGATGAGATAGTTTTCCATAATTTTTAAACTTTGAAATATTAAAATAAACCCCGTCTTCAGGGATAGTATAAGTATATCCTTTTTTTTCCAATTTTGCAATCAATTCAATCATTTCTTTTACATATTCTGTTGCTCTTGGCTGAACATCTGGCTTTTCTATTCCAAGAGAAGCATAATCTTCCATATGAGATTTGTAATTTCTTTCGGTTAGTTCTTTTATTGAAATTCCCAAGCTATTTGCTTTATTTATTATTTTATCCTCTATATCTGTAATATTTGAAACAAACCTTACACTATACCCTAAAAATTTAAGATATCTTCTTAGAATATCAAAAGAAATCTGGCTTCTTGCATGCCCTAAATGAGGAACATCATTTACAGTGGGCCCGCATATATATATCCCAATTTTCCCTTTCTTTATTGGAGTAAATATTTCTTTTCTTCTTGTTAAAGTATTATACAATTCTAAAACCATTAATTATTCAATAAATCAGAGTTTAAAAAATTAGTTTATTTAAAGCAAGCCCTTCTTTATAACTTCTAAATCAAAATAACTTGTAATTGTTTCATCAGCATATCCAGCACATTTAACAGTTATTTTAAATCTCTGTAAGCAAGGAGCAAGATCTTCTGGAATATTTATTTTTATAAGAGCATATCCATTTGAACTGTCAACTTCATCAAACTCAACGCTGTTTATGCCAGTAAGTACATCATCTTCTGCATTTTCCCATCCTTCATTTATGCAATATCCTGCTTGATTCACTATATTTATTGTATATCTGCATCCTGTATTGCTACTTCCCCATGCCTTGGGTTCAGTTGGAGAAAATCCAAAAGGAATACCAAAACTTGTTGTTCCCTGTTTTACTGTAGCAGTATTTTGTCCTCCAAGCTCAACAACCAAATTAGAATTTTCATCGGAGAATAAATTATTTATTTCACCTTTTACTTGATCATCAATTGTATCCACATTCTCCGTAGTGCTTGAAAATATATTCTTTGTTAAAATCAGCCCAAGAACTAAAGCAGACATAAGAAGAACTATGGTTACAATTGTTCCAACAGTCATTTCCATAGCAGCTCTTTTATTTCTTCTCATCATATCATACTCCCCAAACTTCCAGACTTAATAAATATATATAAAATGAGTGCAATTAAAATAACTCCAACAGCTATTGCTATAATATTAAATATTTTAGCCAATGGTGTAAGAGGTGTAGATTGTTTCAAGCTTCTAATTAATCCTATAACCCCAAAGACAATCGCAATAAGTGGGAAAAGCAATCCAATTACAAGTATAGCCATAATTGGTTCAAGAATTTTAAATAAAGCAAATTCAATAGGAACGAGTAATGCAAAAACTATTCCAATCATCCCTATAAAATAACCTTGAACACTTCGTAAATCTTGTTGTAACATTTTCACCTTTTTTATTTGACTATTTAATTAACTTTTTTTATTTTATAAATGTTTTTATGTGCAAGCAATTGGGAGAGTAAATGGGGATCCCGGGAGTCGAACCCGGCACACCATGATCTTCAGTCATGTGCTCTCCCGCTGAGCTAGATCCCCAAGTTAAATTAAAGTTTAGGACTTTTAAATGTTTAGAATAATGAGATTAAGTTATCTGTAACAGTAGTTTTATTATAGGTTAAATATACTAAGTTTCTCAATATTAATTAATAGCCCAACAAGATTTGATTTTACCTTGATAACTAAAATTCTTCAATTAAAAAATTGTAAGTCAGGAATAGGCCAGATTCTGTCGAACTCCGTTTCTTTTTCAAGACGGACAGTTCGTGTTAACATTCCACTATGCGGCGTTTAGCCTTGCACCGGTTGAGATGTTCGTTCCATCGTAACTTAATACGCTCGTCTCTATATCAGAGCTTTGTCTCACGACAATCGGAATTTCTCCGACAACCTTTATTATGGTGTCCGGACCTTCCTAAGAATTCAATACCGTTATATTATCGATATTTGCTCATCCAAGAGCTGAATTCCGAAGTTAACTACCTGACTTACATAAAAGGAATGAATAAAAGGGTTTTTAAGTTTTGCTTTCTTAAAAAAGACATGAAGAAGAGGGTGAAAAAAAGAACAGTAAAAACGAGAAACAAGAATAAATTTAACTGGAAAATTTTTATTATATGTTTACTAACTGTTTTTATATTATTGGGGGGAATTGGAACATTATTTACCTCAACAAATGTAAATACTGCTTGGTATGAATTTAACAAGCCGTCTATAACTCCTCCAAATTGGGTTTTTCCCATTGACTGGAATTTTTTATTCATATTGATATCTTGGTCTTTGTATCTTGCTTGGATGAGTTCAAGAAATAAAAAGCAAAAAGCCAAAGTGGTCATCTTATTTGGAGTAAACTTTT
>Ga0172381_10007036_pt1 | contig 11195 bp, 14 predicted proteins | sample Leawel6488metaG_FD_119754 | JGI IMG/M metagenome (GOLD analysis project Ga0172381, IMG submission 119754) | Leachate microbial communities from a municipal landfill in Southern Ontario, Canada - Leachate well 64-88 metaG | ecosystem: Engineered > Solid waste > Landfill > Unclassified | place... | reverse complement strand
TTTGAGGTAATCCCTGATATGCTGTAAAATTCCCTCCTACATAAATATGACCGCTTGAGTCCAAAACCATAGAAAATATAGAATTAAAAAATCCTGAACTTATATCAAATGTAGTATCTTTAGTTCCATCAGAATTTAATCTGATCAAGCAATTTTGACCCAACCCTTTATACAGAGTAAACCCCCCGCCAGCATAAATTTTATTGCTTGAATCTATAATTATTGAATTTATATCTCTATTAAATCCAGTTCCTATATCAAATGAGTCATCTTTACTTCCATCCGGGTTTAATCTAATTAAATGATTTTGAGATACATTTTGATAAGTAAAAAAATTCCCTCCAATATAAATTTTATTATTTAAATCGATGAATATAGCTGATAATGTACTATTGAATCCAGTTCCTATATCAAATGAGTCATCTTTACTTCCATCCGGGTTTAATCTAATTAAATGATTTTGAGATACATCTTGATATAAAGTAAAATTCCCTCCCCCATATATGCGATCGCTCGAATCTGTTTTTAAAAATGACATAGATTGTTTATAAAATCCTGCTCCTATATCAAATGATGCATCTTTAGTTCCATCTAAATTTAATCTAATCAACCCTCTTTGAGATGCATCTTGATATAAAGTAAAATTCCCTCCAACATAGATTTTATTATTTAGACCTAAACTCAAAGAGTGTATTATGTCATTAAATAAATTGGATACATCAAACGGAGGAATAGATGTAACACTCACATAATGATTATTATGTTGAATCATCTTATCCTGATAAGTTATGTATGGCATATCATTTAATATTTTAGCTAAAAAATTATTCCAATTTATATTATATATTCATAAAAAAACCCTCTGAATGGTTTTTTATGAATATCAAAACTGGGTATAGCATGTAATAATACGATATTGCCTTCCACTTCGTTGATAATTTGATACATCGGCAACGGCCGCATACTGCCAACCGTTGTGCACAAGTTTAAAAAACTCATTGCATCATTTGTGGATTATCGTGGACATTGCCAACGATAACTATTTTATCATTCCAATATTCCAATCCAGCGCAACTTTTGTTTGATATTTGCCTTCCTTTTAATCCGCAATCAAGCCATTCAACTATATACAAAATATTTTTATCTCCCATGTGGTAAATATCACCTTCAAATATTTTGTTTTTCATTGAATCATAAACCCCTGTAAATTGACCAACTGTTTGGTGCTTCACGTTTTCAAAAAAACCTCTATCCCCTTCGCCACAATCTAATTCGCTTATCCATGTATCGTTAACTGAATTCGTTTGCAAATCACCGTAGTACCAACGGCCATTTTTAATTGATTTCCCTCTAAATTCTACTTTTCTCATATCTTTAATTTTATAGATTCTTCAATAGAAACAAAAAAACCCAATAAATCTTCATCTGACATGGTTTTTATATCCTGATATAATTTTATTTTAGAATTCATCTGTATCTGAAGGAGCCAGTATCTTAGAAAACTTTCATATACAGGACTTGTAGCAAATCTTTTCCCCTCGTGATTTACAAACCCGCTATCAACTATTAAATTCCCAATATCTCGTTGAAGAGTATCCCCTCTAGCAGTTATTTTAATCATATATCTTTTTTTTAATAATTTAAGATATGGTTCAATAGATTCATTTGGCGAGGGATAAGTATAATGAGTTATTCCATTATCATAAGTTCCAACGTTCCAAACCGAATTAGTTCGTATTGCTCTTCCTTTTGTCCCTATATGAGATTCTAAAATTGCTTGAGCAATAACGAAAGTTATATCCATTTCATATTGATCACATAGATGAACCAATAATCTGGCATCTAATTTTTCGGTAGGAGCAATAGATTTCATATAGAAATCTACTTCATCAATTAATTTCTCCTTTGAATAATTTCTAACCTTTGATATATAAATCGAATTTTCAATAGTTGAAATGGATTTTGATGTATCCATTGCTTTAGTAGGAACCTCTAATAAAGTAGAGATTAGCAAACTTATTGTTGCCAATAATATCAATATTAGCAGCCCCTTTACGAGTTTTATCAGGGGACACGATTTAAAGGCAAGCAAATTCGAGAGAGGGGTTGATGCAGTCTCTTCCTTTTCAGAAATTTGTTTCTTTAACTGTTTCATAATTATTTGTTTAGTTTAACATAAAATCCTAGATATTAGCCAAAAATATTCTTATAATATCTAAGATTTTATTTTTATTTTTTAAAATTTATGAAGCTTAACTAGTTCGAAAATAATTGTATTGACTGAATTAAGCTGTCCTCGCCGGAATGAGGTATATTCATGAATTCTGATCCCAGCTCTAATTCGGATATCTCTGGGTTTTTTTCTATATATCCGGAAGATGTAGTTAATGATTCCCCATCCTTAAGAACCCTAAGAGTCATATAGGCTTTATCTTTTATTTTGCCATTTATTAATTTCCGGGAATCAAAAGCTATAAATTCTTCTTCATCGACCAATCTAATAATGGATCTTTCCCCCTCTTCTCTACCTTCCAGAAGAATATAAATGCCTGCTGTTTTTTTCTTTAGGAAATTAGAAATATCCTGAGAAAAAACCCCTCCTTTGCCCCCAAGCCATTTTCGGAAAACCTCAGATGACATATTAGAAGGAAGATCCAATCGTCTTTTGCCGTCTTCTATAGAAACTACTACCCCATCAATAGAATTTGGACAAATCTCATTTATTTCTAAGGTTCTTAAATTATAATTAAGAATCTTTTCCTGGTTCTTCGATTTCTCTATCATTTAAATTAAATTTATATAAAATTAGCATAATTTCCTGTTCTAAGCTTTTATCACATTTAGAATCCAATAATTTTTTGGCTTTATAAACCCATGTTTCTTCGTCAAAGTATAAATTTGAATTTGAGAGATATTCTGCTACAGACTTCATCCCCCCATTTAAATATGCCGATAGAACTTTTTTGGTTTTAGAAATCTCTTTCATTTTAATTCCTTCATCATCTTTTGGAAATGGATCATTTCTTTTTGCATTTCTTCAGGATAAAATTTTATAGCGTCCTTAATCTGTTTGGGATCCTTCTGATAAAATATGCAATATTCCGAAATAGTTTCTGTTGTAATTTTTACTTTATTTTCTTCTTTCTCTTGATGAAACTTAACCCCCTTTTGAAACATCCAATAAGGAGTTTTGGAATATTGTTTTCTTAAAAATCTCTGCCACCAATCAACAGTAGCTTCCATATTAATGCGAATGTGCTGTAATAAATGAGCTTGAATTGGAAAATTGATAGCAAATCTTCTCTGTAAAATAAAAAAATTTGATCTTTTATCCCCCTTTGTTAAATCAGCATATTGACCCGGTGATTCAAAAATTATTTTAGATACTTCAAAAGGACCCATTTATATTCTTTTTAAAAATTAAATTCCTTGTGATTATGTGATTATTGGTATAAACTTTTATTAATTCAATCTATCGATTGTTTTATAGTTTTATTTAGATAAAGTTTTTTTAAAAAAGCTCTGAAGAAAATCTTCAGAGCTTTCAAAACTTAAGAAATGCTATTCTTTCTTAGATTCATTGGCCGGATCTTTTGTAACTGGCTTAGTCAAATCTTCAGGTTTTACCCCTATGAAATTGAGAAGTTTGGTCATATCAAAACCAGTTCCCTTAAGCCCTTCAACCATTTTGGTAAGAACCTCCACCGGGATGGTTCCAAATTTTCCAACACTTGAACCTTCTTTTCCCCCTCCAAAATCAATAATTTTCACATCCTGGATGTTCGCAAGGTGTGCTGTAGAAGCGGACATAACGTCTGCGAATGCTTTGACTACATTAGGGCCAAGTGTCTGTAATGCTTCAAGTACCTGGAGCATTTTTCCAGTTTGATCAAGCTTGGCATAAGCCTCAGCTTTTTCCTTGATGCCTTTTGCCTCCCCAGAAAGTTTAGCATAAATTGCCTTCCCCTCTGCCTCACCCATCTTAACAATCTTAGCAGCTTCGCCGTCAGCTTCTGCTATCTTTGTAAGACGAATTCTTTCAGCTTCGCCCTCTGCTTTTTTAATGGCAGCCTGCTTGTCACCATCAGCTTCAATAATCTTTGATTGCTGAGCACCTTCGGCTGTAATAATACGAGATTTTTTATCAGCTTCAGCAGGGACAATTTTATCAGCAAGATATTCCTTTTCCATTTTAAGAGCACGAGCTTCTTGAACTTTCGTCTGAGCAACTTCCTGAGCAGCTTCCGTATTAGCCTGAGCTTCAACAACCCCCTTAAGTGCCTGAGCTTGAGAAAGAGGTCCTGCCTGGTTTGCGATTTCATTCTGAGTATCGGTAAGAGCTTTCATCTCAGCTTTCTTAACGTCACGAGCATTATTTGATTCAAAAATCTTCTGATCATTAACGTTAGCCTGCTCAATGCCTGCTCTTTTTGCATCAGTTGTTTTCTGAAGAGAATCTCTTTCTGCTTCTGCGGTACCAATATCTGCATCTCTTTTAATTTCAGAAGCCCTCTTACGTCCGAGATTCTTTATATAGTTATCCTTGTCGCTGATGTTCTGAATATTAAGAAAGTCAATATTGATACCCATTTTATTGAAATCATCATTAGCTTCTTCAAGAACCGCTTTGTTCAATTCAGTCTTATCCCCGATAAGAGATTCCATGGTCATTCTTCCTACCACAGCTCTCAAGTGACCTTCGAGATTCTGAAGAATTGTTTTGTCAATATCCTGATCCGATCTTCCAAGAAATCTTTCGACTGCAACGCGAAGAAGATTAAGTTCTGAAGCAAATTTGACGTTAGCAACACCCTCTACCGTTGTCATAACACCATCTTTATTAGGAGCATCATTAACTTCGATGTTAAGAGTGCGATTGGATAAATTCATAAATTCTACTTCCTCTAGGATAGGAATCCTGAAAAAACCACCTCCTGCAACTACTCTATAGCCCTTTTCTACTTTCGTTCCGTCGGAATTTTTTATAATCTTCTTTCGGCCAAAAATGACAGCTGCCATGTTTGGTGGGATCCTGATATAATTTTTATTGACAAAAGCCAATAAGGAAGCGAATAAGATAATCGTACCAAGTACAATGCTGCCTAAAATAATGTAACTTTGCATTTTGTTTATTTTTAGTGTTAATTAATAATATAATGTATTTCAAATTTAAACTTTTTCAACGATAAGAACATTTCCAAGTCGCCCAATGATTTTAACGACATCATATTTTTTAAGGGGAGCACTATTTTTTTCTTTTCCAATATAAAGGTCATCACCTCCCCCGCTATCTAATTTTACCTGGCAAGATCCATTATCTGTGGTTTCGACTGTTACGGTAGCTTCTTTTCCTATAAAATTTGCAGCATCTATATTGCTGTTTCCTTGGAATGAATAAAGAAGTTTCATGATATAATAAGTTATAACTCCTATTATAATCCCAGATAGAAGTCCAACAATTATTTGACCCACAATAGATTTATCCGATAAGTACATAGTTCCCCCTCCGATACCAAAGGACATTAAGAAGGAAAATATAATTCTTAAAGAAAATATTTTAGGACTATCAGCATCTCCGGCATCGTGACCATCGGCACTAAATTCGTGTCCAAAATCAGCATCACCATGAAATTCTCCGAATATTAGAGAGCTTAGAAGACCAAGTGCTCCAATAGTGAGAAAAAGAATATAGACTATTTGAATTTTTTCCATTGTTTTTTGTTTATAATGAATGTAAATTAATTACTTTTTCCAGGGAAATTCTGTTTTTAAAGACACCAGCCCCTGCTTAACTATTTCGCTCGGAGCAGATTCGAGATTATTAAATTCATTTTCAACATTTGAATAATGATCTCTAATTTCATCTTGAGGATTTTTAATTGTCGTAGGTAAAATCCGAACAACCACATATAATATATCAATCAGCTGGAAAAATTGTACCCATTCGTATTTCCCCGTTCGATTAATAGCCCGAATCACATCTTCTAAATAGGTTTCTGTTTTAACCCCCTTTTTAATACCTTCATATTGAATTTTCGTTAGGAGATCCCGGATATTATAAATTTTATATTTCATATCATTTTGTTTTTCTATTTCTCACTTTTCATTTCTTGCTTTCCCTCGATTATCATAATCCTGGTGAAAAACCTTTAATGATTTATATTGCATTAATAGCATCAAAAAAGGGATTTATTGAGATTTATACGATCAATTTCTCCAAATATAGAAGCTTCAGTTGTAGGCTTCTTATATTTTTCTCCGGAACTTATATATCTTGTTCCTTCGAGCATAGAAACCATATTCCAATTTTGAGGATGAACCTGGGGTTTTGAAAGTTCTTCCCTCACCTTTTTCTGAAATTCTTTTACAAAGCTTTCTGGAAAGATAGAAGGATCTAAAAAGACTAATTTCATTTGTCTATCAAGACGATCCTCTATTTTGAATCCAGGACGAGTACCGGAAATATCAATGAGTTGATCATAAATATGATCTTTCTTTTCCATCAAATCCCAAGGATTTTTAGCCCCTATATAATTAATGATTTTTTCAAATTTAGATTCTGTAATTCGAACCTCTTTTCCTTTATCATTTAGCCAAGTATAAATAGCTGGGACATTATCGCCATCATCCCCGCAAAAGATTTTTCTAAGAACAATCCGATTGCCGTTAATCTTTTCCATTTTTGTTTTAGGATCGTTTAAAATCCTCTTGAAATCTTCTTTATCTGCATCAATACCCCTATTGAAAAAATCCCCAGGATCAGCATCTAGAATCCATTCATCAAAATCGCTTTCTGGAACAAAAAGCTTTTTAGAAGCATTTTTCCCTTGTAAGAATGGATTATAAACTGTAGAGAAAGCTATTTTATCTGAATTATTTTTTCCGACAAGTTGACGCACATCTTCATCTGCAGAGATTATAATAACATGTTGATTTTGATTAAATAATAATTCATGAGTCCATAAAGATATAATATCATCTGCTTCTGCACGATCAAATTTGGAAACAATAAAACCGTTTGTTTGCATAATATCTGTAAATTCCCCCATAATTTTAAAAACGTTATCCCAATTAATATAGGCAGATTTTGTTCTCTGTGCTTTATATCCTTCATTCTCATCTATGGAAATATCCTTTCTCCAGGATTTGGAATCAATAGCAAATATAACCCGCGAAGGATTTATTGTTCGAATAACTTGAGAGATATCCATAGCAACCTTTCTAATTAACTGATCTAGCTCAACCTGACTATCGAAGGTGTATGAGCTTTTATAATTCGACACGATGAACATCGAGCGGAAAAACATATTGCTGATATCTATTATTGCATTCGTCATAATTAGTTCAAATATATGAAAATTTATTACATTAAAAATTTATTGCTGTTAAAAGATTATCAAAGAATCCAGGATTTATCATTTTTAATATTATTGTTATTATTTTCACATATCTGGATTCTATTATAATACGAAATTATTTATTAAGAATTTTCTGGATTGAAAAAACACAGGCAAGGAGCGTTATTAAAGGGTCAATTGAAAACGCCTTTTGATACTGATAATTTGCAACTTCAATTAAAACCCCGGGAAGTTTATCCAATCGAGCTGGAGCCATGTTTTTAAGATATTCTGGAAAATCCCCTCCCAAAGCTGTAAGGCTTTCATCTACCTTTGAGGCAAACTGATTAACAATTAGTTTATAGTTCTCATATGGTTTAGTCGCTGGCTGAAGACAAAGATGAAAAAGATCTACAAAATCGGAGCTAGTTGCCATATTTTCGATAGAAAGTTCAGTAACCCCTCTTAAAAATAGTGATTGAATTTTATTCATTAAAGCTCTTAAATCCGGGAAATCATTCTGGACAAATTTGTTCAAGATATCTTCTGTATAAGTTATCCTTGCAGCTTGAAGAATAGCTCCAACCCTTTTTTTATATTCCCCTATTAAATATACTTTCTCATCATCATTAATCGGATCATAAGCAATAGGAAGAAATCTGGATTCCCATATTGGCTCCGGAATTTTATTTAAAAAATTACATGAAGCTATAAATCGTGCTGACTTTGAATATTTTTCCATAACAGCACGCAATGCCTTATAAAATTCAGGGGTTGCCCCATCAAGCTCGTCCAATATAATACATTTAAGTTTTTCCTTACCTTCTTCCAGTGATATTGAAGAGCAAAAAGGAATTACGTTATCTCTAATAATATCAATCCCTCTCTGATCCGATGCATTGATATAAAGATAAGGATGATCTTTAGCAAGAATAAACAAAGTTGAGGATTTTCCAGTTCCGGGGGTCCCCCATAAAAGTAAATTCTGAACTAATCCATGCTTTAATTGTGATTTAACCCTTTCGGGAGCAATCAGTTGCTCTAATTTTTGAGGACGAAATTTTTCTGTAAATAAACTTGTATCTGCGGCCATAATATATTATATATGATAATTTTATATAAAAAGCAAATAATAAAGTTTCCGGATAATTAATATTTAAATATTTTTATTAGTCTTATCCACCAAGGGAATAAATACTTTGAGAAATATTTTTCAGCTTGACCAATCCTTTTATCATGTTCAAATGCAACGTTTAAGTCGCTAATCTCATTGAGTTTAACCCATCTGGCTTCTTCAATTTCAGGATCTGCATAGAGAACAACTTCCTGAGGCAAAATAGTTTTAAAGTTAAAAACCATACCATAGTTCAAAGCAATATTTTGTCTATTTTCCGAAATCTCTGTATTTACAAAGAAAGGTTTTTTATCATTATGGTTAATTAAATTTTCATCATAATTCGAAAGAAACATTGAAGTTTCCTCATAAATTTCCCGGGTTATAGCTTGCCATCCATTTTCATCCCAGTCAATATATCCGCAGGGAAGACACCATTTTCCGGGTTGATCCATTCGATTGGATCTTTTTTCCATCAATACATAAATATCCCCTTTGAACTTTGCGAATACGACTGCAACAACAGCTACACTTCGACTTTCCCAAACCATTTTCCCATTTATTGTATGACAAGGATTTTCTCGGTTATTGAATTTAATTTTTCTCATTATTTCAGTTTTCTATTTTATAAAAATCAAATAGTATCCTTCTCCATCGTCTGTAAAGCGGTCAACAGAAGTAATCCCTACAACTACAATGTGTTCCTGCTCCTCCTGATTTAAAAAATTCATGAGATCCCCTATATATTGAAAATATTTCTCATTATATTTTTTCATAATTTTAAAAAATTAAAGTTTATAGTAATATTTACGTATATCAAATAGAATTTTTTTGATTTTTTCATCATTGGGTTTATCCGGAAGTTTCGATGCTTCAAATGCAGTGTCAAGCCCAGCTATCATTGCTTCAGCTTCTTTAAGAAGATCTTCATACTCGTATTCGCCGTGACGTATCTTCATGAGTTTCTCTATTTCTTCTTCAGTTCTTCGAACACGAAGTTCCCCTGTAGAAAGTTCATGAGCCATTGAAAGAAGACGATAAGTATGACACATATTTTTTGAGTCATAGTTCTTACCATGTTCCTTGTTCATCTTGAAACGATTAACGTTTCGTTCCTTTAACCAGATCTGATATTCTTTGTATTTAATACAATGGCTTGAGTAACCATTCTTATTGAAAGAAAGATAATGGGTAACTGGAATATCTTTTGGGATTGAAGTAAGCTGAACATCATTTGCAGTTTCTTCATTTGAAACTATTCCCCATTCTTCTCTTCTTGGAGCTATATACATTGCATAAAGATCCTGTGCATGATCTATAGCGGCAAGTCCAAAATCCTTTTGAGTGAAACCCCCAGGATAATGAATATTTATTTCCTCAAGAAACTTTTTAAATGGTATCGAACCCCCCTTTTCAAGAATATAGCAAAAATCAAGAACTGTTTTTCGAGTCATTTCTTTTTCTTCCCAGTTCATTTTCTTGTTATAACCACGAGCTTTACGTATCTGTTCTATTGCATATCCGGCAAAAGTCCATCGAACTTTTTTGGATAAAAAATCTTCTTTGCATTTTTCAATCATTTCAAAAAGAGGATCTTTATAAATTATACAGTCTTCAGGAGCTGCAAGAAGTTCCAAGATATTTGGATTATTCCCAGCTATAAGATGCATAAAACGACCAAGCTCATAAAATGTTACATCGTTTTTCTCATCAGAGACTTGTTCAACAAAACCATATTTAAGAATGTCATTTAATGGTTGTATAAAAACCCCGCGGATATCTCGATCAGATTCCGGGGTATTTGTTCCATAAGCATTGGACCCGGCAACCGATTCCATTATAATCATGTTTTGATCTCTGAGTTGTTGTATTGTATAATTCATATAAAATTTTTATAAATGTATAAATATTTTTTCAAATAAAAAATTAATTCTTATATTTTTTATTTCTGAAATGATTATAATAGAAAACAATAAACGTAAGGGACACAGCTCCTATTAATATTAATATAGCTATAATTAATTCTTTAAGTGGGTTTCCATTATTTCAATAAATCATTTATTTCTTGATAAGCTGTAATTTTGCCTCTCAAAAAATTAGCAAAGAGTTTTTCCTCTTCATCTAGTTTTTCTAATTCATTCTCCATATCCTTTTTTAATACCGGAAGTCCATTACTGACTTTTTTTATAGTTTCTTTATTTTTCCCGGCTAAAAATATATCAATAGGTCGATTTATATTAACTTGCTTAAAAATAGATTCGGCAAGAATCTGCGGGCTAAATTCGGAGTTTACTTTTCCAATCGCATAATTCTGAATTAGAGATACTAAAAGATCTTTATTTATAGTTTCCATATTACCAAAATTTAAGAGATCGGGATGCATCCTTAAAATATTTCCATGATTCAGATAAAGCATTTATTTCTTCAGCAGAAAAAGCTCCTTTATCCTTGCAAAATTCAAATGCTTTTATTTCAACTGGATTATTATCCCAGGGTCTCTCCATTGTTTCATCAACTTTATAGAAAAATATTATGTTATTATATTCAATTGAAATAAAATTAAATCCATTATCGAAACCCGTACTTAGAACACAATTAAATCCCCCATCATCTTTGCATTGAATTCTTTTAACCCGATGACCAGTTGGGAGAGTTTCATCGAAGAACTTTACAAAGTAAAGATTCCTAGTCTGATCATTAGTAGTTAAAGAAGCTTTGTTTTCTGCAAACCAAAATAAAACATC
>Ga0172381_10007035_pt1 | contig 11196 bp, 11 predicted proteins | sample Leawel6488metaG_FD_119754 | JGI IMG/M metagenome (GOLD analysis project Ga0172381, IMG submission 119754) | Leachate microbial communities from a municipal landfill in Southern Ontario, Canada - Leachate well 64-88 metaG | ecosystem: Engineered > Solid waste > Landfill > Unclassified | place... | reverse complement strand
CATAAGAGGTGAAAGACTAGCGAAAAAAATGAACACTTTACATCACTAAAAAATAGTGTAGAGTATGGGTTTGTTATGATACATCTCTTTCAGAATAGTGGCTTGGCTGCGCTGCAATTGGCGACAAACAGCACATATCTGTGCTACGGTATTCAGAAGGAGACAATCATGCATCTCTCCACGCATTCTCCTCTCCCCTCCATCCTCCTATGACAGGGCTTCCTGGTTCTGTAGAGGCACACCTCAAAGACAGCGGTTTCTCCTCCACGGAAATCCTGGTTCTGCAGAAACTACTGGAAGGTACCGCACTCACTTTGCGGGAACTGGCAGCCAAAACAGGCAAGAGCACCGGAGTACTGGATCAGGCAACCAAGAAGCTCATGCGCCGCCATATTGTCATGCGCGAGGTCATCAACAACATCCCCAAATACGTCGTGAAATCCCTGGATGCCATCACCCAGTGGATGAAGGAAGACATGCAGAAGAAACACGACCAGCTCAGCCGCAAAGAACGCGACTTTGAATCCTTTGTCGCCTCGCTCAAGATGGATCAAACCCGGCCAGAGATGGAGCACTTTGAAGGCGAGGAGGGACTGGAGGGGGCATACACCAAACTGCTCGATCTTACTGAAGGAGAAATGCTCTTCTACGTCCCCGTTTCCTGCAAGGAAGAAGATGATCCCCTGCGCGCCTTCCGCGTGCAGTACTTTCGCCAGCGCCGTAAGCGCGGCGTCTTCTCCCGCGTGCTCGTCCCTGATGATGCTCTGGGCAAGCGGTACCAGAACAGGGATGTCTTTGAATACCGCGAAACCCATCTGCTCCCCGCAGAGGACTTCCCCGTCACTTTCGAGAAAGTCATCGCAGGGGACATCATTGCCTGCTTTAACCATCAGGAGCAACGCGCATGCTTCCTCCATTACCCGGAAATGGCGCACACCGAAAAGAAGATGTTCCAGATGCTCTGGCGCAAAGGAGAAGGGGATACCGCAGCAACACCGGAAGACTTTAATGAACCCGAGGAAATTCCGCTGGGAACGCGCACATTCTCTGCACTGCGGGAATTCTTCCTCAGCCGCAAGAGTTTGGCAGCCATGGCACTCTGTGGAGTGCTGGCTGCCTCCATTACCTTTGGGGTTTACCGTTACAGCGTCCATCTAAACACGCAGCGTGTACGTGAGCGCGTGATGGCCATTGCTGCTACTGCTGCTCCAGAGTTTGATCCTGCTGATCTGGATCAATTGCATACATGGAGGGATGTGTACAAACCAGAGTATGCACGTGTGCAAAAACTTTTGAAGGATATCAAAGATCGCAATCCTGGTGCCGAGTGGGTGTACATTTTTCGTACCACTGATGATCCGTACATTCTAGAATTTGTGGCAGATGGCGATTCTCCGGATATCTTTAATTTTGAGGATTTAGATAGCGATGGTCTAAGAAACGATGTTACTCCACCGGGATACTCCATCGCTGATTCCGGGTGGGTAAAATACAATATGGCACAAGCAGTATTTGAACCCGGTGGATATGCGGATGAAACACCCTATACAGACTTTTGGGGTACATGGATTACTGGTCATGCAGTAATACTGCGTCCGGATGGAACTTTAGCTGGAATTCTTGGAGTGGATATCGACGCCAGCGAAATCCAGAATCTCACGTTGCAATCTTTCCGCATTGTGTACGTCTTTCTTGGCCTTTTTGTCCTCTTTGTCTTTGTACGATTGGCTGCGTTCAATCAGCCACTTTGTAAGGAGCTCCTTAAGCTCCTGCGCTCCCGTGCAGTTTTGTACACGTTGATCGTGTGCGCACTCATTGCGTTAGGAGTGACCTATGGGCTCTATCGGTACACCATTGCCTTAATGCAGGAGGAAGTTGGCAATCGTCTGATGGCAATTGCCACTACTGCAGCACCGGAGATTGATGCCAGAGATCTGGAAGTGCTCCACAAGGCAGAGGATATGAAAACAGAGGAGTACCAGAGGGTGTTTAAGAAGTTGAATGAGATAAAAACCCGTAATTCAGATATGGGGTACATATATATCTTACGACCGACGGATGATGTTTATAGTTGGGAATGGGTTGTTGATGCAGATTCAAATTATTTCATTCCAAATGATGGCATTGACTATAACGGTGATGGTGTAATTAATGAGGCTGATGAAGGAGTTGCCCCTGGAGTTGGATATGATGCCACCGGACGGTTATTTGCTACAGAAGGCTTAAACAAGCCACTAGTCGAAGATTTTACTATCGATCAGTGGGGCACATTTCTAACAGGATTTGCGCCTATCCTTGATGAAGAGGGGGTTGCTGTTGCTGTCTTAGGTCTGGATATGGAAGTTTCGGATTTCTTAGAAATAATCCGTTCGAAGTTCCAGGTTTATTTCTGGTTCTTTGGGGTATTTGCAATGGTATTAACGGTATGGATTCTGGTTTTGGTGGTACGTGCTCGTGGGTTATTCGTTGGATCTAAGGCACCACCCGCAAAGTTGGTATAACAAATGTGCACCGACGTTCGCATCCATATTTGTGTGTTTGCCGGGTGTCACTTCCACCAAATCAAAACCGACGATTTGTTTTCCAGATTCCACAATTCTCTTTAAAAGAGTAATAATTTCTTGGTAGCTTAAGCCGCCTGGTACAGGCGTGCCGGTATTTGGACATAATGATGGGTCCAAACCATCGATATCTAGAGATAAGTAGATCTTCTCTGGTAGTGCTGCAACAATGGAGTCGCAAATATTATTCCAAGTTTTCCCTTCGGATTTCGATTCGGCGATATTTCTTTCGAAGAATGTATGAATACGCCCCTGAGAATTTATGATTGTATCGTGTTCTTCTGGGCAAAAATCACGTATTCCAACCTGAACAATTTTATGCACGTTTAGTTTCTTGAGCACATTGAACATAATTGAAGCATGAGAAAATTGAATCCCTTCAAACGCATTGCGTAAATCACAGTGGGCATCTATTTGTAACACTCCAATGCTAGGGAATTTTTCTACATGCGCTTCAATAGCCCCAAATGATACAGAATGCTCTCCTCCAATTATGCCTACTACTTGCCCATTAGCTAAATATTTACATACGTTTTTATAAACAGCCTCATTCATTTTTTCACAAAATACATTTATATTCTTTGCAAGCTTGTTTGTAGGATCGACTCCTCCTTGAGCGTTTATTTGTTCGAATAGTGTATTAGCTTCCTTATTCCATTGTTTTACATTGGTTGATCCATGCTCCATTGATATGCCATTCTCGAAGAAGTTACCCAAATCAATATCGCCAAATTCGATATATTTACTTGCTTCAAAAATTGCCTGTGGGCCAAAGGAAGCCCCTTTTCCGTATGATGCAGTTGCATCCCAAGGAACAGGAATTAGGATGATCTTGGATTTCTCAATCGAGTAAGGAAATCCAAATATTCCAGAATTTGGTGGGGCAGCTGCGTTGGGATCGAATATCATAATTTTATTAATAATTATCGATTCATTGATAGTCTGGAACAATGCCTAAAGCAACATATTTTCTTTTGAGGTGGTCTGGTAGATATTTATATTCACAAATAACTTTTCTACAAATTTCCGATCCACATAAGCATTTCATTTTAAAGTCGTCGTGGTACATTGTTGTCGAGTAATCCCATGTGATTTCTTCGCCTGGTTCAATCTGTTTTATGGCGATTAATCTAACGCATCGTTTGTCTATCTTAATTCCACAATTTGGATTGCATGAGTGATTGACAAAATCGTCCATCATTCCTGATGGGCCCATATATTTGTCTGGGCCAATTTGTATGTAATAATCGTCAATATATGGATCTGGCAAATCCTCAAAAGATAAAATTTTTCCATTAAAAATTAGGACTGTTTCCCCAAAATTATATTTTGCCTTAGCAAAAACTCCCTTTCCTATCTTAGTATCCTTAATACATAGATTCGTGCTTGACTGAGAGAGCTGTTTACATTGCATGTCTATTATGCTAGCATATAGTTATGAAAATAGAAAAAAATAATACATCAATATATAGGCCATATCTCAGTTATATGTTGCTGATCCTTAGTATTGTATTAGCCTCAATAGCGGTTGTATTTATTTATAACAATACCAAATGGTTATTACAGTGGAGCATGCAAGAACGAGTAGTTGCGATAGCACAAACTGCTGCACTTGATTTTGATGAGGCAGAATTGGAATTGATAACGGGACCAGAAAGTGTAAATACAAAAATATATGAAAAAATTGTTAAGCGACTGCAAGCAATAAAACTTGCGAACCCTAATATTCGATATGCGTATATTCAAAAAAAGACAGAGGATCTTGATACTGTGCTTTTTGTGGCAGATGCAGATTCTCTTCACCCCGACAATCCTACTGATAGTAATCAGAATGGGGTCATAGACCCAGATGAGGAATTAATTTTCCCGGGCGATGAATACGATATTTCTGAGTATCCAGATTTTATTCAAATAGCGTTCATTCAACCTTATGTTGATAACAATCCTTATGTTGACGAGGACGAAGCCTTGTCGTCTGATCAGTGGGGTACATACCTATCAGCTACGGCACCAATTAAAGGGGATAATTATTTTGCACAATATCTGTTTGGAATTGATGTAGATGTTACAGACTATATTAAATTATCCAACGTAGCGCTTAGGCCATTTCTACTTTTTGTGTCATTTTTGATATTGTTGTTAACAACTCAAACCGTGATTCTTGTAAGAATGTGGGGGTCAAGGGTCAAATTGCTTAAAGAACTTGATCGACAAAAAGATGAACTCTTAAGTATCGTAAGTCATCAGTTGGCAACTCCTATTTCTGCAGTGAAGTGGAATTTGGAAATGATGGTGGATGGTGATTTTGGGAAAATGACGAAAGAACAAGAGATGCATCTTAAGACCATACAGCCACAGGCTGAGAATCTTGCTGATTTGGCAAGTATGATCTTGGATGTGTCGCGCATTCAGTTGGGTCGTATGAAGGTTGATAGAACAGATTTGGATATTGGTGAGTTTGTTGAGGAGGTATTTAATGAAGTGGAACCAAAGGCCCAGGAGAAGAAGGTGAAGTTTACTAAGTCTGTGTCGCAAAAACTACCTAAGGCAATGCTTGATAAACGGCTTATGCGTATGGCTATGGAGAATCTACTCACCAATGCAGTGAAGTACACACCAGAAGGTGGTACTGTGGAGTTGAATGTAAAGGTTAAAGGCAAAAACCTCTACTACGAGGTGAAGGATAATGGTTGTGGAATTCCTAAGAGTGAGCATGATAAGATCTTTGGCAAGCTATTCCGTGCCAGTAATGTGAGCGATACGGAGGGGAATGGATTCGGTTTGTATGTTGCCAAAGGCGCGGTTGAAAGTCAGGAGGGACGAATTTGGTTCGAGAGCACAGAGAAAAAAGGTACAACATTCTTTGTTGAGTTGCCTATAATTGAGCCAAAGAAAAAGGCAAAATAAGACTAAAAGGAAATGAGTCGTACACCAATGACCATAAATACAACTAGCATAATTTTAATAATAAAATTTTGTTTTATAACCTTTTTAACAGGAGTGTGCCCAATATAAAAAAGAAATAATGAGATGAGAAAAACAAATGCCGGGAGAGCGCTTTCTAGGGAAGATACTAAAGCTGGATTTCCCAGTTCTATGGCCTTTTCTGCACTTAGTAATGCAAAAATGTCAATTATTTCTATGCCAACAAAAGTTTTACGTCTGTGTACAAGTAATGGGAGCTCCTCAAGAATAATGTTTCTAGTTTTAGAAAATATCAATGGTGATAATCCACCAATCACCATTCCAATAGCTATAAAAAATATTCCTTGGGAGAATGGCAGTACTGAAAAAATATGATCATCAATAATGTATTCCCAAGATTGTAGAATTGATGCTGCAATAATTAATATTAAGGCTTGAAGCTTAGCATTTTCTTTAGAATCGATTCGATAGAAAGATGCTGAGCATATAATCAGAATCAATATTCCAATATAATGAAATGGCTTTAATAGTTGTCCAAAAAACACAAAGCCCCAAAGGGCAACCAAGGCGGGAATTATATTCGAGTATGCAGCAATTATGCCTGTTTCACTTTTACTTAACGCAGTAAAATAAAGGCCATAACCTAACTGGGCTAGTAGGCCAGAAGCGCAGGCAATAAAAATAATATTTAGACTGCCCCAGTACCAAAAATCAGTTAGTGGAATCAATATTGGACACAACAACAATAAAATGACTAGAGTAGAAATGCTACTGGTAAACATTCCTAACCAAGGTTTATTAAAAATATCCTTTACACAATAATTATCCAATATGTGAACTATCGCATATAGAAAAGGGGCGAGAATGGCGAATATAAGCCACATATTGAAATAGTATTTTACTTGAAAACCAAATTATGTACAGCTTTTTTATTAGCAACTTCTTCCGCATACTTCTCCATCACATAATGAAAGATTAGTGGCGCGACAATGGTTGCATCAGAATTTATGCTAAAAGCGGGAGTCTCCTTATGTAGCTTGTGCCAGGTAACTTTTTCATTAGAGGCGCATCCTGAGTAGGAGCCGTAGGTTAGATTGGAATCTCCAATGTGACAGAAATATCGCCAGTAATCACATTCTTCCTCCAGATCTTCGATGATGCACGGTACCACACACATTGCAAAGTCCCCGGCGATGCCTCCACCAATTTCGAAGAAGCCAATTGGATTATTTAATCCGTTCTTTTTGTACCATTCAATCAAGTGTTGAAATTGTTCTGTGCCATGTTTTACTACCGAATGACTGGAGATATCATTGTTAATCACGCGGGCAGTAAATGCATTACCCATCGTGGAGTCTTCCCATCCGGGAGTGTAGACGGGGATATCCATTTCACAAGCGGCTATTACCCATGAATTTTCTATTGGTATCTGAGCTTTTCCATCAAGGTGACCATCGCGAATGAGCCTATACATATACTCATACGGGAAGTAAGACTCTTTATTTTTTGCAGCTGCTTGCCAATAGGGAATGAGCTGTTTTTCAAGCCACACCATAACGTCATAGGTTAGGCAGGTATCCGTCACGCGATAGAACTTCTGATCGCGAATTTGTTCATCCTCTTCTGGTGAAAGGTAGCGATAACGAGGAACTGGTTTGTAATCTTTGTTTCCGATGAGATTGAATATATCTTCTTCAAGATTTGCTCCCGTTGTTGAGATGGCATGGATCTGCCCTGCCCGGATCATCTTGGCTAAACTGATACCCATTTCGCCAGTGCTCATGGCTCCTGCTAGGGCAAGAACCATTTTCCCCCCGTTTTGCGTAAACTCATGGTACGCTTTCGCAGCGTCGAGCGTCTCACGTGCGTTAAAGTGCTTAAAGTTCTCTTCCATGAATGCGGAAATGGACATAGTGCCAATGGGGAAAGTTATACGCTAACGGTTGCGATTTGTTCTTCCCGCACGGGTGCTGCGTGATCATGCGGCATAAAGAGCTTGCGTTCGTTGGTAACCTGATCGGCTTCGCCGTGTACATCCCACATAAGCCTCTCTGATCCATCCACACCGATTTGCCGGTCAATGAAGGTACCGCGCCATTTTTCCAGAGCAAGATGTGAGTTGGCGATATCGATCACCTTCCGCCAGTTTACAGAGGCGCAGCTGTATACATCCATGCGGATGTGCGGCAGGCGGCCGGGGGAGACAAAGTAGTGTCCGCTGATGTGGCTGGTGGTAATGGGGATGAGGAAAGACCACCCCGGAGCACGCAGATCAGCGGCAGGAAAGATCCGCAATTCACCTAGCGGGTCCATGCGCAGCGCCACCAGTAAATCGTCAATGAGCTTTTGCGTTATAGATTCTTTTTTAGACTCGTCAAGTTCCTTCTGGAGGTAAGCATCCAGAATGAAGATCTCGTGGAAGAGCGTGAATTTGGAGGGGGCGGGCATCATAAGGGGTAACAAGTTCGCTATTATTCTCGTTTTCCTCTAATATGTCAAAGCAGAATAAAGCCTTCTGTTGTCTACTAGCCTTTCTTTTAGAACACAAAATGTGTACAAAAGCGCTAAAAACGCTCAGAGAGGAGATAGACGGTATTGCAGAGAACCCTATAGAGCGGAAAAAAGTGGTCTTTTTGGCTTACAGCAAGCCTGCTGAGTCCCTGGGATGCTGTGAACTCAAAACTGAACACAAAATTTATTCAATTTAGCACGGTATCTGCTGATTTTGAGGGGATGGCAAAGGCTGATGCGTGGTGGCAGATTCCAACCGGGTCAGCAGGATACCGTAGGCATCTCGGTCGGTGTTGGTGGTGTGCAGGAACTCCTGCTGGAACAGAGGGAGGTAAAATTCCCGGGTATCACTCAGCAGGCGTTCGTCATCGGGGCAAGAGGAGAGTTTTGCAGATTCCAGACGGCGGATGCAGTCCGCCATCTTCGCCAGAAGCACGCCCGGATGCGTGCTGCTGACGCGCGCGATCTGCTCAACGTACTCGCTTTCCTGCTGCTGCGGATCGTCTGCAGGGATAGCGCGGGGTTTGCTCAGAGCCCAGGCCATGGTGGCAACATCGTCGCCGAAATCCTTGATGATTTCGTTCAGGCGCAGGCGGTCGTATTCCAGAATGTCGTGCAGGGTGGCGGCGATGTAGGTTTGCGCGGGTAAATCCGCTGAGGCTTCTGCCAGAATACGGACAACTTCCAGTGGATGCCCGATACACGCGGCAGGGGCAAACCGGCGCTCGCGCGCATGCACATGCTGCGCGAGCGTGACGGCTTTCTGCAGGAGCACAAATTCCTCCGCATTGCGTAGTGGAAAAGGCGCTACACTGTCTGTTGCAGACTGTTTTGGGGCCAGTGAGAGATGGGAAAAGAAGAACAACAGAACGCGGAAGTATCCAAAGGGAGGCGCATTCTAGGGGGCGCGCTGTGCGTTCTCCACCAATTTTTGTTGACGGTTTGTATACGCAGATATACACAGAATCGTGCTCAGTACAGCAAAGACGACAGAATGTCCTATTTCTTCCACTGGCGCATTTGCCACCACATGGTCAGAAGCCATGTTCCCAAAATCAGAAGCAGGATGGCAACAAAGTATGCCAGCAGCTCCGGAGCATTCAGGATGGCAATACCAAAGAGGACGCACAGAAGACCGTTGAAGAAGAGCCCACCGCCAAAGTGCATCAAAGGCGATTGCTGGTTCCCAAAGTGCGGCCCATATCGAAAGAGGTTGAACATGGAGACAGTATAGCGCAAAGCGGAAGAAGTTTTTTGCCTTCTCTCCGATCATGAGGCGAAGGGGAGAGGGTGAGGATAAAGCATGTCACCCTGAGCTTTGTCATCCTGAGCCCTCCTTTTGTCACTCTGAGCGGAGTCGAAGAGTGACAAAACAGACATGCCTCGACTCCGCTCGTCATGACAAACTACTCGTTGGGTTCGTCATGACAAACTACTCGTTGGAGTCGAAGGGTGACATCGAGAACATGCCTCGACTCCGCTCGGCATGACAAACTACTCGTTGGGTTCGTCATGACAAGCTACTCGTTGGAGTCGAAGTAACGATAGTGTGTTTCATTTTTACATTCTGCCAATCCCGGTAACTCATCATAATCACCCATTATCAAAGCTTCCTTCTTCCTACGGCTCCATCGTTTCAGTTTCTTCTCCCAGGCAATGGCTTCACGGATATCACCGAATGTTGAAAGATAAACAAGCTTCACAGGACGTCTTGTAAAAGTATATGCACGTGGATCGTTACCACGCTGGTGTTGTCCTATGCGGTGCTCATAGTCATTAGTCACGCCGGTGTAGTAACTGCCATCACGACAACACAGGATATACACGTAATACGATCGCATAGGACCGTAAGTATACGGAGCACTGCAAATGACGATTTCTTTTGAGCACCAAAAACCCCCTCCGTTCCACGCCCCTATAGAACGCCTTTCTTCGCTTTCTTTTGCCATAAACAAACGATCTTCACTTTCAAGATATTCACAGGGGGTTCTGCCGGAGGCCATGGAGGACGCAGAATGAAGCCTTGTTCATTTCCTCTTCCTTCCCACACTCAATCATGGCTTCACTCAATTCACTAAAAGAACGTATCTGCCGCATCGAAAGAATGGAACCAAAGCTTCCGCTCGATGCAGGAGGAGACATAGACGGTATTCAGATGGCAACTGCCACAGAGATACAAGATCTCCTTGTGACACTGGAAGATAATGTTGCTCATCTCTCAGGGTCTACAGAAACGCTGGAAACGCAGATGGTGCAAAACGTATACAAATTCTGGCAATCAACATTGCTGGAGGAAGGAGAGGCAGTCTCGGTGGATCAGTATCGCACGCAGATCTTGGACACGGTCATGAAGAATGTATCAACATGGGAAAACAGAGACGCAATGGCAGACTCTCTTGCAAAAATACTCCACAATGCGGACTCGTCCGCTTCAGAAGAATCTGTGCTGAGCGCTTTTATGCTGGAACGCGGTTCAGCATTGCAAAATATCGCAACGAGCACAGCAGACAGCGAACGTCTGCAAGAAGAGGTGCGCGTCGCACAGGAACGTCTAGCAAAGGTCGAGAGTGATCTGGAACGCGCTACAAATGGAGCAGCAACTCTGTGGATCGAAACAAGTGGCGACCTATTGACTCTGCACTACGAGGGCATGCCGGAGGGTATACGCGCCATACTGATGGTTGACGGGGGAGATCCTAATGGTTCTCTGTCTCTTGCTGCCGGAACGCATTCCGTTGGATTCGGCATACCAACCAATTGGGGACGCCGTATTATTGAGGTTGGATTACAGATTCAGGAAATTTCCACCGGTGTGATACTGAATACAACGCCCACATGCACCTGCCGACTGGGCCAAGTTATCGGAGGAGCGGATGGGCGACCTATGGAAATCACAACCTCCAGAGGAGGAGAGGACACAGATATACTGGAAGTGCAATGTAATGCAATTCAGCAAGAACTTTCTGCATTGGAAGCAAAGCTTGCCACGACGCAGCAAATACTGGCAACCAACCGAGAGAGAGAGCAACAAATCAGCGCGCGGCTCGCCGCCGCCGACACGGCGTTCAGGGATCTCAACTCCGTATCGGAGGCACTGCGAGAGACCTCGCAGGATTTGGAGGAAGCGCAGGAAGAACTGAATGCACAACAAGCATGGCAGAATCTCAATGCAATGGCAGATGCCCTCGCAGAAGCACTT
>Ga0172381_10007033_pt1 | contig 11197 bp, 7 predicted proteins | sample Leawel6488metaG_FD_119754 | JGI IMG/M metagenome (GOLD analysis project Ga0172381, IMG submission 119754) | Leachate microbial communities from a municipal landfill in Southern Ontario, Canada - Leachate well 64-88 metaG | ecosystem: Engineered > Solid waste > Landfill > Unclassified | place... | reverse complement strand
TGGAATCCTGTCTCTCTTGAGAATATCTCGGCTAGTGTTCCGTATATAAGGAAATCGATCGCAAGTTCTTTTACTGTTTTCTGATCCTGCTGTACTATCTTCAGTATTTTCCCGTTCAGGTAGCCTTCCATTATATCCATGAGTTCCTTATCTGAAAGCTTCTCAATGGATGAAAGTCCTTTTGCAAGTATTTCTCCGTGGCTTCTGTGAGAACCGAATATGAAGTCGTCTATTCCCAGCGTGTAAGCTTCGCCTACTACGGATGCTTCCTGTCCCATCGACAGATGCGCGGGTCCCGGATAAGCGTGCTCGACGGAATCGTACTGGCCCGTCGTCTTGACGGCATTGAGCATATTTTCGAATTCACGTATTATAGCCATATCTCTGAATATCCTCATGAAATCTGCTTTTGTGAATATCTTCTTTTCTTCTTCGATAGTTTTGGAATATGCGCAAACGTCTATATCCTTAAACTTTATGCTTCCCTTTTTCCTTAATTCTTTCGGATCGATTACTAATGATTTTGTCATATTATTCTCCTTATTTATTTAAAACGCAAAAAGTGCTTCACGTATTATCTCGCATACCGTAGGATGCGGGAATACTATTTCCTTAAGTTCGCTGACTGTCATTTCTGTTTCTATCATCATTCCTGCTCCGTAAATAAGCTCGGAAGCATAATTTCCTACAAGGCTTATTCCTATGAGCCTGTTTGTCTTTTTATCCCTTAAAGCTTTGCAGATACCGTTTCCGCCTTCATTCTCAGCAACATAACGTCCGGAAAACTTCATGGATACCGTAACGCATTCATAATCGAGCCCTTTTTCCTTTGCAGTCTGCTCTGTTTCGCCTACCATTGCGACTTCCGGGTTCGTATATATCACACTTGGTATCGCATTGTATCTCATATTATCTTTCCTGCCGAGAATATTGTTCACGCATACCTCAGCTTCTCTGTATGCCGTATGCGCAAGCATCGATGTTCCGTTTATATCCCCTGCAGCATATACTTCCGCTACATTCGTTCTTCCCTTCTTGTCTGTTATGATGGCGCCTCTCTTGTCTGTCTCAACGCCTATATTTTCCAGTCCCAGACCTTTGGTTGCCGGTCTTCTTCCTATGCTTACGAGTACTTTATCGGCTTTTACGGAACAGTTCTGCCCGTCTTTTTCAAACAGCACGGAGTCATTGGTAAATCCTGTGACCTTGCATCCAAGATCGAATACCACGCCCCTCTTCTCATATTCCTTTTTAAGCAGTTCCGCTATCTCATCATCCAGAGGTCCGCCTATCTTATTCAGCATTTCAACTACCGTGACATGGCTGTCGGCAGAATTGAAATATGACGCCATTTCCAGTCCTATAACTCCGCCGCCTACTATCACGAGTTCCTTAGGGACTGCGGCAAGATCGAGTATCTCCCTGTTTGTCATGCAGAATCCTGCTTCATACTGCTCGGCTAATCCGGGGATAGGGGGCATTATGGGAACAGAACCTGCGCATACAAGAAGCCTTGCGCCTGTATAACTCTCATTGCCTGCGCTTACGACAAAACCTTCCGCTGATTTCTTCTCTATATGCGCTTCGCTTTCTATAACAGTGACTTTTGCTCTCTTTAAGGCTCCTTTTACTCCGGTGACAAGAGTCTTAACGACTTTGTTCTTTCTCTTTATGACCGCTTCCTGATCAAGCGAGGAACCTGTTACGGAAACACCATACTGTTCCGCATGTTTCGTATAGTCATATATCTTTGCCGAATAAAGCAAAGCTTTTGAAGGAACGCATCCTTCATTCAGGCAGACACCGCCTATGTACCTTTTTTCAAAACACAGCACATTCATTCCGGCTGAACCGGCTCTTTCAGCTGCAAGATATCCCGCAGGACCTCCGCCTATTACTATCAGATCGTATGTCATATGATATCCTTTCTACTTTGCAAGTGTCAGATCGAAACTCTCGAGGCTTGTGCACAGATCCTTTAGGAACTTAGCTGCAGGCGCTCCGTCTACTACCCTGTGGTCTATAGTCAATGATAATCCCATTGCCTGATATGCCTTTATTTCTCCGTTAACTTCCCTGACCCTGGTCGTCAGTCCGCATACGCCAAGTATGGCCGTCTGAGGAGGATTGATTATAGGTGTGAATGACTCTATTCCGAGATTGCCCAGATTGGTTATCGTGAATGTTCCTCCGCTTAGAAGATCCGGGCTTATATTCCCTGCCTTCGCTTTTTCCGCAAGTTCTTTTAATTCAAGCGAGATATCATTCAGTGATTTCATATCGCAGTAAAACAGCGTCGGGACCATCAGCCCTCTTGCGGTATCGACAGCGACACCCATATGAACGGTATTGAATCTCTTCATTGTCTCACCGTTGAAATTCGCGTTCAGATCCTTATGATCTACAAGTACCTTTGCCGCTGCATATACGATTATGTCATTGATGGTTATATTCGCCAGGCCGAGCTTTTCCATATTAGCCTTTACCTGCGCTCTGTATTTCAATATGTTCGTTGCATCAAATGTCGAATTCATCGTCAGCTGGGCCATATCAGACACGGAGCAATGCATGGTCTTTGCGATAAGTTTTCTGATGTTCGAAAGCTTCTCTTCCGTATATTCTGTTGTTGCCGCTTTGCTGACCGGCATCACTTTGCCCTTGATGACATCCTCGGCTGTGATCCTGCCGCCTATACCGGTCGCTTCATACTGTGCGCCTTTTTCATATTCAGGCTGTGCGGCGGATGTAACGGCATGGCCTGTCTTTCTCAATTCAGATATATCTCTTTCGATTATTCTGCCGTTTGGCCCGGTAGCTTGTGCAAACGAAACATCCAGCCCTGCTTTTAAAGCGGCCGCTTTTGCTCTTGGGGATATCTTCATATCACCTGTCTGTACTGCGACCGGTGCTTTTTCTTCGGATATCACAGCTTCTTTGACTTCCTGTGTTTCCTTAACTGGCTTTTTCTCCCCGCCTTTAGGTGAAAATTCGGATGTATCCTCTCCCTGACTTCCGATGACGCACATATTCAACAGACATGGCACATCATCGCCCTCTTCAAAATATGTCTCTAAAAGCATGCCTTCTGCTTTAGCTTCTTCATCAAATGTTGCTTTGTCGGTTTCATAAGTAAAAAGGATATCCCCTATATTTACCCTGTCGCCTTTCTTTTTGTGCCATTTGGAAACCACACAGCTTTCGACCGTATTTCCCTGTCTTGGCATTATTACCGCTGTTGCCATATTTATCCTCCAATTATTCTATACATGCATATAAACTGCACTGTTAGATTCTAACATGGATATGTCACATATACAATATGATTTTTGAAAAATATGCAAATAGATATCTCTATTCCGCAGTAAAATAGGGCAAGTGATACTTGCCCTTATATGTCAAATTCTAACATTTACAGTGTCACATATGCTATTTTCAGTCTTTACTCGATACTTTATCTATATCCTTCCAGTTGCCTGACACTATAAGGTGCGTGTTGTTCTGGAAAATATATGCAGGATCGGTGATAGGGGCGATCTTATCTTTGCCCTTCACAGCCAGTATGTTTATATTGTATTTCGATCTTACGTTAACGTCCGATATGCTCATGCCTACCCAGTTGCTGGGTGTTTTTATCTCAGATATCGAGTACTCAGGCGACAACTGGATATAATCGAACATATGATGAGCGCTGAACTTATATGCCGCTCTCTGCGCCATATCCTTTTCAGGAAATATGACCTCATCCGCGCCGTTCCTTAAAAGGAACTTGGCATGGATGTCCTTATCCGCTTTGGATACGACATATTTGGCTCCGTTATCTTTTAACAGTGATGTGATTTCCAGTGATGACTGGAAATTGTCACCTATACAGACAAAACAGATATCATAATTATTTATACCCAGCGAACGAAGCACATCCTCATCCATACAGTCTGCTACCTGTGCTGAAGTTACATAGTCCACCAATGAATGTACTTCACTTTCTTCCTTGTCCACTACCATTACTTCATTTCCAAGTTCAGCCATTTTCAATGCAAGGCTTTTACCGAATTTACCTGTACCTATGATCAAAACCGATTTCATATTGCCTCCTATCCGACAATGATCTTTTCTTCTACATTAGTTATTTTAGCTTTCTGTTTCTTTTCAAAAACAGCCATCAGTACCGTCAGGCTTCCGACACGCCCGCAGTAAACACATATTATTATAACGATACGGGAAAAGGTTGAAAGATCTCTCGTTATCCCGGTGGAAAGACCGACAGTGCTCAATGCGGAAAGCACTTCAAATGCGGCATCTTTCATGCTTATGTCCGAAGTCGCAATGATAAGAAAAGTACTTAATCCTGCAAGCAGTATATATATGCCTGTTACACAGTAGGCTTTCTTGAAGGTGTTCTCCATAAGCCTTCTCTTTCCTATATTAATATCGTCTTCATTCCTTACATATGAAAGGATAGCTAAGATCATAACGACGAAGGTGGTCGTCTTTATACCGCCGCCTGTGGATCCGGGGCTTGCACCTATCATCATAAGGACCATGGTCAGAAACGTCCCGCCATCAGTCAGCGAACCTGTATCGACAGTATTGAATCCCGCTGTTCTTGGAGTTATCACCTGGAACAATGAAGCCATTATTTTTTCCCCGAAAGTCATGCCTTCCAGAGTATTATTGTTTTCCAGTATCATAAATATGGCTGCAGGAACTGTTATAAGGACAGCTGAAGCTATCAGAACTATTTTTGTATGGAGCCTGTATTTGGAAAATTGAAATTTGTGTATGGCGATATCATCCCATACGATGAATCCCAGACCGCCTACTGTTATCAGGAACATGATCACGACATTCACCAGCACATCGTTGTAATAGGTGGTCAGGGATGAATATTCACCAAACACGCCCATAAGATCTATTCCCGCATTACAGAATGCGGATATAGAATGGAATATACTGTAGTAGATACCTGTGTCAACTCCGAATTGGGGTATGAATCTTATACACAATATTGCCGCGCATATGAGTTCAATGGAAAATGTGCCTATTATGACTTTTCTTACGAGACGTACGGATCCGCCTATCCTGTCCATGTTCAGGGTCTCCATAAGGAGCCCTCTTTCCTTAAGCCCGATCCTTTTACCGAAGGCAAGAAAAACCATGCTCGCCACAGTCATAAAACCCAAGCCTCCTATCTGTATAAGAACGGCAATGATTATCTGTCCGAATACGGAAAACTGTGTGAATGTATCGTAAACAACTAATCCCGTAACGCAAAGTGACGTAGCAGCAGTAAAGACACCGTTTACAAAGGGAATTGACTCGCCATTCTTTGACGATATGGGAAGACACAGGACAGTAGCGCCCACAAGTATAAGGAGTGCAAATCCTATTGCTATGATCTGTATTGAATTAAGTTTTACTTTCCTGTCCTTTTTCACCAAGCAATAATACACCTAAAAAACATATTTGTCTATTTTGACAATATCCTGTTGACCTGATATCCTATGGCATCAGCCATTCTTAAGAAACCTGCATCGTTTGGATGGCATCCGTCTACCGTACAGCAATCCCTGTTCACATTCTGAAAAAGGCTTCTCCCGTCAATATAGTATACATTTTCGTCTCCTGCGTCTTTTGCATGAAGATATGTTAAATAAACAGTGTTCCTTCTGTGGACATCATCTATCTCGTCTTCCTTGAAATCCGGACGTGAAAGAAATATAACAGGCAGATCCTTCTGTTTTTCCCTGATGATCTTAAAAAACTTCTCATGTGTTTCCAAAAGCCTGTCAGGACTGGGCGCATTATGGTCGTAATCCATCACGAATATGCTCATATCTAGGCCTGCTATGTAGTCAGCCATTATATCCTCGCCTCTTGCAGCTCCGGAGAATCCAAGATTGATATAATCGGTGTTATACATTTTACAGATGATGCCTTCATAGTCGTTACCTGGCCTTGAAGCGCAGCCTCCCTGCGTTATTGATGAACCGTAATATACCACAGGTTTTTTGTATCTGTATTCCTTCCCGTGCCCCAAATGAGAACCGCTCTGCACGCCTATGTAAACCTGATCCACTTTATTGTACAGAGGAAAGTATAACGTAAAATATCTCAGCTTATTATCATTGAAACGCAGTCTTCCTTCATACCAGTCCTTAGTACTGTAATCAGGTGAAAATCCGTTTATGAAGGTGCTTGAATCCTCACCGTCAAGATATATCGAAAATCCGGATGAACCTCTAAGAGTCATATGTGTCATATGATTGATATCAGGGACCACGGCTTTTATAGCAAGGTATGATGAATCGGTTACGAACCTTATCCGCCCTCCCGAGGTATTAAGATACAGATCGGCAACGCTGTTGTTAGTATTCAGGCCAACTTCATCGGGCAGCCTTTTAAAAACCGGTTGGTTTTTCGGATCGTACAGTCCGTATATATCAAAAGGTTCTTTATGTATATCAAGATACACGAGATCCGGGTCGTCGAGATTTGTTTCCGGTTTAAGGCCTTTATAGTACTGCAAAGCGCATTTAAGTACTTTCTCTTTCATGCATTATGCTCCTCCAATTGAAATTTAGACGTATCGGTAGATTCAGCTCCGTAATCACCGGTAAAACATCCCGTACAGAAAGGCAGCGTGCATTTTGCACAGGCCTTTACAAGACCTTCCACGCTGATATAACCTAATGAATCCACATCTATTCTTTTCCTTATTTCCTCTATAGATATCTGGTTTGCTATCAGATTGGCTTCACTGTCGATATCTGTCCCGAAATGGCATGTGTGCCGAAAAGGAGGCGAGGATATACGCATATGTATTTCTTTTACTCCCGTGCTTCTTAAGCTTTTTACTATTTTCGCGCTCGTAGTACCCCTCACAATGGAATCATCCACCAGTACTATCCTCTTTCCTTCAATGTTTGCCCTTAAAGGATTCAGTTTTATTTTTACGGCGTTTTCCCTCTGTATCTGAGACGGGAATATGAAAGACCTGCCTATGTATCTGTTTTTAACGAATCCCGAAACAAGAGGCAATCCGCTCTCATATGCATATCCCATTGCTGCCTCAAGCCCGCTGTCAGGAACTCCGCACACGACATCCGCATCCACCGGATGCTCCTTTGCAAGTTCCCTGCCCATATTGAATCGCGCCTGATATACGCTCAAGCCGTCTATGATGGAATCCGGCCGTGCGAAATACACATATTCGAATATGCACAATCCTTGTTTTTTTGCTTTCAGATGCAGCCCGCTGTATATGATCTTTCCGTCTTCAACTATTACTATCTCTCCGGGAAGGATATCCCTTATAAAATCAAAACAGCAGCTGTCTAAAGCGCAGCTTTCCGATGCGATGACTATACCCTGAGGATTTCTGCCTATGCAAAGAGGCCTAAATCCGTGAGGGTCCCTTACCGCTACCATCTTTTTATCTCCTGTGATCAGTATCAGCGAGAACGCCCCTTCCAGATCTTCCGTAGCGGCGATGACTCCTTTAAGCAGATCTTTTTTCTGCATTATGTTATATGCAATCAGTGATGAAACGACTTCCGAATCGCTTGTAGCGGAAAAATCCAGTCCCTGTTTCTCCAGTTTTGCTTTTATTTCTTTTGAGTTTGTTATATTTCCGTTATGCGCGGTAGCTATACGTCCGGTAAGATATTCGGTAACGAACGGCTGGACATTACTGGTCGTATTTGAACCCGTTGTAGAATATCTGGTGTGTCCTAAAGCCATGTCCGATCTTGGAAGTTTTTCAAGTACCGCCGGTGTAAACACTTCGCCGACAAGACCAACATCCTTAGATAACTGTATCGAATGTTTGAATGTCACCGCTATCCCGGCAGCTTCCTGTCCTCTGTGTTGCAGCGCAAGAAGCCCGTTATATGCTATGCCCACAGCCTCATCACATCTGAGGCTCACGCCTATCACAGCGCATTCCTCACCTAACTTATCCTGTCTCATGGTATATCTCCTTTTTTTAAACATCGTCTTCGACGACATACCATAATTATAAATCAAAACAGGATATTTCTATACATATATTTGCATACGCATAAATTTATCCGGTTATTTTTCCTGTCGCTGTTGCAGTGACCTTAGTCCCAAGGTCCACGCTGTCGTTCCTCCGGGTCTTCACGATGTTGGTTTTTATGTCTGTCGATACTTCGGGATCTTCAGTTATCCCGCGTCTTCTGGCCTCTTTGACTGCATCATTCACGACTTCGGCTTTGGCTATTTCCACAGCTTCTTCCATGCTCTTGACATCATACTTCCGTTCTTTGCCGAAAACCATATAACCGCTTCCGTCACGGGAAGGACGTATTTCCACGCATGATGATGCGGATATATTGCTTACAACAGCACCTATTGCATTGGCAACGCCTGCGTTCTTGGGTATCACGCATTTTGTTCCCAGCGCTTTGGCTACATCGGGAAGGAATATATGTATAGGAGCCCCTATTCCCACCAGCGTTGATCCTAACGTAAATGCGAAATCCCTCTGCTCATTGTTTCTTTCCTCAAAACTCTTTGTTATAAACCATTCAAGCTGTTGGCTAAGACCTTTCTTCATCATGTCAGGATATTTGTCTTCCAGTACTATTCTTACGATATTTGTATACAGTCTGAGCTTTATAAGATCATAGACCATATCGCAGAATTCGCTCTCTTCCATGACCTTTCCCGTTTCATCGGCCAGACATCTTAAAATATACTGCACGGCAAGTTTCGGAGCTTCTTTATTGAATGCGCTGAAATCACCTTTGATATGCATTATATCTGTCGGTGTGAGGCCGATACGCATTATTATGCCTTCCGACTCGAGCCTTTTGGTATTGAGCGTATATATGTCTTTTTTAACTACTAAAGCGGCCTTTTCGATCATAAGCGGACCGTCATGCAAAGCAGCGCAAAGTTTTTTCTCTTCTTTTGTATATACTTCATCATCCGATATGTCTTTTACCAGCGAAAGGAATTCATATACGGGATGATGGTTCAGGTTCGTAGCTGAAACAAGTTCTGAAAGCTCGCTTATGATTTGCGGCCACTTATGGGCTGCTATCGATAAAGGCATCATACGCCTTGGTTCCTGCGTGATCTTTCCGTTTATAAGCCTTATAGTACTGTCTCCTCCAAGACCGAACGTATCGATATATACCCCGTGTACGAAAGTGCGCCACTTACCGATATTTACTCCGTTTGATGCGACCTTCGGCACACCTTTCCTGACGATCGATATGTCTGTTGTGGTACCGCCCATATCGACTATTATGCTGTCAGCCTCTGATGTGATGCTCATGCCCCCGATCACACTTGCGGCGGGACCGGAAAGTATCGTCTCTACAGGTCTTTGTTTTGAATAATCCTCTGACATCAGAGTGCTGTCGCTTCTTACGACCGCTATAGGTGCTTTTATGCCTCTTGATGCCAATGACCTTTTAATGGAAGCTATGAAGTCCTGTATTATGGGAACAAGCTTTGCATTCAGTAATGTGCTTGCTCCTCTTTGTATCGAATTAAGTTCATAAAATAGTTCATGACCGCATATAACAGGTATGTCGCATTTTTCAACAAGTTTTTCTTTGGCTTTCTTTTCCAGTTCGGCTCCGTCATTCATAGCGAAAACTTCCACTATACCTATGCTTTCCGCATCCGATATCCAGTCGTTCATACTTGTAAACAGCTTTTCCCATTCCGGTTCGGTTGCTTTTGTGCCGTTTGAATCAGTGCTCCTGTCACAGAAAAACACATCCGCTTTATCGGAAAGGCCGTAATTCTTACCGACCATGTCGAATACTTTTTCATCGACCCCGAAAAACAGAAGTTTTGCTCTTCCGCCCTTGTTTTCTACGCATGCATTTGTTGCAAGCGTTGTAGATAAAGCGACTATTTCCACTTCAGGAAAAAGAGATACATCAAGAGCATCCAGTGCCTCTTCTATCCCTATTTCAAGATCATTCCTTGTTGTAAGGGCTTTTGATGAGCAGATCACCGTACTGCTTTCGAAATCATATATAACTGCATCAGTGTATGTACCGCCCGTATCGATTCCAATACCAAGTTTCATTTGTGACCTCCAAACGGATACATTTTACATAGAAAGAAGTAAAAAATCCATAGTATAATACTTTATTTAATAAATATCTGCTTCCCTCCATTTGTTCTGGATTCTTCCGCGAGCATCACATTTCTGTGGCTCACTATCGTCGTATCTATGAATGTAAGGTCATCTTTTTTCATTTTTTCACCGGAAAGGAGTTTTATAAAGTTATTGACTATGGAAATATCGCCCGATATATGGACCACATGGATCACTCCGGCATGCACTACCTTCTTACGCTTTCCATATTCCCTTATTTCAAACCTTCCTTTTGACTCATCGCAGAATATGTCGGCTTTCTCCATATGAAGATATGTCCTTCTGTAATTTATATCCGAAAAAGCTGTCACGTTTATGTTCACATATCTGCCTTCACCGTAATCCATCATCGTGACCTGATGGTCACACGCATTGTTATCGCAGGCATATACGCATCTTCCGTATAACCCGTTGCGGAGCGCTTCGTATTTATCTTTTCTCGTGCATTTGGGCTTACCGGTTATGACGGGGCCTAAGAATCTGATGAATGTGGCTCTCCAGATCGGTACAGTTATATACAGCCATTCAGCATCATACGGGCATCTGCTTTTTACCTCATAAGGACAGTCAAGGCATCGCTTTGCCGCTCCTTTTGGCGCATTCTCCGACTTGAAATATGTAAGCCCGCCATATGAGGATATGGATCTGCATCCGTCGTCACCCATAAGCCAGTGCACAAGGTCGAAATCATGGCAGCATTTTGCCATCAGCATAGGCGTTGTATTATCCGTGTTCCTCCAGTTGCCTCTTACGTAGGAGTGTGCGAAATGATAGAACCCTATGTTTTCCGTATGCTCGATGCTCATTATCTTTCCGTATTTGCCGCTCTTTACTATTTCATTCATCTTTCTGAAGAATGGCGAGTATCTCATGACATGGCAGACTACCACATACAGGCCTTTTGCTTTTGCCCTGTCGCGTATCTCTAAGCATTCGTCTATATTCGGCGATACAGGTTTTTCCAGCATTATATGATAGCCGCAATCTATTGCTTTCATTGCGTGGCCGTAATGCAGCCTGTCCATGGTACATATATATATGGCATCCGCCAGT
>Ga0172381_10007032_pt1 | contig 11197 bp, 12 predicted proteins | sample Leawel6488metaG_FD_119754 | JGI IMG/M metagenome (GOLD analysis project Ga0172381, IMG submission 119754) | Leachate microbial communities from a municipal landfill in Southern Ontario, Canada - Leachate well 64-88 metaG | ecosystem: Engineered > Solid waste > Landfill > Unclassified | place... | reverse complement strand
AATTAAAACCAATGCTCCTCCAAGGATATTACCATAAATTAGAACTCTATTGTTTTTAGCAAACATCCCCCAAACGGTAAATCCAAATCCAACAATTAAGCCTAAGATTATCACCCACAATTCTTTGGTAAAACCTTCCACCAAATAACGCACAAATATTGGCAATAGAAGCGCAATAGATACAGATACAAGACTTCTCCGTAAATTATCCAATTGTGTAATTGTGGAATCTTCGCCATTCGCTTTCGCCAAATCACTATCTTTTTTAACTAAAATTGATACTGCCAAAAAGCTAAGCATTAAAATAAATATCCCGACAAAAGACATATTCCCCCAATCATTTGCGGATACATATAATAAACCGAGGACGAAAATAAGAAATGGCCAAATAAAAATAAAGCTTAATAAATCCATATTATATAATAATACTAATTTAAATAATACAATGCAAGATAATCTTATTGAAAAAATAAATATTCTAATTATTACTTTATCTTACCAAAAAAACCGCCTGAATGGCGATTCTCTGTGTTGACGATTTTGATTGACGGTTTCTGTTGACGTATGGGTGACCTAGGGGATTCGAACCCCCGCTGAGAGTTCCACAAACTCTAGTGCTAACCGCTACACTAAGGTCACCACGTGTGCCCCTAGCAGGAATCGAACCTACATATCTAGTTTAGAAAACTAGTGTTCTGTCCATTAAACTATAGGGGCTTATTTAAACGTTCGTATCATACCCAAAAAACACTACTTAGTCAATTTTTGAGAAATAGGACTAAATAGATCAGGATATTTCTTCAAATCAATTACTTTAAGCTTTTCTTCTTTTTCTTGCCAAGCCCTTAAAATTTCTTTGTAAGATGTTTCTTTAAATTTGGGGACTTCCTTAGAAGCAGACGAACTATTATTTATCAAATTATTGTATTTATAAAAGACTATAGCCCCGAAAAGCAAAACTATTAATAAAAGCCCTAAGAAAATCAAAAAGGCTTTGTCGGCCAAGGCCTTTGGCGATATGCGAAAAGATATTTTAATACTTTTAAATTTTAACATAATTATTTAGCGAAAACTTTCATTGAAATATCTGAAGTAACCACTCCTCCACTCCCGCTGATGCCAAGAGTCTGAATTTTTATCAAATAATTACTGTTCTCTATTTTTTCCAAAAATTTCAAAAAGTTAGGAAAAGATCCTGAATTCCTTATCTGAAATATTAAAAATGGCCAAGTTCCACTTTGTAGACTATTAAGAGGGGAGGAGGACATGCTGATAGAAAGTTGGCAGTCACGAGAAGTTTTTTCCAAAAAATTGATAAAATCTAAAGGGAGATCTTTATTTATAAAAAGAGAATCTGCCTTATCTATATTCGGCTTAATTTGAGATTTAATTGCTTCAAAATTTTCTAGATTTGACACCTTGGCATCCAAATCGATAAACTTTCCTTTTTCCACAATAATTTCTCCGGAATATTTTTCTATTTCCGAAAAAAGAGGGATGATTAAAAAAACAATTAAAACCACGACTGATAAAAAAATTACAGATATTAATAAAACAATTTTATCCCTTGATTTCATGCTTATTTATTTTTGTATAAAAATTATTTTATAATTTTAAAATTTACAGTAAAAGAAATATTAATCGGCTCAACCCAAATAGAAGACGGGAAAATAACTTCCTTAAAAACCTCTCTGCTCTCTAAGTTCTTTTTGAATTCAAGCAACAATTCTCTCGTCGGAGAAAATCCAGATAGAGAAAGACTGGCTTTATATTGTCCACCTTCGGCTAACTGAAAATTCAAAGAATTAAGATTTATTCCAGAGGGTATAGTTTTAATAATTTCGTCTAAAATTCCCGTTAAACTGTATTCTTTCTTATAAAAAGAGTCTAAATCTGTGACGACTTTGTTCAAATGGTTCATTTCTTTTTCCAGCTGGCCGACCTGGGGATTTGCCGCTATTTTCTGTTTAAGAAAAATATCTTGAACTTCTAATTGACCAGAAAAATAAAACTTTAACGCAAAGAGCACCAAAATAAGAGATATAAAAAAAGATAAAATAACAATCCCAAAAATTATTAAGATTTTAAATCTCTCTTCTGCCGCAAGTTCATCTTTTTGTTGTGGTGGCAACAAATTTATCATAATTATTTACTTTCTTTTACACCTCTAAGAGCCAATCCTATAGCAGTAGTATAACCTAAAGATTTTTCGAAAGACATATTTATTGTTTCTTTTTTGCCTTCTGGAAAAATATTAACCCATGGATTACCGAGATCAACTGAATTTTTTAATTCCAAAATAAGAATCTCTGGAAGACCTTTTAAATTCGCCCCTCCTCCACAGAGTAAAATACTTGAAGATATCCCTTTATTATTTAGCGGGAGATGCTCGTGGGAAGAATACGACCTATAATAATCCTGGTACCTCTTAATCTGTTGAATCAAATCAACTAAAGAGGGAACCAAAGATTCAAAAACCTGACCTTTATATTTTTCTACTTCCGTTTTGCTGTCTCCTGACGCCATTTTAATTTTTTCTTCCAACCCATATTCTATTTTTAATTTTTCAGCTTCTGCAAAAGTCACGCCAAGATTTTTAACTATGGCCTGAGTGAAAAGTTGGCTAGAAACAGGCAAACAAAAAGAAAATTTTATACAAGTGCCAGAAAAAATAATAAAACTCGATCTTGTTTCTCCTAAATCAATTATTAAAGTAGGGCGAGTAGCAATTTCATTTTTGATCAAAGCTCGAGCTATAGACTGAGATTCAACCTCAAAAGCAATTGGTTGAAGCCCCGCCATTTTCAAAGAATTTGAATATGAATCAACTATTTTTTTCGGTAAAGCGACAATAAGAACATCGAAATGATCCAAATGGTTTTGTAATGGCTCTATAATTTGGAAATCAAGATAAACCTCCTCAATCGGCAGAGGAATATAATTTTCCGCTTCGTAAATAATGGCTGATCTTAAATCTTCTTCTGTCATTTTTGGCATCTGGATAACCTGTAAAAAAGCTTTTTCCTCTGGGAGAGAAGCTATAACATGTTTTGTTTTTAATTTTTCTCCCCTAACAGACCCAACGGCCTTCTTTATAATTTCCGCTAATTTCTTTTCGTCCTTAATTTCCCCATCTTTAATTATCCCTGGTTTAATTTCAGCTTCCCCGAAAGAAGCAAGATAGAAAGACTTCCCTCTCTTTTTCAGCTTAATAATTTTCAAAGATAAATCAGAGATATCTAACCCGAAAGCTTCTGGTTTTAAATTAATAATTTCCAACATTTTTATAGAATATTAATACGTTTCTTCCCAATGCTCGACCGTTACTGTCGGCGAAAACTCCGTTGGCAAATCTCCCCCTCCAGGAGGAAATGATAAACTAATAGCCTTCCATATTTTATAATAATCATATCTAATATTAAACCACTGCCAGAGACCAGTAAAGGATACTTTTCTTCCCAATATACCCCCCACAAGATTGAAAGAGTTAGGAACACTCACCGATTTTATTTCGTCTAAGGCATAAATTACTCCTTCAACTGACGTATCCGTAAGAGAAGAAAAAAGCCCAAAATTCAATTTCCCTTTTGTGAAAAGACCACCCGCCCTCTCTTCTTCTGGGCCAGTTGGGAATTCAGCAATAGTTATTTGATCAAGTCCGCAATGATTTTCAAGATCTCTGGACCAACACCAACTTTCCCCAATGCTCACTGTTCCATCAGCCACTAAAATACCGTTAACAACCAACCTTCTATTGCCTTTTAAATCAATGGGGCCGGTAACGTAGGTAACTTTATTGTCTAAGGTCAAGGTACCTCCGTTGCCAACTGACCATAAAAGATCTTCAAATTGAGAAGAGGTATAGACGGCGCCCGATGCTTGAGCTCGGGATTTAAAAGATGTTATGGAGCTTGAATCAAAATCAACGGGTGGCATGGCTATTGATTCCGGAGGGCATTGACCGTCACATTTTATTGAAGGACTGCAGACATTCTTTGCACATATTGCCTCATAAACAGCGATCTGCTCTTGGCCGACAATATTTCCTTTTGTGAATACTTTCCCTTCTAATGTCTCTGTATCGGGGTCATCATAAACTTCAACCCTGCTCGAACTTTTAAGATTTAAAACGTTATTGCAAAAAAGATTGCCGTCCTGGATTTTTAAATTAGTACTCGTGATAGATATGTTTTCACTGGGTCCTCCAGTAAAAAATGGACTATTCCCCGTATCTATAATCGCGCTCCTCGCCCTAAAAACTTTAGTTTTCACTACCCTCTGGGATTTTTCGCTACCTGCTATTTCAACCGTGGAAGTGGCGATAATTTCTCCTTTTCCGCATTCAGAGTTATTAATACTAATTATGATGTCGCCACCAGAGACCAAGGAGTCCATACCCATATTAAAAGTAGCCGAAAAGGTATTACAATCAGGACAATCCGCTGTAGTGGAAGTGAAACAAGTTTTCCAAGGTAAATCGCCATCAAGAGTGGTATCGTCATTTTTTAACTTCCACATGGCCATATTAATACCCGCTTCAGCGAGATAATAAGTATCGCTCCCTGCCTCCTGGCTTTTTACGATCTTGGATTCGGTAATATTAAAAGATAAAAAATATGTTCCTAAAAGCAACAAAATCCCTAAAGACAGAAGAGCAATAACAACTATAGCGCCTTTTCTTTTTTGATTAACCATTTTAAAAAAATTTCGGAATTAAAAATTTCTGCCAAAAATCTTAGTCGAAAAATCTATTTTTTTGTTTCCCTTCTCCAGTTCAATAAAAATATCAATTACCCTAGAACCCCAAAACTTTAAGACAGATACATATTCGCCAATTATCCTCGGGTTTTCTATACTGGTTGTCGCCAAATTTTCACCTGGAGGGGGAGCCGCGTTCCATAATACATAAGTACTGGTGTTATTAGGATCTCCAGAAATAGAATAATAATAACCTATAACTTCTCTTTTTATTGTCTTATCTGCAATATCATTGAAATAACGGACATACTGGATATAACTTGAATTATGACCATCTTCAAATTCAATGCTACTCACAGCATTTTCTTTAACAACTGGTAAATCGGTAACTATATCTTTTGCCTGGCGAATTTCTCTAGTCATTCTCTCTAAAATTACTCTACCGTTCTGCAATATTTCTATGGCCGACTCTCCTTCTATAGAAGCTTTTTGATTTAAAATATAACTAGAATAAACCGCTCCTAGAACCAGAGAAACAAAAACTATGCTTATTAACAATTCAGATAAAGTAAATCCCGAAGATGAATTGAATAAAACTTTTTTCATTTTTTAACAACTAAAGTAGCTATATCAAAACTCCTTTCTGTAGCCCCAAGAGTAGATTTCCAGTACAAAACAACATTAATTTTTTTAATATCGGTGTCCGGGCAATTAGGGGATAATTCTGAACCATTAGGATCGTAGCAAATCACCTCTGTTACTCTTTTATAATATGGGAAGTCAGAAACGACGCCGTAATCTTCGGTCTCCGTTCCTATTAATATTTCGTCGTATGATTTCGAAGTAACCTCTTCTATTTTTGCCTGGGCTAATTGGGAAGCCACCGAAGAAAATTGAGCAGAGTTTCCTATTTTTGCCCCCAAAGGAAAGGCCGATAAAACTCCTGAAATTGCCACTGTTAAAATAAAGGTTGCAACCAGCAATTCTATTAAAGTAAAACCTTTTATATTTTTAAACATTAGAATTGTTAATCTCCTTTGCTAATTTTGACGAAACCCGACGGTCTCACCTCAATAACTAGAACTATTCCCTTATTATTTATCAAAGAAATAGTTCCCTCCTCTTTAACCGCTCCGTAAGGATTATATCTCACTTCATTATTGGTGAAACCAAATATTTCCTTAAAATCTAAATCTCCCGGGAGCTCTTTTGTTTCAATAATCTCTTCCGGGCTACTATATTTCAATAATTGATACTCGCGGGTGGTCGTAGAAATACGAATACCGTGTTCAACCTGCTCCGTAATAGATAATTGTTGGGAATATCTTAAATTTGAAACTAATTCTCTCGCGGTCCCACTTAATTCCAAACTCGGAGCAAACGTTCTAAAAGCCGGAATTGCGATTAAAGATAAAATTCCAATAATAGATATCGTAATAAGAAGTTCTGTTACAGTAAAAGCTTTCATGGTCTATTTTATTGCTCCAAGCATGCTGTACATCGGCTGGACCATAGATATGGCGAAAAAACCCACCGCAGCTCCTATAATTACCATTAAAACCGGCTCTATAATAGAAGCCATATTTTTTGCTATATTACTAACTTCATCCTCAAGAAAAACAGCTAGTTTAGACAAAACAGATGCGGTCTCTCCTGTCTCTTCTCCCACCTCAACCATTTGGATTACGGTAGCAGGAAAAATATTACCGTAGGGCTTTAAAGCTTCTGATAATTTTCCTCCCTTCTTTACTGTTTCTGCGGCTTCGAGAATAGCTTTTTTGTAATAAATATTATCTAAAGTTTGAGAAACAACCTCTAAGGCTTTTAAAATAGGGACTCCGGCGGCGATCAAAGAGCTTAAGTTTCTCACCATCCCCGCAGAATTAGTTTTTTTCACAATAGGAGAAATAACCGGGATACTTATTAAAATTTTATCCGCTATTTTCTTCCCTAATTTAGTTTTAACAAATCTTAACAAAATAATAATAATAGCGGCGACCGATGGGAAAAATATATACCATTTTTGGCTCAAAAAATTAGCGAAACTGATTATAAGCTTGGTGGCAACCGGCAATTCTATTTCCAATTCTTTAAAAACATCTGATAGTTGAGGAACAACCGTAATCATCATTAAAACTCCTATACCCAACATCGCACACAATATTACTGCTGGATACATCATGGCTCCTTTTATCTTTGATTTAAGCTCGTTTTCTTTTTCCATCTGAAGAGCCAATGTTTTTAAAACTTCATCTAAAGTACCCGATTCTTCTCCTACTTTCACCATATTCTGGAATATTTCGGAAAAGATAGACGGATATTTAGAAAGATTTTCAGAAAAAGTTTTCCCCTTGGCTATTTGCTCTCTTATGTCCAAAAGAGCTTTTCTGAACGCACTATTTTTTGTTTGGGAGGCGAGAGTCTCTATTGCTCTTGGTAGGGGGGCACCAGCATTAATCATTATTTGAAGGTTTCTAGTAAAAAACATCTTTTCTGCCAAAGACACTCCGCTAAAAAAAGGAATGGATATTTCAAATTTTCTTTTTTCCGCTTTTCCTTCTAAATCCGCCCGAATTAAAATCAGACCCTCGTCTCTTAGAGTCCTTGCTAGCTGGCGCATGTCTTTTGCGTCCAATATCCCGGATTTTCCTTCCCCATTCAAAGATTTAGCCGTATATGAATAGCGCGGCATATTTATTCAACTATTACGCGAAGAACTTCTTCTACCGTTGTTAGCCCTTGAGCAGCTTTGACAAAGCCGTCTTCAATCATTGTCACCATTCCTTCTCTCTGGGCCTGGTCCTGGACTTGATCCGAAGTCGCTTGTTTAACTATTAACTCTTTAATCGATTCTGTTACCGGCAGGACTTCATATATTCCAACCCGACCGCTATATCCGTCGGGATTATCTTTGGTAGGTTTTGCTCTGTAAAATTCAATATCTTTAAAAGTACTATTTGGTTTTACTATTTTTTCATCAATTAAAATTTTTAGAATTTTATCCAAGTCACAATATTTGGCTAGATTTTTTAATTCAGATTCTTTCAAAAGATATTTTTCCTTTTCCCTGCAAAGCTTTCTTATCAGTCTTTGGGCTATAACACAAGAAACTGTTGAAGAAATTAAAAATGGTTCACATCCCATATCAATCAAACGGGGGACAGAGCCGGCCGCTGAGTTGGTATGTAAGGTTGATAAAACTAAATGACCAGTTAGGGCAGCGTTAATTGCCAAGGAAGCAGTTTCATTATCCCTGATTTCCCCCACCATAATAATGTCTGGATCCTGACGAACTAAAGACCTTAATCCTGTGGCAAAAGTCAGGCCTATTTTAGAATTAACTTGAGTTTGGTTGATTCTCGGCATTTGATATTCAATAGGGTCTTCGATGGTTGAAATATTGACCCCCGGAGTATTTAAAATCTCCATCATTGAATATAAAGTCGTGGTTTTACCAGATCCAGTAGGGCCAGTTACCAAAATCATCCCCACTGGTTTTCTTAAGCTATCCTGAGTCGTCTCAAGCGCTTGGCCTCTCAAGCCTAAGCCTTCTAAAGTATATGCTTTGGCGGTTTCGGACAAAAGCCTCATCACAATTTTTTCGCCGTCAAAAACAGGTAGAATAGAGACACGGATAGAATATTTATAATCCTCTGTTTCTGTTTTAAAACGGCCATCCTGTGGCAAACGGCGTTCGTCTAGTTTCAAGCTAGAAAGAACTTTTATCCTGGCGACAATGCCAGAAGCTGAAACCTTCGGAAGAATCATCGCTTCTCTTAAAATACCATCTATTCTGTATCTGACTAACACCTCTTTTTCCATGGGCTCAATATGGATATCTGAAGCTCTTTGCAAAATAGCGTGCTTTAATAGAGTATCCACTATTTTAATCACTGGGAGTTCTTCCGCTGCCTTTTGAAGATCAACTTTTTCTCCTTTTTCTAACCGCCATTCTTCGTCTTTTATCGCCTTGATGCCTCCTGCCTCTTTTTTTATTATATCCCCGAATTCCACCTCCAAAGTTTCCTGGTACTGCCTTAAAACGTTTTTAATGCTTTCTGGAGTAGTCAATCTTGGTAAGATTCTCAAGGGAGTCGTTTTTTTTATAAATTCAACCGTCCTCAAATCTTCGGGATCCAACATTGCTACTTCCAGATCGTTCCCATTTTTTCTGAAAGCGACTATATTATTGCTTCTGGCGATCGGCTCTGGAATAATTTTTAAAACATCAGAAAGAACAATTTCTCTGTCCAAATTAACAAAAGGAATTCCTAAAATATATGCTTCTAATTTAATTAACTCGTCCTGAGGGATTAAACCGTCAGAAACCAAAAGATCTTCGAGCTTCTGTCTCGAAGCCTCTGCTTTTGCAAAACATTCGTCAAACTGTTTTTCGGAAATTAAATTAGCATCAAGTAAAAAAGCTTTAAGTTGTTGCGGCTCTACTCTCATATTTTTTATTTTATGACTATTCCGGAAGTACTTCTTTAATCTTTTGAACTATTTCTTCCAGACTGTATTGAGCTTTTACTAAATATCCCTTAGCTCCGAGCTCAATAGCTTTCTCTATGTCTGTCATGCTCTCTAAATTAGTTAAAACAATTACCGGGATATCTGCCGTCTCTTTGTTACCTTTTAACTCTTTCAAAACTTCAAAACCGTGTAATTTCGGTAAAATTAAATCTAACAAAATAAGGTCTGGCTTGCTTTCTTTGGCCATTCTCAATCCTATTTCCCCATCTAAGGCAGACGATGTTTCGTAGCCTGCCTGATTTAATACTTCTCCTAAGGTTTTTTGTAAAGCGGACTCGTCTTCAATGAGTAATATTTTTTTCATATTTTTAAAATTATTTTTTATTAATTGGTAGGGTAAACCAAAATGTCGACCCCTTATTTTCCTCTGATTTAAAGCCTATTTTCCCTCCTGATTTATCAACAATAGCTTTGGCAATATATAGCCCCAAGCCTGAACCCTGGGTCTGGTGCCTCAAGGCGTTTTCCGATCTGAAAAACTTCTGAAAAATAAATTTGTGATCGCTTTTTGGGATGCCGACGCCATCGTCTTTTATCTCAAAAAGAATAATATTTTTTCTTCTCCCCATCTTTATTAAAATGTCTCCTTTGCCCTTAACGTATCTAACGGCGTTATCTAAAAGATTTTCAACCACTAGGCGTATTTGGGAAGGATCGGCGAAAATTTTGGGTAAATTTTCCTCCGGCTTAAAAACCATATTAATATTTGATGCCTGGACAAAAGGGTTAAAAACTTTTATCAATCCCTCGGTTAATTCCACTAAAGAAAATTCTTTATTGTTTATAGGAAGTCTGGCTGTCTCAATCCTTGAAACAATTAGAAGGTCTGAGATAAGCTCTGTCATCCTATCTGAATTTTCTCTCAATATTTTAAAATATTCTAATTCTTTTTCCGAGATTGAATTAATTTTTCCAGACATCAGTAATTCAATCGCCCATTTCAGGTTAGAAAGAGGGGACCTTAATTGATGAGAAACTATGCTGACAAACTCTGATTTCATACGGGATGCCTCAGTAATTCTCTCAAAGCTCTGTGTTATTATTGTCGCAATGATAAACAAAATCACCGATAAAAAAAGAACAATAAGGGCCACTATAATAGGGTCGTCAATATATCTGACACCTATTGTATAAGTAGTCAATGTGGAAACAATGATTATTACACCCATCACTAGAAACAAAAATTGGGGAGATTGCCAAAGAGGTAAGCCATATTTTTTCGCCTGGCTAAAAATATCAAACTGTTTAATGATGTTTTTAAAATTCATTGTTTAATTATACCATACGGGAAGATTGACCAAAAGGGTAATCTTTACTAAAATTAAATCCATCGGGGAGTAGTGTAACGGTAGCACGAGTCCTTTGGGAGGATTTAGTTCGGGTTCAAATCCCGGCTCCCCGACATGCGGGTGTAGTACAGTGGTAGTACATCAGATTTCCAATCTGACTACGTGGGTTCGATTCCCATCACCCGCTCAAACAAAAAAACGGCTTTTTAAGCCGTTTTTTGAATAATCTATTTAGCGTATTCCACTACTCTCGTTTCCCGAATAACATTCACCTTTATCTCTCCTGGATATTTAAGCTCTTCCTGGATTCTGCTGGCAATTTCCCTTGCTAATTTCTTTGCGGATAAATCATCAATTTCTTCCGGTTTTACAAAAACCCTTATCTCTCTACCGGCCTGTAAAGCCCACGCTTTTTCCACGCCAGAAAAAGAAGTGGCAATATTCTCCAGGTCTCCCAATCTTTTCAAATAATTATCCAGCGTATCTTTCCTGGCTCCGGGTCTAGCTCCCGAAATCTGATCGGCAACCTGAACTATAATTGACTCTAAGGTTTCGTAAGGATAATCCTCGTGATGGGACTTCATGGCCGTAATCACTTCCGGCTCCATCTTAAATTTCTCCAGAACCTTAACACCGATGTCTACGTGAGAGCCTTCTACCTGTTGATCAATAGCTTT
>Ga0172381_10007031_pt1 | contig 11198 bp, 9 predicted proteins | sample Leawel6488metaG_FD_119754 | JGI IMG/M metagenome (GOLD analysis project Ga0172381, IMG submission 119754) | Leachate microbial communities from a municipal landfill in Southern Ontario, Canada - Leachate well 64-88 metaG | ecosystem: Engineered > Solid waste > Landfill > Unclassified | place... | reverse complement strand
TGCTTTTTCGTAGGTTTCTTTATGCGGTTTAGGCGTAAAGACAACCTGCGTGATGCCGTACCTGTCACGTATATCTATAAAAATTAACTTACCGTGATCTCTTCGTGAAGCAACCCAACCACACAATGTGACTTCCTTACTTAAATCATCCTGGCTTAATTCTCCGCAAGTGTTAGTTCTTAACATAAATATCCTTTTTTTAAATTTTTAAACCGCTGCTTTAGCCTTCGCTATATGCCCGCGCAACACCGATATTAACATTTCTTTTTTTATTTTTTCCTGTTCGCCGGTCTTCATATTTTTTAATAAAACAAAACCCTCTTTATATTCTTCTTCAGCAACAATCACAACAAAGCCGGCTGATTTTCTCTCAGCATAACGAAATTGGCCTTTAAGAGATTTTGCGCAAAAAATCATATCCGAAGAGATATTCGCGTTCCTTAAACTTTGCAAAACAGAATACGCTTCATTTAAAAGCTTTTCCCCGGTTAGCGCGACAAAAGCTACCTGAGGAATAATTGCACCTTTTTTGTTTAGAGCGAGTAACACTCTTTCTACTCCAAGCGCAAAACCAATGGCGGGGATTTCCGGCCCGCCTAAATTACTTATAAGATTATTATATCTGCCGCCGGCGCCAATTGCATCCTGCGAACCAAGGCTTTCCGAAGTAATTTCAAAAACCGTATTCGTATAATAATCAAGGCCGCGCACGAGGCAAGGATTGTAAACAGCTTGCAACCCGGAATCTTTTAAAATAGCCATCAAATCATTAAATTCTTTTTTGCATTCATCGCAAAGATAAGGCCGGTCATTAACTTCCCGAACGCAAAATTCATGGGCGATTCTTTTACATTGTTCTTCTTTGCAATCAAGGATTCTTAAGGGATTTTTTTTAAGCCGGCGTTTGCAATCCTCACAAAGCATAGCTTGTTTGCCTGAAAGTTCTTCCTTTAAAAGTTCTTTAAATTTTTCTTTATCCGCCTGACAGCCCAAAGTATTTATCTGCAATTTAACCTGCGATATACCAAGGCGCTCTAAAATTTTCATGGCCAAAGAAATTATCTCCGCGTCAAGAAAAACACTTTTTGACCCCATGGCTTCCGCGCCAATATGGTTAAATTGTCTGAGGCGCCCTTTTTGCGGCCGTTCGCCTCTAAACATCGGGCCGATATAAAAAAATTTGCTAAACTCGTTTTGTTTGTAAATTGAATTTTCGAGGTAATACCGGACAACTTGGGCTGTCCCTTCCGGCCTGAGCACTATACTATCATCTTCCTCTGAGCGCTTGGCAATTCTAAAAATCTGTTTTTCAACAATATCAGTTGTTTCACCAACACTTCTTATAAATACACCTTCTTCTTCGATTAATGGAAGGATAATTTCTTCGTATCCGAAGATATGAAAAATATCGCGGGCGCTCTCTGCTACCTGACTAAACAGATTTGCTTCGGAAGGAGAAAAATCATAAGTTCCCCTGACACTTTTATAGGTTTTTATCATATTTTAGGAGTGGAATTACTTAATGGCTTGTTTCATCTCGAGGCCAGGCTTAAAAGTGACAACGTGCCTCTCGGGAATCGGAATAACTTGCCCGGTTTTAGGATTTCTTCCGATTCTTCTTTTCTTCATTTTTACCTGAAAAACCCCGAAATTCCTTAATTCTATGCGGTCTCCGTTCTTTAAAGCGCCAAAAATAGTGTCAAAAGTGCGGTGTACAACATCTTTTACTACTACCTGCTTTATGCCTGTTTCTTGAGCTATTTTTAAAACAATATCGCGTTTACGCATGTTTTTAGTCTATCATTCTTTTTTTGAGTGTCAAGAACGTAATGGTTACGTCTTACGATTGCGGTTACGCGGCTCGTTTCGTTTATCGTTAATCGGTTGCGTTTAAAAGACGAATACCGTTTGACGCAACCGTTACGAGCTGCGCAACCGCAACCGATTAACGCAAGCTAAGCTTTTTTTAAGCTATAATAGGTTTTTATTTGCTAAATTAAAAGGTCAAGGATATGTTCTCTTCGCCAATTAACGCCCCGATTTCCTTTAAAATATTCTCGGTTAAGCGTAAAGAAAAACTGTTAGCGGTTTTTATTTTTATGCCGTTTAATTTTGAATTGCTGAACATAAAAACAACCGGCGTAGAACCGCGGTTATTGAGAAAAAGTTCTTTGAGAACCGCCAAGGGAAATTTCTCGCTCCTCACGGCTATATTAAGGCCTTTGATGTTATCAAAAATGCTTTCGATGGGTGTTATTTGCGCGGCTAAAATTTTTGGGGTCCTTTCTTTTGATTCTAACTTGCCTTTTATGACAACTATGCTTTTTTCTTTAATATAAACTGAAGCCTCTACGAATAACCGCGGAAAAACAAAAACCTCGACAGTTGATGTTTCATCTTCTATCTTTAAGATGGCCATGCGCTCCTGCGATTTTTTTGTGGTCATGAGGCGCACCTTATCGATTATACCACAAATAATAACTTCTTCTTTTGACTCCATCTCATACAGGGAACCTATTTCATACCTTTTTAAATGTTTAACCGTATTGGCGTAAGAATACAACGGGTGGCTGCTAACATATATTCCCAGAAGAGATTTTTCAAAACCAAGAATATCTAAAAGCGGCCACTCCTCAAGCTGTGGTATCTCTTCACGATGTTTTGGCGCGGTGAATAAAAGCATTTGTAATGGATCTTCTTTTTTTACGGTTCTGGCTAAAACTTTATCAAGAATAGCCGCCATTTGCGCGCGTTTTAAACCGAAACTGTCCATTGCTCCTGACTTTATAAGGCTTTCAACAACTTTCTTGTTTACGACCCTTGAATCTACGCGATCGCAAAAATCAAAAAAATCATCAAACTTTTTCTGTTTGCGAACCTCAATAATACTATCAAGAGCGGTAGTGCCCACATTTTTAATTGCCAGCAATCCAAACCTTATACTTTTCTCGTCCATAACCGTAAAATTGGCAAAGCTTGTGTTAGCATCCGGTGGAAGCACTTTCATGCCCATGCGATTTACTTCATTGACATACTCAACTATCTTATCGGTATTGGTACGTTCACTTGTTAACAAGGCCGCCATAAATTCTACAGGATAATTTGCTTTTAAGTAGGCTGTGCGATAAGAAATCATCGCATAAGCGGTCGAGTGACTTTTATTAAATCCATAACCCGAAAAGTAATCAATCAAATCAAAAATTTGCGTCGCGATACGCTGGCCGACATCATTTTTCCTGCTTCCTTCGATAAATAAATTTCTCTGTTCCTCCATTATCTCAGGAATTTTTTTACCGATGGCTTTTCTTAAAAGATCCGCCTGAGCCAGGCTAAAACCGGCAAGTTTAGAGGCAATCTGCATAGTTTGTTCTTGATAAAGTATAATGCCATAAGTTTCTTTTAATATAGATTCAAGTAAAGGATGAAGATAGGTTACGGGTTTTTTACCGGCTTTTCTATCGATAAAATCATCGACCATTCCACTGCCAAGCGGCCCCGGGCGGTAAAGCGCGAGAACCGCGATTAAATCTTCAAAACGCGTAGGTATAAGTTTTTGCAAAATTTCACGCATCCCCCGCGATTCAAGCTGGAACACGCCGATTGTGTCGCTGTTTACAAGCAGTTCAAAAGTCTTTTTATCATCAAGCGGTAAATGAGCGATATCTACATCAATTCCTCTTGTCCTTTTTATTATTTTAACCGTCGAATCTATAACCGTCAGAGTCTTTAACCCTAAAAAATCCATTTTTAACATACCGGTTTTTTCAAGGGATTCCATATCAAAACCGGTAACAGTTTCGTCCTCCGCGCCGCGGGTTAAAGGTATACGCTCCATGAGCGGCTTATCCGAAATAACCACACCTGCGGCATGAGTTGAAGCATGGCGCGACAAGCCCTCAAGCTGCATGGCAACATCAATAAAACGCTTTATACCGCTGTCAGAATTATACACTTGAGCAAGTTCAGGGCTTGTGGAAAGAGCTTCCTTTAAAGTAACCTGATGCCCGATGATAATTGGGATCATCTTGGCGATTTTATCTACCTCGGAATAGCTATACCCCATAACTCTGCCTACGTCTCTAATGACTCCGCGCGCAAGCATGGTTCCAAAGGTAACAATTTGAGCGACGTTTGCTTCTCCATATTTTTTCCCGACATACTTTAAAACTTCAGAGCGTTTTTCGTAACAGAAATCCATATCGATATCAGGCATGGAAATACGTGCCGGGTTTAGAAACCGCTCAAAAAGAAGATCATAACGCAAGGGGTCTATATCGGTTATTCCCAGAAGAAAGCTGACGATGCTTCCTGCGGCAGAACCCCTGCCCGGGCCGACAGGAATATTATTTTCTTTAGCATATTTTATAAGATCCCAAACAATCAAAAAATAACTCGCAAAACCGGTATTTTTAATCACATCCAATTCATATTCAAGACGTTTATCCACTTCTTCTGTCATCTGCGGATAACATTTCGTAAGATTTTCACAAGCTATTTCTTTTAAGAAACTCATTTCAGTTTTTCCTTCTGGTATGGGAAATTTCGGCAGGTGTATTTTTGAAAAATCAAAAGTCAAATTGCACTTTTGCATTATCTCAATGGTATTTTCTATCGCGCCCGGTATATCCTTAAATATGGCCTTCATCTCATCAGGGCTGCGGAAATAAAATGTCTGGCTGTTAAATTTAAAACGGTTGGGGTCGGAAAGCGTAGTTTGTGTTTGTATGCCTAAAAGCACTTCATGAGCGAAAGCTTCATTTTTCTCAATATAATGAATATCATTGGTTGCAACAGGCGGGATTCCCAGTTCACTTGAAATTTTTAGAAGAACATCATTAGCTTTTTTCTGCTCTGCTAATCCGTTATCCATAATTTCAAGATAAAAATTTCCTTTACCAAAAATTTGCAGGTATTCATCCGCCAGCTTATAGGCTCCTTTTGTATCATCAGAAATTATATGTGAAGCAATTTCTCCTTTTAAACAGGCGCTTAACCCAATCAAGCCCTTATTGCATTCACTTAAAAGCTGCTTATCTATTCTTGGTTTATAATAAAAGCCCTCTAAAGAAGCAAGGCTCACAAGTTTTATAAGATTCTTATAACCCTCATCATCTTTAGCAAGCAATATAAGATGAAAATTACTATCGTCTCCACTTTTGTAATCTTTATTGAAACGCGATTCCGGAGCAACATAAACCTCACAGCCTATAATCGGCTTTATGCCTGCGCTCATGCATTCTTTATAAAATTTTATCGCGCCGAATAGGTTGCCGTGATCGGTTATAGCCAGGCCGGGAAGTTTCAGTTTAGCTGCTTTATCAACAAGTTTTTCTACGAGGCAGGCTCCGTCAAGAAGGCTGTATTGAGTGTGAACGTGTAGATGAACAAAATCTGCGTGCGCCATATTTAGGTATCACGTAACACGTAACAGGTAACACGTCCTAACGTGATACATGATACGTGTTACCTGTTGCTTGTTTTACTTAATTTATTCCCACTCAATCGTTGCGGGAGGTTTTGAGCTGATATCAAGGACTACCCGGTTTATACCCCTAACTTTATTTATAATCGTATTTGAAATTTCTCCAAGAATATCAAAAGGAATTTTTGCCCAATCCGCAGTCATTCCGTCCAAGCTGTTTACCGCTCTAATTGCAACCACGTGTTCATATGTGCGTTTATCACCCATAACACCTACCGTTTTGAGCGGCAAAAGAACACAAAACGATTGCCATAAATCATTATAAAGATTATGTTTTCGAATTATCCGGTCTAATATTTCGTCAGCATCACGTAAAATTCTCAAACGCTCATTTGTAATCTCTCCAACAATTCTTACCGCGAGGCCCGGGCCGGGAAAAGGCTGACGGTTAATTATTTCTTCGGGAAGCTTAAGTATTTTCGCTATCCCCCTGACTTCATCTTTAAAAAGCTGCCTGAACGGTTCAAGAAGCTTCAACTTCATATTCAAAGGAAGGCCACCCACATTATGATGTGATTTTATCCGTGCGGTTGGCCCGCCAAAAAAAGAAACCGATTCAATTACGTCCGGATACAAAGTACCCTGGACAAGAAATTTTACATTTTTTATTTTATGCGCTTCTTTATCGAAAACATTTATAAACTCATGGCCGATTATTTTTCTTTTTTGCTCAGGATCAGTAACATTCTGTAATTTTTTTAAAAAAGATGCTGAGGCGTCAGCATAATGCAGGTTTATTTTGTAGTTATCTCTAAAAACTTTTAAAACCTGATGTGCTTCATTTTTACGCAAAACACCGTTATTTACAAAAATGCATTTTAATTTCTTGCCGATTGCCTTATGAATTAAGACCGCCGCGGCTGAAGAGTCCACTCCTCCGCTTAATCCGCAAATCACATTGGAACTGCCGACTTTTTGCTTTATTTCTTTAATCTGGCTCTCAACGAAATCTTCAAGCTGCCAATTCGCAAAACATTCACATATCTTAAAAATAAAATTAGAAATAATCTGAGTGCCGTAATCGGTATGAACTACTTCCGGATGAAACTGCACGCCGTAAATTTTTCTTTTATTGTCTCCGATTGCCGCAAATTTTGTATATGAGGTATGAGCAAGCGGCTTAAACATTGCAGGAATTTTTACTGCCTGGTCAGTATGACTCATCCAGGAAACAATTTTTGCCGGCAGAGAAAAAAATAAATCACTGTGATCATCAATATACATTTCCGCGCGGCCATATTCCCTCTTTTTCGCTTCCTTAACTTCCGCTTTTAAGGTCTTTACAAGAATCTGCATTCCGTAACAGATTCCAAGGATAGGAATTCCTAAATCAAGGATTTGTTTTTGAAGAGACGGCGCGCCTTTTTCATAAACACTATGCGGACCGCCGGAAAGGATTATGCCTTTGGGCTTTAGCGCTTTGATTTTTTCAATATCCAAAGTGCATGGTTCAATAACACTATAAACCTTAAACTCTCGCACTCTGCGCGCAATAAGCTGGGTATATTGTGAACCAAAATCTAAAATAAGAATCGTATCTTGCTTCATATCTTTAGAAAAGCTAAGGTTTAGGTTTAGGCTAAATTAAACCTTAACCTCAGCCTTAGCCTTAACCTTTTTATTTTCCCATCCCCACCCTTTGACTTGCCTGAAACAGCTTGCCTTCAGTTTGGATAGATGGCGCGATAATTATTTCAACGAAATGCATATCCTTAATATTTTTTGCGCCTAAAGAACCCATTGATGTTGCAAGCGCTCCCATTAAATTTTGAGATCCATCATCAACCAAAGCCGGGCCAAAAAGAATCTGCTCGAGGCTTCCGGAAACACCGACTGATATACGCGTACCTCTTGGCAAATTACCGTGAGAAGTTGCCATGCCCCAATGAAATCCGTGGCCGGGAGCTTCTTCGGCCCTGGCAAAAGTTGAACCAATCATAACCGCGTCAGCTCCGCAGGCGAAAGCCTTACAAACATCTCCGCCACGGCGCATGCCGCCATCTGTAATTATCGGCATATATCTACCGGTTTTCTGGTAATAAAAATCCCTTGCGCCAGCGCAATCAACAGTTGCGGTTACCTGCGGAACTCCTATACCCAAAACTCCTCTTGTTGTGCAAGCCGCGCCAGGGCCAACGCCTACTAAAATTCCGGCACAACCGGTTTCAAGAAGTTCTAAAGTTACATTGTAAGTCACACAGTTCCCCAAGATAACCGGGATTTTTATTTCTTTACAGAATTTAAAAAGATCCAGCGCTTTATATTTCGTAGCAACATGCTGAGCAGTTGTAACTGTTGATTGAACAATAAAACAATCCGCGCCAGCCTCAACCGCTAAAGGCGCAAATCTCGCGGCATTTTGCGGTATGCAACTTACCGTAGCATATCCACTTTTTTTCTTTATTTCCTCAACGCGTTTTGAAACAAGTTTTTCCTTTATCGGAGTGGTATATATTTTCTGGATAAGGTTAGTTGCTCTTTCCGGCGTTGCCTTTGCTATCTCTTCTAAAACTTCTTCAGGATTGTCGTAACGGGTCTGAACGCCGTCTAAATTAATCGCGGCGATACCGCCTAATTTGGACATTGCCACGGCAAATTTTACATCAACGACACCGTCCATAGCCGCGGCGATTATAGGAATGGAAAAAACTTTTCCGTCAAATTTCCATGATGTATCAACCTCTTCCGGGTTTATGGTAATGCGGCCGGGGGCCAAAGCTATTTCATCGAAACCATAACATCTTCTCGCGCGCCTTCCTATGCCTATCCACTCTGCCATGTTAGAACCTCCGTTTTTTTAGCGTATAGCGGATAGCGTTTAACGTATAGGTAAATTCAAAACTATTCACTCTATACGCTATCCGCTAAACACTGCTTGGGAACTTCTTTTAAAAAGTCCTCTATAATCTTCTTCTTATCCTCTTCCTGCAAAACTTTTCTTTCGAAATTTGCTTTGCTTACACCAAAAAACTTCTCAGCAAGACAATCTGCCTCGTAGATTGCTTCTTCCTGGTTAAATTCATAAAAATACTCTTTATCTATATCTTTACGTGAAGCATCTCCAATAACGTATATATCACTAAAACAAACCGGAAACGTGTCAGACATATTAATCGGCTGCTCAAAAAAATCAAAATTAGGCATAAAACCGCTATCGATAAAAACAAGCTCTGAAGAATAAACTTTTAGAGGCGTAACTTTTATTGCCGTAACCTGACTCTCACCGATAACTTCTTCTATGCTAACATCTAAATGAACATTTATGCCTTTTTCACTAAAAAAATTTACAATCCGTTCTTTTTCCAAACCTAAAAATTCAAAATTGTTGCCTAACACCCTTACTTCCTTTCCAAGCTGCCTTAGGCTTGCTGCAAGCCTAAGGCCCAAGATGGTAGTCGCGTATATGACAATCTCAGAAGATATTTTTATTAACCCTTTTATCTCAAGCGGCTTAATATCAGAAAGATAAACTAAGCCCTCACGATGATCACCTTTTATCGAAATATCTTTTGACTTTAAACCCGTAGCAACAACTAACAATTCATATCCAATTGGTTCCACCTGTTTAAAATAAAGTTTCTTTCTTTCAATATTTATTCTATTTAAAGAATCCCGTATCAGTCTAACATTTAATTTTGCCGCAAAATCCGTTAAATTAATATTATTTTTAAAATCAAGGCAACGTATAAAATTTTCTTTATCAAAAGCATGCGTGTTTCTATCAATTAAGGTAATTTTTATATCGTTGTTTAACTCTCTTGCCTTTTTAATAAACTCCAACCCCGCGGCGCCTGCGCCGACAACCGTAATCTCTGGTAAATTTAAATTATTTGGCATATTTCTGATGAGCGTCGATAAGATTTTTAAAAAGAAAAAGCGAAGTAAGTTTTCCTACTCCACCCGGAACAGGAGTAATATAAGCTACTTTCTTTATAGCTTTTTTAAGCTCGACATCGCCTACGGTCTTAGAGTCCTTTCTGCCGATTCCAACATCTATAGCGATTGAACCCTTTTTAAGCCAGGCTCCTTTTATAAGATTCGGAACCCCCACGGCAGAAATTATTATATCAGCATTTTTAATATAAAACGGCAGGCGTTTCTTTTCAAAAGTCGCGATATGAGTTATATTTACAGTCGCAAATTTTCTCCCTAATATAAGAGCAAGCGGTTTACCAATTAAAGTGGAAAACCCAACAATAGTTACATCTTTACCGTATAATTCTACCCCGGTCATTTTAATAAATTCAAGCGCGCTCAAAACCGTAGGTGATATAAACAAAGGCTCTCCGATAAAAAGAAGCCCAAGATTGTAGGGATTCATTCCCTCAATATCCTTTTTATAATCTATCGCGCTGAAAATTTCTTCTTCGCTGATATTTGGCGGGAACGGTTTATTCGCCACAATCCCGGTTATTTTTTTATCATTATTGGCATCTTTTATCCGGCTGGTAATTTCTTTTAAAGGAATGCCTTCGGCAAGTTCGATTGAAAGGTATTTTACTCCAAGCTCATCAGCAAGTTTTTTTTGTGACGCCCGATAAACCTGGCAGGAATAGTTTTTTCCTATACTAAAAGAGGCAAGCGTAAGAACGGGCAAGCTTCTGATTTGCGCTTTAAGGGCGCTCTTAAAATCATCGTAAAATTTTTGTGCGTCTAAAATTTTGGCCATCTTAGTTAGCCATTCCCTCCAAGGGCTTTTTTAAAAATCGCAATGCGCTTATTATTTTTACCTAAAACTCTTGAGTTTGCTTCGAGATTCAATACACAAGCTCCAAGAGATATATTTATAAAATGCAATCCTATATAAAAATCACTAATTATACTCTTTTTTATGCCGGATTCAACTTTTTTCGCAAGGCAAAGCCCCTTCATACAGGCATCCCCCAAGCTTGAAACCAACTCATTACTTTTATCAAGAAGATAAAGCCTTTTTTTGCCCTCTGCTTTCATAAATTTAGCAAAAATCTCGCCATCTTTATCAATGTAACCGGCAATACTGTTTCGCAGTTTTCGCAATACGTTGATTTCTTTTTTAAGTGGCGGGGTTTTATCGCATGAATAATTCATTGCCTTTTCAATAAGCGCGGCACCCAAACAAAACGAAAGCGCGGCAGCACTCCCACCGCCGGGCGCGGGCTTTTTAGCGGAAAGGTCGTTTAGGTATTGTTTAAAATTTTTTTGGTACTGTAACATAAGTTGTAACCCATTGTGTAAAGTTTAACGTGTAATGTGTAATGCCGGTGGAATGTTTACCTGTGTAATGGCTTTACACGTAGACCCATTACGCTTACTTTACACATTACACTTTTAACATTACACGAAGATTATTCTTAATCGCTAAAATCAAATGCGCCCTTTATCAGATTGTATTGCCAGCAATCTTTATCGTGAATTATCTCTAAGACATCGAATCTATAAAATTCATCCGGATTATTCGACGTATGAAAAAGAGCAGTTTTTTTGATTTTCTTAATCTTTCGGAAATCTACAGCTTCCAGCCCTGAAACCAGATAATTGGAATTTCTTGCTTTTACTTCGATAAAACAGGTATATTGCGCATCCTGGGCAATTATATCAATTTCTCCAAAGCGGCAGCTAAAATTTCTCTCGCAAACCTTGTAGCCTTGCAACTCTAAGTACTCAACTGCTTTATCTTCGTAAAACTTACCAGTTTGCATTATTCAATTCGTCTTACGGTTGCGGTTACACAACTCGT